>Ga0207796_1000072_pt1 | contig 41914 bp, 36 predicted proteins | sample Pon1CUnioCityCA_6_FD_187274 | JGI IMG/M metagenome (GOLD analysis project Ga0207796, IMG submission 187274) | Marine sediment microbial community from Union City, CA, USA - Pond 1C Sediment 1 (SPAdes) | ecosystem: Environmental > Aquatic > Marine > Intertidal zone > Salt pond sediment ... | reverse complement strand
ATCGGGAGCGATACAGCACCTGGCGGGGATGCGGACGAGCAAGGTGATCGTGGCGATCAACAAGGATCCGGAGGCGCCGATCTTCAAGCTGGCGGACTATGGCGTTGTTGCGGATCTGTTCGACGTGGTCCCGGCCTTGAAGAAGGCCCTCGCAGGGCGGATCGAGTGAGCGTGCACTAGCGCCCTTTTCGACCTCCGAGGTGCTCCAACCGCGGAGCCCGTGGAGGCATTAGCTTCGGCGACGCCCGGAAGCCCCGTAGCTTGCTACGGGGCTTCTGTGCTTCGTTGGAGTCTGTTGCCGAGGGCAGTGCTTCTGCGTTGTCATCGATACCGTCTCGCCGCGGACTCTGTCGCCGGTGAGAACCACGCGGTCGCTCAGTGACTGGGCCCGCCAGCCTGCCAGGTGGCAGACAGGCTGCGGGTATCTGTTCACCGTCTGATGGGTGAGAGGGTGTTGCCGCGACGTGGTGCTTGTGTCTCATCTCTGGCTGTGCTATAATGCCAGACCTGGATGCTGGAGATTTCTCAGTGGGAGGGGGTGTCGTGCGCGGTTCGAAGGAAAAGCGGACTCGGATTATCGCCTGGATCATCAGCCTGCTGGTGGTTCTAAGCATGGCTTTGAGTATGGCTGGATCGTTCGTTTCGACCCGCCGCGTCACACCCACGCCTTTTCCTTCTGTCACGCCATTCCCCACGCAGACGGCGACACCAGGCGCGATGTGATAGTCAGACCGTGTCCGGGCGCGTGTGGATTGGCACTTGACGACTGACTAGAATTCGGGGCCATTTGCGGCGCGGCCCATGGTGATACGGTCTCTGGATCTTGCATTCCTCTTGAGGGCGGTTTGGGCCGATACGATACACCCCTTTGCGCGGGTGGGGAGAAGCAACATGACTACAAACCCTTTAAGAATCTTGTTCCTGTCCGCTGAAGCAGTGCCCTTTGCTAAAGTCGGAGGGTTGGCCGACGTAGCCGGGTCGCTCCCAAAAGCCCTTCGGGGGTTGGGACACGATGTCCGGTTGATGATCCCTCGATACGGCACCATCAGCAGTGACGACTTTGATCTGGACAAGATCGGTGAGCCCTTCCGTGTGCCCGCCGGGGCAGGGAAGGAATACGTTCACGTCATGGGCACCACCACGGATGAGGGCGTGCCGGTCTACCTTCTTTGGAACGAACACTACTTCACCTCGCGTGAGAAAGTCTACGGGTTTGAGGACGATGCACAGCGTTTTGCCGTATTCGGTCGGGGCGTGCTTGGAGCCCTCAAGTTATTGGACTGGAAGCCGGACGTCATTCACGCCAACGATTGGCATACTGCCCTGGTTCCTACCTGGCTCGAGCTTTCTGGCTGGCGGGATCCGTTCTTCCGGGACATGGCCACCCTGTTCACCATACACAACCTGGCGTATCAGGGCATCACTGGTCGCCTGATCTTGCGATTCGCTCAGATGGACGATGTCGAGCATCTCTCCGTCGAGCAACCGGGTGCCGTCAACTGGATGGCTCAGGGAATCGCCCATTCAGACCTGATTAACACCGTCAGCGAGCGCTACGCGCAAGAGATCCTGAGTCCGGAAATGGGGATGGGGCTGGACCCTCTGCTGAACGCGCGCAAGGACCGACTTCATGGTGTGCTGAATGGCCTCGATTACGATGCGTGGAACCCGGTGACCGATCCACATATTCCGCACAATTTCGACGTCCGTGCTCTCAATCGTCGGGCTGCAAATAAGATCGCGTTGCAGCAGCAGGCGCGCTTGCCGGTGCGCTCTGAGGTACCGCTGGTGGGGATGATTACGCGCCTCGACCAAGTCAAGGGCATGGATTTGATGGAACCGGTCCTGACCTGGCTTCTGGGTGAGAACAACGCTCAGTTCATCTTGCTGGGCACAGGTGATCCACGATACCACGAGATGTTCGAGAGCATCCAGAAGCGCTTTCCGGGCCAGGCAAGGGCTTTTCTCAAGTTCGACGCTGTTCTGGCCCGGCGCATCTACGCCGGGGCGGACATGTTCTTGATGCCCAGCTTGATCGAGCCTTGCGGGCTAGGCCAGATGATTGCGATGCGTTATGGGAGCGTGCCCATCGTACGTGAGACGGGCGGGCTGGCGGACACGGTGATAGATCACACGCCCGAACGAGGCCACGGCACCGGGTTCGTCTTTTCGGAGCTGACCCCAGAGGCCTGCAACGACGCACTGCGTCGAGCTCTCGAAACTTATCAGGACAAGGAAATGTGGCGTGCGCTCCAGATGCGTGGCATGGGCTGTGATTTCTCCTGGACGGCCTCGGCGGAGGAGTACGTCAATCTCTATCACAAGGCCATCACCCTCCACGAATAGCCATACCACCCCTGGGCGGTTCAAGCTCGTATCCGCCGTCCACCTCTTTCTCATTCGTGACAACCATGTCTTGTTGCTACGGCGTCACCAGACGGGCTACCAGGACGGAAACTACAGTGTCGTCGCGGGTCACTTGAACGGAGGTGAGCCTGTCGTCTGTGCTGCAGTCCGCGAAGCGAGAGAGGAGGTTGGGATAACCGTGGCCCCCGAGGCGCTAGAAGTCGTCGGCGTCATGCATCGTCTGTCGGACGATGAACGCATCGACTTCTTCCTAGTGGCATCGTCATGGATGGGACGGATCAGGAATGAGGAGCCGGAAAAGTGCGACCAGGTGGCCTGGTTCGATGTGGAGAGGCTGCCCCAGAACGTCATTCCCTACGTTCGTCGGGCGCTGGAGAATTCACGGAAGAGACAATGGGATCGAGCGTGCAGGGGAGGGATCTGGTTTGACACCTTCGGGTGGCCCGAGGGTCGTGGGCAGGTTTCGAGCAGCCAGGGCGATTCAAAGCTTACTGGCAAATGATGTCCCGTTCGTTAACACTATTGGAGGCGCGTGATGAAGGAACTAACCTGGCGCGTGAGCACAGATGCGTCGCTGCAGGCTGTGCTCGACGACCCGGCTTGCCCACCACTGCTGTCTCAGGTGCTGGCATCCATCCATTCTTGGCAGATTCGGAATGAGACCACAGTCGGCAGGACACTGCAGGCATCCCGACTGATGCGCCAGTGGGTGGCGGCGCTCGTGGCGCTGGGTGCTGTGGTGACGGTCGAGAGGGACGGGGAAGCGGTCGACACGGCATTGGACGAGTTCCTCCGCCGCTGGGTCAAGGGCACTGTCACAACGCTTGCGATTCCACACCAATCGGACGGCTGGTGGGGGGAGGCGCATGTGGCGCGCACGCCCTCTGATGATCCGATAGTGTCTGCGTTCGCTGTTGTCCGGGCCAGCAACGGGGTCGTCGAGGATGCCCGGATCGTCCTCACGGGGGTCTCGGCGGATCCGGCGTGGCTGGCGCCAAGTCCCCCTGATCTGCTGGGCCAAGCTCTAGACACAGGGCGAATCCAGCGTGCAGCTTCCGCGATCGAGAATGAGGTGCAGCCTGAGGGTGACTATCTGGGCAGCGAGGAGTATCGGCGGGCCATGGCCGGTGTCTTGACGCGCCGTGCCCTCGAAGCGTGTCTGGCTCAGGAGGTGGGCGATGAATAGCAACCGGATGAAGCGCATCACGCTGGCCATCAATGGGGAAGAGCAGACCCTGGAGGTCCATGCTGGAGACACGCTGCTAGACGTGCTGCGGGCGGCCTCCTACACCAGCGTCAAGTACGGCTGCGGGACAGGGGACTGTGGGGCGTGCACGGTCCTGGTCGACGGCAACCCTGTGCACAGCTGTCAGATGCGGGCCGTCGACGCTGATGGGCATCGTGTGTTCACTGTTGAGGGCCTGGCGCCGTTCCCGGCGCGCAAGATGGCGGATCTGCATCCCATCCAGCGAGCGTTCGTGGAGACGGGGGCCATCCAGTGCGGTTACTGCACGCCGGCCCAGATGCTGACGGCAAAGGCACTGCTCGATCGCAATCCCGATCCCAGTCGCGCGCAGATCGAAGAAGCACTGAGCGGCGTGCTATGTCGCTGCACGGGATACCTGAAGATCGTTCAGGCTGTTGAGCGGGCTGCCGCCGTGATGCGTGGTGAGGAGGTAGCGCCATTTGGACACATAGAGGCGACCCTGGCGAAGGATGCTTCTCCGGCTGATCTGTTGGGGCAGTACTACGCCCTACCTGGCGATGGGCGCCGCCCCCGAGTTCCCCTGGTCGTCTCGCCGCCCGAGATGGAGTCGCTCGATGTCGTCGGCCAATCGGAACTGAAGGTGGACGGGGTGAAGCTGGCGGCAGGGGCTCCAGCCTTCACCGACGATGTCAAGATGGAGGGGATGCTCTATGGTGCGTTGCTGACCAGTCCGCATGCCCATGCGCGCATTCTTCGTATCGACGCCACCAAGGCGCGGGCGCTGCAGGGCGTTCACGCTGTTCTGACGCATGAAGACATTCCGCGCGTCAAGCATGCCTCGGGTGGGCAGAGCTATCCCCAGCCACCGCCGTTTGATCAGGTTTGCCTGGACAACAAGGTGCGTCACGTTGGCGATCGCGTGGCTGTCGCCGCGGCGGAGACGCCGAGGCTGGCTGAGAGAGCGCTGCGGCTGATCGATGTGGAGTATGAGGTGCTGCCGCACGTGCTGGACGCCGAGGAGGCCAGGGCTGCGGGGGCACCTGTGGTCCATGATGAGCCGGACACTGAGGGCATCTACAATCGCGAGCATAACATCGTCCATCACATCGAAGCCGATGAGGGCGATGCGGACGAGCAGTGGAGCAGGGCCGATGTTGTGTTCGAGCGAGCGTACTGTACCTCTCAGCAGCAGCAGGCCCACATCGAGCCACATGTGTGCATTACGTACTGGGATGAAGATGGCCGGCTGGTGGTACGCAGCAGCACACAGGTTCCCTTTCACATTCGCCGCATGCTGGTACCTCTGACCGGGCTTTCAGATCGGGACATCCGAGTGATCAAGCCGCGGATCGGCGGTGGATTCGGGAACAAGCAGGAGATGCTGCTCGAGGATCTCTGCGCCCACCTTACAATCGCCACGGGCCGCCCGGTCCGTATGGAGTACAATCGCCAGCAGGAGTTCACCAGCTCCCGCAGCCGCCATCCCACCGTTCAACGCTATCGGATCGGCGTGACGGAGGACATGGAGGTGGTGGCGACGGAGCTTGACCTGCTAGGCGACACGGGCGCCTACGGCACGCACGGCCTGACGGTCAACATGGTTGCCGGTCAGAAGGGTTTGACACTGTACAATACGCCCTACTCGTCTTTCATCTGTGACGTCGTCTACACGAACAAGCCAAGTCCCGGGGCGTTCCGTGGGTACGGCGCGATGCAGTGCTTCTTCGGCCTGGAGACGATGATGTCCGAGATAGCAGACGCGATGGGCTGGGACGTGGTCGAATTCAAGCGCAAGAACTGGATCAAGAAGGGTGAGTCGCTTATCATGGCCAAAGCCCTGGGGGAGGGACGTGAGGGTTTCGAGCAGACGATCCACTCCAATGGCCTGGAGGAGTGCGTGCGGATCGGTGTGGAGGCGACGGATTGGTACGCAAAGCGCGGCAGGTTGAACGAGGACTCAGGCCAGCAGCCGGGGGCGAGCGGCCCGGTCCGGCGAGGGATCGGCATGGCTGTGGCGGCTCACGGCAGCGGAATCGCCGGTCTCGACATGGGAGCAGCGACACTCAAGCTGAATGATGACGGGTCATTCAACCTCCTTATTGGCGCCACTGACATCGGCACGGGTTCAGACACTATCCTGGCCCAGATAGCCGCTGAGGAACTCGGCGTTCCGCTAAGCGACATGATCGTCTACTCGTCCGACACCGACTTCACGCCCTTTGATAAGGGCGCTTACGCCTCCAGCACCACCTACATTAGTGGCGGTGCGGCCCGCAAGGCAGCCCGAGAAGTGGCTGACCAGATCCGCCGCCATGCCGCCACGATGCTGGGCGTGAAACTGCAGGACGGCGAGGGGGCAGCGGACGAGGGCGTTGTGTTGGGGGATCTGAGATTGCGCGATCGCGCCGTCTGGTTCCCTGATGGACGAAGTGTGACGTTGGAGCAGGTGGCGCTGAGCAGCCTGCACCAGCAGGAGCAGCACCAGATCATGGCCACGGCCTCGAATATGAGCTACGACAGTCCGCCCCCCTTTGGTGCCCAGTTCGCCGAGGTGGCCGTGGATGTGGAGACCGGTCAGGTCACGGTCGAACGGGTGTTGATGGTCGCCGATATCGGGCGGGTGATCAACCCGGTCACAGCATCAGGGCAGGTGGAGGGCGGCATCGCGCAGGGTCTGGGCTTCGCAATGTGCGAGGAGATGGTGTACGACGAGGATGGGCACCTGGTCAATCCTCGCCTGGGGCCCTATCATGTCTACAAGGCGGACGAAATGCCCGAGATAGAGACCATCTTCGTCCAGACAGACGAACCCACTGGCCCGTATGGGGCAAAATCCGTGGCCGAGCTGTCCATCGATGGGATCGCCCCTGCCATTGCCGATGCCATCCACGATGCGACCGGCGTCTGGCTGCGGGAGGTGCCCTTCACCCCAGAGCGCGTATGGAGGGCGCTGAGGGAGGTGGACTGATCGGATTACTGAGAGCTGGCTCTTTTCGGCCTCAGATTGCTGTTGAAAAGACCCGGGCCCTGATGGTGTATGCCCGACAGCGCGCAATGTCGGTGCTCAGCGCGACGAGCTCGATGAGTCGATGCTGATCAAAAGGCACGAGTTCCTGCGGGAGCGCTGATTCGGTGCCAGCGCAGGACATGAGGGGCCGGATTCCTGTGTGGGGATGCCCCAGGAGGGATGCCCCAGGAGGGAGGCCAGGTTTGATGTGCAGCCAACCGCGCGTGGCGAGACCGGGTGATGTGTGTATCCTCCTGGAACCCATGGCCGAGGATCTCGTCGATTTGCGGCAGCGGCAGCGGAAGCTGCAGAGGGTGTTTGGCGGCCAGGTACACGAGCCCGTTCATCTGACATGCCAACGGTTTCGGCCGGAGGGCAGTCGACCTGTGCGGGACGTGATTCAATCACTGGCCCAACAGCTCGCTGAGGGGCGATCGCTCCCTATTGTGGCGGAGTCATTGGAAATAGTCGAGCATCCGTTCTGGCGCTCTCGCCTGCTTCGCTGGCGTGTCCCGAACAGGCTTGACCTCACGACGTTCTGCAGGCGGCTGGAACAGGTTCTGGACCGGAAGGGCATCCGGGTCCATTTTCCCTCCACCCAGGGATGGCTGCCTGGATACGTCACGGCACTGGAAGATGTGCCGGATGGAGGAGAAGACGGGATCGACGATCGGTTCTCGTTCCCCGATCATCTCTTTGACGCCCGGCGCGTGGTGTTCTCTCTGGTCGAGGGTCGGGAGAGGTTCCGGATTCTTGAGGAGATCGAATTGGCAGCCGGCTAGCCGATGTCCACCGGCCCCGGTCACGATGGCCTGGCGGATGGTGTGAGTTGAACGAACTCACTTGATGAAGGAGGTCGAAGGCATGTACAAGACAATCCTCGTTCCCCTGGACGGATCAAAGCGCGCGGAGGCGATCCTTCCGCACGTGGAGGAGTTGGCGCAGCGCTGTGAAGCCAGGGTGGTATTCGTGCGGGTTTTGGAGCCCATTCCCTACGTTGCTGGACCGGAGGGTCCTCCTATCACCCTGTGGGAGCAGGAGTTGGCGCAGCGACGGACGGATGCGGAGAAGTATGTCAAGGCGAGGCAAGGGGAGTTCCGGGAGAAGGGAATTGAGTCGAGAGGGCTCGTTTTCCAGGGTCCGGTGGTGGAGTCGATCACCGACGCTGCAGAGCGAGAGGGCGCAGATCTGATCGCCATTGCGAGCCATGGCCGGAGTGGCCTGTCACAGTGCTTCTACGGCAGTGTGGCTGCCGGGGTGCTCCACCGCGTCGATCGGCCCCTGCTGGTGGTTCGCTCACTAGCTTGGGAATAGCTTGATCCAGGGAGGACGACGTGTCTGACGATAGGCTGAAGGTGGCGACCTACAACGCGAACTCAATCCGAGCGAGACTGGACTTCGTTCTGGATTGGCTGGATCGTGAGCAGACTGACGTGCTGTGCGTTCAGGAGACCAAGGTTCAGGACGAGGATTTTCCGGAGGGGCCGATCCAGGAGGCGGGGTATCACGTCATCTACCGGGGACAGAAGGCCCACGCTGGCGTGGCTATCATCAGTTCGATGGCACCGGAGTATGTTGACTATGGTTTCGACGACGGCGGCGAACGGGATGAGCCCCGCCTCATCCGGGCGGTGTATGCCGGCGTGCCGGTTGTGAACACGTACGTGCCGCAGGGCCGCTCGGCAGACTCAGAGCACTTCCAGTACAAGCTGGAGTGGTTTGACCGACTGCGGGGTCTCTTCGAGCGCCACTACGACGCGGCCGAGCCGCTGCTGTGGATGGGGGACTTCAACGTCGCGCCAGAACCGATCGATATCTACGATCCGAAGGGGAAGGCGAATCACGTTGACTTCCATCCGGACGCTCGTGAAGCCCTTGAAGAGGTCAAGGCGTGGGGTTTCGTCGATGTGTTCCGCCGGCACCATCCGGATGAGGAGGATCAATATACGTACTACGATTACCGGGCAAAGGATGCGATCGAGCGTGGCGTTGGGTGGCGCGTGGATCACATCTGGGCCACCGAGCCGCTGGCGGAGCACTCCACAGAGTCCTGGATTGATTTCGACGCCCGCCGTGCGGAGCGTCCGTCGGACCATACGTTCCTGATAGCGAGATTCGATACCAGCAGCCTATAGGCGCGATTCCGTGCAGGGGATGTGCCAGGCGAAGCGCGATGGAGTAGGATGCGAAACGCGGGTCGCCAGGCGTAAGACGCGAAACGTTGAGCGTGGGGCGCGAGGCGCAATGCCCAACGTGTGAGAGGTGAAGGAGAGCTATGTGTCAAGCAACTGTCTACTTGGGTGATGAGGAAGTGGCCCGTGAGGTGACCGGGATGGCGCTAGTGGAGGAGGGGGTCCGGTTGACCTCGTTCTTTGAGGAACCTCAAGTGGTGCCGGGGCGTGTCCTGCACGTGGACTTTCTCAAACATCGTGTCCAACTCGAGCCACTGGAGGACGAAGAATGAGCGATCGTGAGAAGCTGCAGGTCTTGTTGCCGCACTGGATCGAGCACAACGGTGAACATGCCGAGGAGTTCCGACTCTGGGCGGAGCGCGCCGGGTCGGCTGAGGAGCTTGTTCTCGATGCTGCGAGACTGGTCGAGGAGGCCAACGGGCGTCTGGAGGAGGCACTGGAAGAACTGGGCGGCCCGCTGGAACACTATCATGGCCACGAACACCCCCATGAGCACGCCCACGATCATTCGCACGAGCACGGCCACGACTAATGACTGAGGAAGGCCCAGTCGCAGCCATCGAGGCCGGGGCTGCCGGCGTCGAACGCTGGGGATGGTATTCCATTGGCGTCAACCTGGTCCTGGCGGCCATCAATCTGGCTGTCGCTGTGGCGTCGGGCAGCCTGGCCGTCCGGGCGGAGATGATCCACAACCTGGTTGACTTGTTGACCGCTGTGGCAGTGCTGATTGGCCTCAAGCTCTCCACGCGGAAATCGAAGGAATTCCCGTACGGCCTTTACAAGCTAGAGAATGTGATCAGCGTCGGCCTGGCGGTGATGACCTTCGTCACCGCGTATGAGATCGCGCGTGATGCCCTGTTCACGGCGCCCAGCAAGGCGGTTGTCGATCCGTGGATGCTGGGCGGGGTCGTGGTGGCCACGGCCATCCCTCTGGTGTTCAGTCACTTCGAGCTGCAGGCGGGGCAGGAGGCGAACTCTCCGGCTCTCATCGCCGACGCCAGAGAGTATCGAGCTCACGTGTTCACCACGGGAACGGTCTTTGCCGCCCTACTTGCCCAGAGATTCCAGCTCCCACTAGATCGCATCGCTGCTCTCGTGATCGTTCTTGCCATCGCCAAGACCGGCTGGGAGCTGCTCGCCGACGGCATGCGCGTGCTGCTGGACGCCTCTCTCGATCCGGATACGTTGCTCGAGATTCGAGAGATCATTGTGAACGATTCGGCCGTGGCTGACCTGGCCTGGGTGACGGGGCGCAACGCGGGGCGGTTTCGCTTCGTGGAGGCCGAAATGACCCTTCGCGTCCAGGATCTGGAGAAGGCCGAGAGAGTGACGCGGCGGATTGAGGAGAAGATCGAAGAGGCCGTCCCGCACGTGGAGCGAGTTCTGATCCACGCTGAGCCGATGGAGCGCACGCACCTGCGATACGCTGCGCCGCTTGCGGATCCCGCCGGCGCGCTCAGCGAGCACTTTGGGGAGGCGCCCGAATTCGCGCTGGTGACGTTGCGGTTGGAGGACGGCGTCGTCGAGGAGCGCCGGGTGCTACCCAATCCAAGTCTGCAGGAGGAACGGGGCAAGGGCATCAAGGTGGCTGAATGGCTGGTCGAACAGAAAGCCGACATCGTCTTCCTCAAGAAGAGCCTGCAGGGCAAGGGGCCCGTCTATGTCTTCGGGGATGCTTCGGTAGAGATGCGCCAGACGGAGGCAGACACCCTCGACGGGGCGCTGGCAGAGGCGCGGAAGAAGGACGTCCGATGACGAGCGGCGAACCTGTAGAAGCAAGACTCTACGATCGGCTCGAGAATAGGCGTGTGCAGTGTCACCTCTGCGCCCATCGTTGTCGCATCTCGGAGGGGAAGCGCGGGATCTGCGCGGTGCGGGAGAATCGGAACGGGACGCTCTATAGTTTAGTGTATGGTCGCACCGTCTCTCAGCACATTGACCCGATTGAGAAGAAGCCGCTGGCTCATTTCTACCCGGGGACAACCGCCTATTCGATTGCCACTGTGGGCTGCAACTTCCACTGCGAGTGGTGCCAGAATGCCAACATCTCTCAGATGCCGCGGGAGACGGGCTTGATCGTGGGAGAGAGAGCCGCCCCCGAGGAGATCGTCTCCGCGGCGAAGCGCGCCAGGTGCCGCAGCATCGCCTACACGTACACGGAACCGACGGTGTTCTTCGAGTATGCCTACGATACGGCCAGGCTGGCGCGCCAGGACGGCATCGCCAACGTCTACGTCACGAACGGATTCATGACGGAGGAGATGCTGAAGGCCTTCGACGGGTACCTGGACGCGGCGAATGTCGATCTGAAGGCGTTCCGCGATGAGACCTACCGTCGATATGTTGGTGGGCGCCTGCAGCCTGTCCTGGACAGCCTGAAGTTGATGAAGGACCTGGGCATCTGGGTTGAGGTGACCACGCTCGTGGTGCCGGACATCAACGATGATGAGGAGGAGCTGCGGGATGCGGCACGGTTTGTGGCGCAGGAGCTTGGTCCGGAGACGCCCTGGCACATCAGCCGATTCTTTCCCGGGTATCAGTTGCGGCACGTGCCACCTACGCCGGTGCGGACGCTGAACAGAGCGCTGGAGATTGGCGAAGAAGAGGGCCTCCGCTACATCTTTGCGGGCAACGTGCCCGGCGAGGCGAACACCGAGTGCCACGCGTGCGGGGAGTTGCTGATCCGACGTGCCGGCTATCGGATCCTGGGCAACCGAGTGGCACCGGGACAGGTGTGCCCGAACTGTGGCACGCCGGTCGCTGGCGTGGGGTTGGCGCCGACTTGACTGGCGCCGATTGATAGGGCCAGGACCGATCACTTGGGACCGAACAGAGCGGCTACGCAGGGCGCACGATGACTTCGTGACGGGATCCCAGGCGCCGTCGCCAGATTCTCCTGGGGCGAAACTGCAACAGCGTCTTTGTTCACTGAGGCCTGCACCTGGCGAGTCTCCTTCTCGGAATGAAGTGTAATCCTGGACCCCCTGACCACGATCATCGTGGTCTTCTCCATCCTTGTCCTTGCCTCAGGTCCTGTTTCCGGTTAGTATGGACTGCAACATGACCTACAATGCAGAGAACCCCCTCATCGTCCAGGGCGACAAGAGTGTCCTTCTCGAAGTGGACAATGCGTACTATCGCGAGGCCCGGGACGCGTTAGCTCGATTTGCGGAGCTCGAGAAGAGCCCCGAATACGTTCATACGTACCGCATCACGCCTCTATCGCTTTGGAACGCTGCTTCATCGGGCTTGAGTGCCGGGCATATCCTCGACAACCTGCAGCGGTACAGCAAGTACCCGCTCCCGGACAACGTTCGCGTAGACATTCAGGATTACGTCTCTCGCTACGGGCGGGTCAAGCTGGTGCGGCGCGACGACCGTCTCCTGCTCGTAGCAGATGACGCTACACTGATCCTCGAGTTAGTCAATCAGAAACAGCTGAGCCCCTACATTGACGAACAACTGGATGATCAGACCCTACGGGTCAACGCTGCTCGGCGCGGGCACATCAAGCAGGTCCTGGTCCAGATCGGGTATCCAGCTGAGGACCTTGCCGGCTATGTGGATGGGGAAACGTTGGCGTTTCAGCTTCGAGCCATCTCGGACTCCGGCGAGTCCTTCAAGCTGCGGGCCTACCAGCGGGACGCCGCCGAAATCTTCTATGCGGGGGGAGCAGCTCACGGTGGCTCCGGTGTCGTCGTGCTCCCCTGTGGCTCGGGCAAGACGATGGTGGGAATGGGCGTGATGGAGATGCTGCAGTGCAGCACACTCATCCTCAGCCCCAACACGGTTGCGGTTCGTCAGTGGATAGATGAGTTGCTGGACAAGACGACGCTCACTGCTAAGGAGATTGGAGAGTACACGGGGGAACGAAAGGAGATTCGTCCTGTGACGATCTCCACGTATCAGACCATGACGTACAGGAAACGGGGCACCAAGGGACGTGACCTGCCGATGGTTGACCAGTTTCCACATTTCAAGCTGTTCGATGAGCGTGATTGGGGCCTGATCATCTACGATGAAGTGCATCTTCTCCCTGCTCCTGTCTTTCGGATCACGGCCGAGCTTCAGGCCCGGCGGCGTCTGGGCTTGACCGCCACTCTGGTTCGTGAGGACGGCCGAGAAGTGGATGTCTTCTCCCTGATCGGCGCCAAGAAGTACGATGTACCCTGGAAAGACCTCGAGCAGCGCGGCTGGATCGCGTCGGCCGAGGTGACCGAGGTACGCATCCCCATGCCCCGCGAGCGACGCATGGGTTATGCTGTCGCCGATGTGCGTGAGAGATACCGTATCGCCGCCGAGAACCCGGGCAAGTTCCAGGTGCTGGATGAATTGTTGAGCAAGCACACCGACGACAAGATTCTCATCATTGGCATGTACCTGGATCAGCTGGCTGAAGCACAGGACCGTTACGGATACCCGCTCATCACAGGCGAGACGTCCGTGCGCGAGCGGCGACGGTTGTTCGAGGCGTTCAAGACCGGTGGGGAGCAGCGGCTGATCGTCTCCAAGGTCGGCAACTTCGCCATCGATTTACCTGACGCCAATGTGATGATACAGATCAGCGGCACATTCGGCAGCCGACAGGAGGAAGCTCAACGACTGGGTCGAATCCTGCGTCCGAAGCGAAACGGAGAGAAGGCCCATTTCTACACGCTGGTCACCAGGGATAGCCGGGATCAGGAGTTCAGCGCGAACCGACAGCTCTTCCTCACGGAGCAGGGCTATAGTTACACCATCCTCTACGATGACGAGGTTCTAAGCGACAGCCCCACGACTGCTGGCGATGCGTAGAACGATGGCAAATCGGAGTGGAACGGACCACTCGTCATCAACGTCACGTCCATCCCTGACTCGCCTCTGCTCATGCCCTCTTTAGAAACCATCACAGAAGCAGACCTGAACAGGCACTTGAGGCCGGTGACTCTCAGCCGCGCCCGGGGCTACCTCGATCGTGTGCGCCACCCGGTTCGTGAAGGTGAGACGCTGGCTGCCGAGGTCGTCGGCACCTATGTGTACCACGTGGAAGTTGCCGTCAGGCCTGATGGGATAGAGGCTCACTGCACCTGTCCGTACGACTGGGGCGGCTACTGTAAGCACATTGGTGCTCTGATCCTCAAGTGGATTCATTCGCCTGGCGCCTTTATCGTGGAGGGCGTGGCACCGGCTCCGCGGAGCGATCGGAACAGCCTGCGAGTGGAGTTCACGCCGATCGAGCCGCCCGCCACGTGGCAGCCGGAGGAGCTGCCGTTTTGGCTGGTGATACCTTACGAGGTTCGCCAATTTGCTCACGAGCGATATCTGATGAAGCTGGCGGCGGACATCTCTATTCAGGATCTGCGGAGCTTGGCGGAGGCGCGTGGGTGGAAGGCCAGAGGGATTCGCAAGGACCCGGTGGTGCAGCAGGTCGTTGAACACCTCACGGATTCTGAGGAGACGATGCGAGCCCTTGGTGGACTGGATGACGAGCACCTGCGGGTGTTGTGCGCGCTGGTGCTCCTCGGGGAGACACTGCAGCCCGTCCCAGAACTGATCCGATCTCTCGCCACACTCTGGGGGCCCTTGAGAGCACACGAGCGGATCGAGACCTACACCCGTCATCTCTGCGAGCTTGGGTTGGCCATCCCCGGCGATGTGGCGCCTGAAACGATGCATGATTACGTGCCCCGGTCTCTGTCGCGTTGTCTCCCCCGGGTGTTCGGGCACCAGCTCGGGCTGTGGCCGCCCGCGTGGAGCAGGAGGGAAGTGACCGCTGCCGGGGAAGAGGACAGCGAACTGGCTGAGCTCCAGCTCGCGGACCCTCACAGCTTCGTAAAGGCAGTGAACCAGATTATCCTGCTCCTGGAGCGTGATCGTGTTCCGTTGCGGTCCCCCATGGCGCGACCTACGCTCGAGGCGAGCTATCCGATTCTGGAGGAGTGGGACTACGATCGTGAAGAGTTGCTGCAGGCTGCGCGGGAGAACGAGTTCTATTCGCGCTCGGGGCTGACCCTGACGGTCCCTGCGCCTGGTTACGTGCTGCCGGACGAGGCGATTGACCGGCTTGCTCCACTGGCCGGGGGGGAAGAGCGTCTGGACTTCATCATCTCGCTGCTCACCGCGGGCGGCGTGTTCCAGCCCGGCAGCCCAGTCACCGTGTGGCCCGAGGTCAAGCGCGCCTTTTTCCAACACCGTCCGTTGATGCAGCGTGCGATTCTCGCTCATACGTATTTCCGCGTGGGGAGCTGGAACGTTCTGTGGATGATGCTGCGGCAGCAGCCCGCTGAGGTCATGCTCCGGCGGTATACCACCAGTCGAGGCTTCAGGCCCGAGCATTTGGAGGCCTATCTGGCGTCGTTTCGTTGGATGGTGCTAGGCACCCTGGCTTCCTTTCCCGATGAAGAATGGATTGCACTGGGCGAAATCGACAAGTTGATGAGTGTTCTGTGGCCACGGCTCGACTATACACCCTGGCAGGGACACGGACTCCCAGCACATAATATGTACTGGTTCTTGAGCGAACCCGGAGAGGATGCCCCCCTCGACTCTGAGCGTTCCGAGCACTGGCAGTTGGCCCAGGGACGTTTCATTCGAACCATGATCTCCGGGCCTCTCCACTGGTTGGGCCTGGCCGATCTCCGCTTCGACGGGCGAGAGCTGCTGGCTGTCCGATTTTTCGGCCTGGGTGACCTGTTCTGGGATACGACGGAGGCACCTCCGGTGCCACCGCACAGTGCCTGGCACGGCCAGGCTACCTCAGTGGAAGGAATTGTTGTCGGCGAGGATCGGACCATCCGCGTCCAGCCCTCTGCAGTCAGTGGGCAGGCACACGCGTTGCTCGGTCGTATTGCCCAGCTCGTTACCACCGATCCGGATTGCTTCGAGTATCGCCTGGATGTGAGAGCCACTCACGAGACGTTTGAGGCTGGGACAACGCTCTTGGAAATTCTCGATGACTGGGACAGGCTGCTCCCCGACCCGATGCCTGATGCGGTCGAGGCACAACTCAGGGATTGGTGGGATGCGCACGGTCGGCTACGCATCCATCAGGATGTCACGGTGATCGAGTTCGGCGACGACTACGCCCTGGCGGAAATGAAGGCGACCACGTCGCTGGAGGAGCATCTGATTACTGAGATCTCGCCGCGACTGGTGGTCATCCCTCGGGAGGCTGTTGAGCGTCTGGCGAACGAGCTGGAGGACGCAGGCCACATGCCAAGGATCTCAGCGACGGTGGAGACAGGGCAGGAGGCGTGGTGACGTGACGAAGGCTGTTCAGGCGATTCTCGAGGCCTATCACTACCGAACGCTACAGACCATCGCTGAGGAAGCCGGTCTGAATGCGGACCGGCCGAAGGCAGATCTGATCACCGTGATGGCGTCTACCCTCTTCGCCAAGGAGCGCGTACTGTCGGTGCTTGAGACGCTCGATGAGCGCGAGCGCGCGGTCATTGCGTACGTGCTTCGATATGGCGGCGAGGTCCCGACGGAGAGGCTGCACCACGATCTGATGAGGGCTGGCGTGGTGGTCGATAAACCACCGAGCGAGGAGGCTTACGGACGCCGCCATAGTTCAGAGGCTCCCTACGCCGGGGGGGCATACGTGGGGCGTGCGTCCCGGAGCGATTCAGGGGTGCTACAGGACATCGTGGCCGGACTGACGCTGCGCGGACTTCTGTTCAGCCGCAACCCTGGCTTGAACACAGCCGGCAACCCGTACAAGCTACGTCTGCATCCCGGGCGTACCCTGGTCATTCCCGAGCCAATTCGGTCCCTGTTACCCAGCCCGGATCCTGTGGCGCCTCCACTCGGCGACTGGGAGCCCGACGATGTTGTGGTGGGCACGCCTGATCACCTGCTCCGGGATCTGTATCTATACTGGGATTCGGTCCGTCGATCCGAGGTCGCTTTCATCCAAGCTGGCTACGTGGGCAAACGGGCCCTGAAGGCGATCAATGACCAGCTCCTGGTTTCTGATCCCAGTCTGGAGGATGCCAGGTGGGAGGATGAAACGGAGCGACTGTACTTGCTCCGTCAGATGCTGCAGCGGCTGGGACTGATCCGTCGTGTGGGAGACTGCCTTCAACCGACGGGCGAAGGCCCGCTGGAGATACCGGGGTTCTGGTGCCAAGAACAGGCGGAGATGGTGAGAGCCTGCGTGGGCGTCTGGGCGGACACGGCGGGAGGCGCAGGCCTGGACAAGGAAGTGGATCATTTCGAGCCGCGCTATTCCTGGGCACGCGGGATTGTTCTCAGGGTCATGGCTTCATTTGAGCCAGGTATCTGGATAGAGCCCGAGGACGTTGTCGTCGCTGTCCGGTCAGAGGATCCCGACTTCCTCTTCCTCGATCGACAGGATATTGAGACACTGAGCCGTCGTCAGTACCATCGGGCCTACGCGCAGGCAATCGAGAAGAGGTTGGCGCTCTATGAGCGGGCAGAATTTCAGTTTGTGATCCGGTGTCTGACCGGGTTCTTCCATCAGACTGGGTTACTGGAGCTCGGATATGAGCGAGGCGAATTCCGTGCGTTTCGTCTTACCCCGGCCGGTTCGGCAATTCTCGGTGGGAGGCCCGTGCCGCCGGAAGACCAGCGGGCAGAGCCGGGAGGCAAGCTGGTGGTGCAACCCACTTTCGCGGTCATGGCGATGGGGCCCTTAGCCCTGGATACGCTGGCCCGGCTGGATCTCTTTGCCCAGCGTGAGCGGGCTGACCGAGCGGTCTTTGAATACCGGCTCTCTCGTGAGTCGCTCTACGCAGCGCAGCAGTTGGGCTTGACCGTGCCCCAGGTCATTCGATTCCTGGAGACGAAGAGCGATACTGGCGTGCCGCAGAACGTCAGGCGTTCATTGGAGGCGTGGGGCACCTACCTGGAGCGGTTTGTCTTCCGGACAGACGTGAGCCTGCTGGAATCAGCCGACGCGGCTGCACTGGAACAGCTGATGGATGACGCCAAGACTGGTCGGTGCCTGGCTCGAGCGGCAGCGCCGACAGTGGCGTTGATCAAGGATCAGCAACAATCGGAGCTGGTCGCCGAGTTGCTGCGCCAGGGTGGACCGCCGGCCTTGTCCGACGGACGGTTCAGCTCAGCTGATGACAGCGTGGTCGTCGACCCGGATGGTATGATCCATGCGATCTACCCGGTCTCCAGTCTTCATCTGCACGTGCGGCTGGCGAGGATAGCCGAGCAGCGAGGAAACGGCGTCTGGGCTCTGACTCCTCAGGCGATCCGGCGCGCCGGTGGGTCCGCCAACCGTGTGCTGAGTCTGCTGGCGGAACTCCAGCGGCTCCACCGCGGCAGCCTGCCGGGGGAGGTGGTTCATCGTGTCAAGGCCGAGGGTGGCTACTACGGCAAGGCGCGGGCAGAGACGCTCACGCTCCTGGAGTTCCGAGACGTGGACACCCTGGAGGAGCTCCGAGAGGATCCCGAACTGGCATTGCTCCTGACGCCTTTCCCGGCGGGAGGTCGGGCGCTGGCCGTTGCGCCGGCAGAGAGTCTGGAGCAGCTAAGGGATGCGCTAGATATGTATGGCGTCTCCGTGGAAGAAGGCCTGGCTTGACTATGCGATGGCTCACCGCAGCGCAAGGACGCAGAGGACTGTTCGCAATGCAGTCTGTTCACGGGAGGCGGCATCTCCTCTGGCGAATTGGCTGTTCGTCAATGTGGCGTAGACCGGGAGTCGGGACAATCGGAGATTTCCATCATCGGAATGACGTCCAACCAGGTGCCTGCGTGTCTGCCATCCTCATCGCGGTGATGATACGGTTGGTGACTCCCTGTGGCCGAGGCTGAAGGCGTTGAGATGGCTGTGCGGCATCCATAGGTCTGATCAATGACTGACTATCGAACGGCGACGTGGCGACTCATCCGCTCCAGGCCCAGGGACGGCGCGATGAATATGGCCATCGACGAGGCGATTCTACGGGCGGTCGCCCGAGGCGAGGTTTCCCCTGCGCTCCGTCTGTATTCGTGGGAGCCACCCTGTCTTTCTCTGGGGCGAGGTCAGCCCGTGGATGACGTTGCCCGCGCGGCCCTGGAGGCCGCCGGATATGATCTGGTGCGCCGGCCCACTGGCGGACGCGCGATTCTTCACATCGACGAGTTGACGTACAGTGTGATCGTGCCCCACGGGGATCCGCGCGTGACCGGGTCTGTCGTAGAAAGCTATCGGGGGCTGGGCTCTGGACTGATGCGGGCTATGGAGCTGCTGGGTGTCCCGAACCTAGTCGCCGACCAGCGGGCGGAGAACCGCCGCGATGAAGGCCCGGTCTGCTTCGAGGTGCCCTCCGACTACGAGATCACGGCAGGGGGAAGGAAACTGGTGGGCAGCGCACAGATGCGAGCTCGGGGTGTTGTGCTCCAGCACGGTACGGTACCCCTTCACGGGGACATCGCGCGCATCTGTTCAGTGCTCATCCAGCACCCGGACCCGGCTGGTGTGCGGGCAAGGGCGACGACAGTGGAGAGAGCCCGCGGACTTCCCGTGAGCTGGGAGGACGCGGCCGAGGCGATGGCTCAGGGCTTCTCGGAGATGTTGAACCTTCAACTTGCACCTGCAGATCTGACTGCCGGGGAGCGAGCGGCTGCCCGGGAGCTGAGAGACGAGAAATACGCGACCAGGGAGTGGACGACGGGCATTTGACGAGCGGCCTTGACGTGCTATACTGAATCTGTTCGTTGGGATGGCTGGCACACGTCAGCCTGCAGTTTACGCCTGACGCATCGCATTTCGTGCATCATGATTCTCTCCTCACGCCTATGATAATTGGAGCCTGCAGCATAGAGTTGCGTATCCCCGGGAATCGGTCCTTGAAAGGGAAGCGAAGCGTCCTGAAGCCCCTGCTGACGCGTCTGCATAGGGAGTTCAACGTGTCTACTGCTGAGGTGGGTTTCAACGACATGTGGCAGACGGCTGAGGTGGCCCTCGTCACAGTCGCCAACAACGACCCCGGCTACGTACAACGCTTCCTGGAGAAAGTGGTGGAGTGGGTCCAGACTCACCGGCCCGAGGTGCAAGTGGTGGACTGGCACATCGAGACGTTCTGAACCCCAGATGTCCCTCTCTCTTCCCGCCAATCCGCCGTTCTCTCTGTCGGCCGTTGTCGAATCTCACGGTTGGTTTCAGCTGGCGCCTTTTGATTGGCTTCGCCCGGAAGCAACATCTGAGGATGGCAGCGGTGGATTGCTCACGCGGGTCGAGGAGCTGAGCAGCGGGCGAGTGGTGTCGCTGCGCCTGCAGGACGGCGGAGATGGCGTGGAAGTTGAGATCCGCGATAGCCTGACTGCGGCGGAGGAGCGGGAGATCGTCAATAAGGTGACCCGGATGCTGCAGCTCGAGCGGGACCTCTCCGCGTTCTACGAAGTGGTCAGGGGTGAGCCTCGCCTGGCACACGTGGAGCCTGCCGCCAAGGGGCGGATTCTCTGTTCCCCGACGGTGTTTGAGGACGTGGTAAAGACTATCCTTACTACGAACGTTCAGTGGTCGGGGACGGTTCGCATGGCGAAGGCATTGGTGGACCAGTACGGCACGCCGCTTCCTGGCGCACGCGCCCAGCGCGCGTTTCCTGTGCCGGAGCGGCTGGCGGCGGAGGATGAGGCATCGTTGCGATCCGCCGGGCTCGGCTATCGGGCACCCTTTGTGCTGGAACTGGCCCGTGCGGTTGCGTCCGGGGCCCGTGACCTGGAGGTCCTGACGTCTGAGAATCTCCCCACGGACGAGCTCCGAAGGCGGCTGCTTTCGATCAAAGGGGTGGGGGACTACGCGGCGGCCAGCTTGATGATGCTGCTGGGCCGCTACGATTTCGTGCCGATCGATTCCTGGGCCCGGACCATGGTGTCTCGCGAATGGCACGACGGGGCACCGGTCGGCCGGACCGAGGTGGAGATGGCGTTTGCGAGGTGGGGACCCTGGCAGGGTCTGGCCTACTGGTTCTGGGCCTGGAACTCAGCGTGATCTTGTGCCGGGCTGATCTGTCATGTGATGCCGATCGCACCTAGCTGGTACCGCCTTCTAGGCAGGATTTTCAGGGCGTTGCACTGTCCGCAGACGGTCGTCGCAGAACGCATGGGGTCCTGGCATGGGCTGCCCAGACCTCTAGATGAATTTGATTAAGGGAGAAGAGCGATGAGCGACGACCCTCGCCAGTTCCGCACACTGACTCGGACCCGCCTGGGACTGATATGGGAACTGGCCCAGGCGGGTGGGGAGCTGGATGATGAGAGCGCGCAGCTCGCCGAAGTGATGGAAGAGCACCCGGAGTACTACGATGTCTGGGAGCAGGCCGAGCGCTTCGGTTCAGAAGAGGTCGCGACAGATGGCGTCAACCCCTTCCTCCACGTCGCGATGCACCAGGTGGTGGAGCGACAGCTCGCCGACAACGACCCGCCGGAGACCGCCCGCACACTGGAGACGTTGCTCGATGCGGGCTACTCGCGGCATGACGCGATTCACGCGATCGCGGGTGTCGTCGCCGGTGAGATCTTTGAGATATTGAAGGAGGATCGCCCCTTCGATAGGCAAGGCTACGTTTCAGCCCTGCAGGACCTGGTTCGCACGCTGAGGCGGGATGGAAGGCGGCGTTCGAGCCAGGGAGGCGGTCGAAGGGGCCGACGGCGCTGACTCTCGTGGCCGCGTGGGATTATCCTTTCCTTACGGCGCCGGTGTGCGGCGTTTTGCCAGCTCGTTGGTACCGGCTGTCGGCAAGCCAAGTCGCGAGCAGGCCGCAGCGTGACTCTGTGATGCACAATCCTGGCCTTGCGTCTGCCTAAGCAGATGGGCGATGGGCTTAGGTCGAACTGTTGCCGGAGTGCGTCATGGCAGAGTGTACGTCAATGGCACAAGCCGGAAATGACATGCCGCATTCCACGCTATGCAACGGTTCTGACGCCGTGAGGGCAACCCAAGACCAGGCTCGTTTGAGATGCCCTCTTTGCATGACGACCGCTCAGCCGTATGTGCCAGGTGTCCTGACCAGCGGGTGATGGATGAAGGTCTCTGTTGTTTGATTCGCCTCCTGGACGACACTAAGCGAGCAGTTTGTCGAGGCCCAGGTTCTGCAGGCACTCGTCCGTTGGCTCTCCGGTCTCCGGGTCCCACTCCATCATCTGGTAGAAGCGGTGGATGCACCAATTTAGCTCTTCGTCGTCGATTCCAATGCCCTCAATTGGCCCCTCATCGAAGGGCTCCATGACGCGACGGGGCAGCCTGTCGTCCTCAGCGGTGAAACCCTCACGCATGTTGAACAACCGCCCCAGGGTCTGAACCCTCGCGCCGACGTTGAGGATGTCCTGGGGGCTATAGCTGCGCCCGGTGACTCCGGCAAGTGCGTCGGCGAGATGATGATAGTCGTAGCAGTAAAAGTGACAGTTCAGGGCACAGTCCTGGAAGTGCATGAAGTTCACTTCGCGGTAGAAGATTTGCATCTTCTCCTCGCTGAGCTCGTCTATGGGCAACGGGTCGAGCGGTTCGTCCATGGCGTCGTTGACGCGGCCTAGCATCCACCCCGGGTTGGCGAAATCGGTGTCGTGGATGTTTATCATGTGGTCCGCGCCGATGGGTGAGACGGCGTAGCCGACACCCAGCCCGGCCTTGAGCCTGGGCTCGTGCATGGGCAACTCCTGGCCCTTGACCATGATGGCAAAGGGCTTCGTCTCCGGGCCAAAGCGCTCACTCATGCGCGCCACGCCCTCCGCCAGCACATCACCAAACCCCTCTCGATTGGCGATCATCTCGACGGATCGCGGCAGCACGTCCGCGTTGCCCCACGTATACTCCATCCCGCCCGTGTCTTCGGCCGTGAGGATGCCCTTCTCGTAACACTCCATCACGAAGGCAATTGAGACACCAGCGGAGATCACGTCCAGGCCATAGGCGTTGGAAAGCTCGTTGGCTTTGAGTACTGCCAGGTTGTCCTCCACACCGCAACATGAGCCAAAGGCCCCCATGGCCTCGTACTCAGCGCCGCCGTAGGCAGGATCCAGGCTGCGGTAGGGGTCATCGGACTCGTTCTCAAATACCTGCTTACATCGCACGGGGCACGCCTGGCAAGTGTCCCGTTCCTTAAGGTACATCTCGTAGTTCCGCTCACCGCTGAGCAGATGGCGATTCTCGAACATCGCCTTGCTGAAGTTACGCGTCGGGAGTCCACCCAGCGATCCCCAGCCCATCAAGCTGTCCTGGGTTCCGCGCCCGATGCCGGCGGTCGCCCAGGCCATTCGTTCCTTGTAGTTGTTCCCCAGCCACCTGGCGACTTTCTTGACGGCGTCCTGGTCGGCGATGTTCAATCGCATCGTGCCTCGCACAGCGACGGCCTTGAGATTCTTCGAGCCCATAAGAGCCCCCATCCCGTTCCGTCCGGCGGCCCGATTGAGATCATGGATGACGTTGGCGTAAAGGACCAGGTTTTCGCCTGCCGGTCCGATCTGGGCGACGCGGATCCGGTCATCGCCGAGCTCATCGCGGATCGCGGCCTGGACAGGGGCGGTCGTCTTGCCCCAGAGATGCTGAGCCGATCGAATCTCCACCTCTCCGTCCTTGATCCACAGGTAGACGGGCGATTCGGCCCGTCCGTGGACGACGATTCCGTCGAACCCCGCGCGCTTGAACTCGTGGCCCCAGAACCCCCCGGCGTTGGCATAGCCGAGGGCCCCGGTGAGTGGAGACTTCCCGCCCATCCCATGCCGTCCCGCACCGGGCAGGTTGGTGCCCTGCATGATGCCGGGCGCCACAATGAAGAGGTTCTCCGGGCCGAGAGGATCCGTTCCGGCTGGCAAGTCCCGAAGAAGATAGTAGCTGACCACCGCAGACCCACCGACCAGCAGGCGGTAGAAGTCATCGCCGGGCTCCTCAACGTAGGTCTCGCCGGCCGTCAGGTCGACGTGCAGTATCTTGCCGTAGGTACCACCGATCATGGCTTCCTCCGTTTGGGTATCGCCCACCATGGAAGGTGGGCTATGGTAAGTTCCCGAGGCCGACCCGGTTGACTGTGCCCCACGTCAGTCTCTCAGGTCAGCTGTTCCCTGCAGACTGGCGTCGTCAAGGACCGGGGGCCGGTCAGCTCGACCAGCGCGCAGGCGAGAGCCCTGTGCGGAGCGTGCCACGGGGGCGCTCCACGCTATTGGCAGCTCGGGATGAATGGGTATCGTTCACTCGTACTCTCCACCATTATATATCAAATCATATTTCTAGTCAAGAAATTCAGTACAAAACGACTTTCTTGACAAAATATATGAGTTCATATATAATGCTTGTATGAGACTCGTCATCCGGCCTCGACAGCTGAACCACAATATGCTTTCCCGCCGCTGGACAGCTCAGTGGTTTGATCGTGTGCGAAGTCCCCGGCACGAGACCAATCGTGCTGTGGTGCCAAGTGCAGGGCGTAGCGTACCTCGTCTGCCCGGATCATAGGCGAGGAAGACCCTCTAGCCAGGAGATGCCAGACGTGGACGACGCCATCTACGCGAACGGTTCTGAACCTGCCGCAGCCACAGAAGTCGAACGGGCCATTCGGTTTCTGCGCGAGGCCATTCTGCGCGGTGACTATCAGCCCGGTGAACGCCTGCCTCAGAAGGATCTCACCGAACAGCTGGATATGAGTCCGACACCGATCAGGGAGGCGCTCCGAATTCTTGAGGCGCAGGGCCTTTTGGAGCGCGTCCCGTACAAGGGCGCGTTCGTGGCTGAGGTCTCGCCGGATGAGAGTGAGGAAATCAGCATCATACGCTCGGCCCTGGAGGGTCTGGCCACAAAGATGGCCGTGCCGAACCTCACCGATGGGGACATCGCCGATCTCGAAGGTCTCACGGCGGAGATGCAGGTCGCGTGGGATCAGATGAACATTGGGCGGCTCCGTCGCTCCAACTACCGCTTTCACGCCATCATCTACGAGAGTGCCGGGTCTCAGCGGTTGTCTGACATGATCATCAGTCTGTGGCCCCGGTTTGCCACAGACACCCTGTGGATGATACCGGGCCGCGCTGAGCGATCGATTCAACAGCATCGTGCTCTCCTGGACAGGATCCGGGACGGGGACGCCGAGGGTGCCGCGGATCTGATGTCTGATCACATCCTGACAGCCGGTCGGTCGATTACACAATTTCTGAAGCGGCAGGAGATTGCATGACTCACCGGGGCGCGGCCCCTCCGAGGCTGCGATGACCTTTGGGGCCGATTTGTTGACGCGTGGACGTGTTCTCCAGGAGAAAGCTCCGGTCGCGGTCCTCAGTTGGGGACAGTTGCCCTCGGGGAACAGCGCCCAGAGCCCCTTTCTTGCAGGGTGAGTCGGGTGCCGGCCTCTGGCCTGACTCACCCGTTTCCTTCTGAGAGACTCCGAGACCATCATTACGCAGGACCCTATCAGCCATCTCAGCACAGCCTGCGTTCATCTGTTGATCCCTCCTCATTTGCCCCGGTTGGCCGTGGCATGCCAGGATGGTGGACTATCGATTCCGCTCTTGATGGAGCGTGAGGTTCTTACTCGCGAACAAGCATAGGAGACAGCTCGAATGACCGTCGAACCGACCATCAGTGAACAGATCGCGGACGTAAGCGTCAACCTAAGTCACCGCGACCTTCCGCAGAAGGCCAGGACGAAAGCGGCAAACCTGATTCTCGATCTCCTGGGTTCGGTCATCGGATCGAAGGAGATTGATTCCAGTCGCATTGCCGCAGAGCTTGCGCTAGAACTGGGCGGCCCCGAGGAGAGCACCGTCATTGGCTACGATGCCAAGGTAGCGGCGCCGAATGCCGCGTTCGCCAACGCCATCCAGGGCTATGCCTTCGATTTCGCAGACGATCACAATCAATCGAACTCGCATCTCAGCGTTGCGACGGTGCCGGTGAGCCTGGCCCTGGGCGAGAAACTGCGTGCCAGCGGCAGAGCGGTCGTGGAGGCTGTTGCCCTGGGCAATGAGATCGTGTGTCGCCTGGGATCGGCTTTCCTGGGGAAAACGTACTACCAGGGCTTCCATCCCACCAGCACGTGCGGAACCTTCGGCGCCACAGTTGCCGCAGCCAAGATGCTGGGACTTGATCGGCAGCAGACGGTCCATAGCCTGGGGATCGCGGGCAGCCAGGTCGGGGGATTGATGGCCTGGAACACTTCGGGTTCTTATACGAAGCGTCTCCAGGCGGGTCACCCGGCCATGGTGGGTATCATATCGGCCTTGATGGCCCAGAAAGGTTTCAATGGCCCTCCGGCCATCTTCGAGGGGGAGGACGGCTTCTTGCAGGCTTACTCGTACCAGCGGCAGTATGACACGAGCTGGATCACGGAGGGTTTGGGGGAGGTCTGGGAGTTCGTCAAGACCAGCATCAAGGTCTACCCATGCTGTCGCTACTCCGCTGGTCACCTGGACGCATGTCTTGACATCGCCCAAAGGAACCGTCCGGATCCGGACAAAATCGATCGAGTGCTGATCCGCTCGTCCGACTACACCGTGAAGCTGCTGGCCAGGCCGCGCAAGATGGATCCCCAGAACGTCGTTGATACCCAGTTCAGCATGCCGTGGCAGGCTGCGATCGCACTGATCGACGGCAAGATAGACGTCGATACATTCACGGAGGAGAACATCCACCGCCCCGATGTTCGAAACCTGATGGAGAAAGTGGAATGGGTCGTCGACGAGGCGTTCGAGCGCCGATATCCTGAGCATTACTCGTGCGCGGTGACGGTAACGATGGAGGATGGGACCGAATACACGTCGGAGGTGGAGGATCCAAAGGGGGATTGGCGAAATCCGGTCACGCAGGAGGAGCTCGAGGCGAAATTCGTCAATCTGGCGGCTCGCGAGATCGAGGACCGGGCCAGAATCCGGCAGATTGTCGACTTCGTGACGGGCATCCACGAGGCTGATGACGTATCCAAGCTGTTCGAGCTGATCAGGTAGGTGTCAGAAGAGCCCGCTGTGAGGATTTGACGGGCTCCTCGTTGGGTGAGGGTGGCGTAACATGAGCATGACAATGACAGAGAAGATCCTGGCCAGCGCGGCCGGTCGGGAACAAGTGACACCGGGCGAGATCGTTCCCGTGCCGGTTGATCTGGTCTTTGGTCAGGACACGACGATGCCGATGGCCGTCATTGAGTTTGAGCGCATGGGGGCTGAGCGAGTATTCGATCCAGAAAGGGTGGCCATCGTCTGTGATCATTTTGTGCCGAATGCCACCGTGATGGCCGCTGGGCGGACGAAGGCCCTGCGCGAATTCGCCGCCCGTCAAGGCATCAAGCACTACTTTGAGGCTGGGCGAGGAGAGAACTTCGGTGTGGAGCACGCCTTGCTTCCGGAAGAGGGACTGATTCGGCCAGGGATGGTCGTGGTAGGCGCGGACTCACACACTACTTCATACGGGGCCCTCGGTGCGTTTGCCTCGGGATTCGGCAGCACGGACGTTGCAGCGGCCATGGCGGTGGGCGAGGTGTGGCTCCGCGTTCCCGAGACGATGCGCTTCGTCTACCGGGGAGAACGGGGACCCTGGGTGGGGGCCAAGGATCTGATCCTATACACGATCGGGCAGATCGGCGTGTCGGGTGCCCTTTACCGGACGATGGAACTTACAGGGCCGGTTGTCACGTCTCTGACTGTTGATGAGCGACTGACGATGTGCAACATGGGCGTCGAGGCCGGTGCTAAGAGCGCTGTCGTGCCTGTGGACAGGGCGACGAGGCGATACCTCGAGGCTGTGGGCGTGGCCGAGGGATCGGTCTTCGCTGGGGATGCGGATGCTGAATATCACTCGGTCCTCGAGGTCGACGTCAGCCAGCTTGAACCTCAGGTGGCCTGCCCGTCATCCCCTGACAACGTGAAGCCTTTGAGCGAGATCGTCGGCATCCAGCTGGATGCGGCGTTCATCGGTTCTTGCACGAACGGGCGAATGGACGACCTGCGCCGGGCCGCCGGAATCCTCGACGGCAGGCGCGTCTCCGGGGATCTCCGCCTGATCGTCATTCCTGCCACTCAGAGGATCTACCTCCAGGCCATGCGAGAAGGCCTGCTGGAGATCTTCGCCGAGGCTGGCGCCGCCGTGAGCACCCCTACCTGCGGACCCTGTTTCGGCGGTCATATGGGGCTTCTGGCTGCCGGCGAGTGTGCGATAGCGACGACGAATCGGAACTTTGTAGGCCGCATGGGCCACCCGGAGAGCGAGGTGTACCTCGCGTCCCCAGTGGTGGCGGCCGCATCCGCCGTGATGGGCCGTATCGCACATCCTGATGAAGTGGGAGGATGATGGCATGGTGTTGGAGGGACGTGCGTGGAAGCTGGGTGATAACATAGACACGGATCAGTTGGTACCGGGACGGTACCTTAGCCTTACGGATCCACGGGAACTGGCGGCTCATTGCCTGGAGGAGACGGTCCCGCGCTTCCGCGAGCTTGCCCAGCCGGGCGACATTGTCATCGCTGGGGAAAACTTCGGGTGCGGGAGCTCCCGCGAGCACGCGCCGGTGGCCCTCAAAGCCCTGGGCATATCGTGCGTTGTGGCTATCTCCTATGCCCGGATTTTCTTCCGTAACTGCATCAATCTGGGGCTACCGGCGCTGACCTCGGCGGAGGCTGTTGCCGGGATAGAGGACAGAGACAGGATCCGAATCGATGTCGAGGCCGGGGTGCTCGAGAACCTGACTCGACCCTTTCACTGCCCTGTTCCTCCAATATCCCCATTTCTGCTCCAGATCATTGAGGTCGGTGGGTTGACGCCGTACATCCGACGCCGGCTCGACGATGAGAAAGCATTGCCCAGAGTTGAGAGGAGGCGCAAGTGACTGCCTGTGAGGAACAGAGGAGAATACGCACTGCCATCATGCGGGGAGGAACAAGCCGAGGCCTCTTCGTGATGCGGGGCGATCTGCCCGCGGACCAGGAGGTGCGGGATCGGGTGATCCTTCGCCTTTATGGGAGTCCCGATGTGCGTCAGATTGACGGTCTGGGGGGAGCGGATTCACTGACAAGCAAACTGGCCATCATCGGCCCGCCCAGTCGCGAGGACGCGGATGTGGACTATACGTTTGCTCAAGTCAGCATCGATGCGCCCTTTGTCGACTACTCTGGGAATTGTGGAAACATCTCCTCAGCCGTGGGGCCGTTCGCGATTGACGAGGGACTGGTTGACCCCGTGGAACCGACGACGACAGTTCGGATCCATCAGACGAACACGGGATGTATCCTGGTCGCTGAGATTCCAGTGCTGAACGGCAAAGCGGCCGTTGAAGGTGACTACCACATCGATGGCGTACCCGGCACTGGCGCAAAGATCAACCTCGATTTCTCCGACACGGCCGGCGCCGTGACCGGGCGGATACTCCCAACGGGGCATCCGGTGGACCGGCTGGATGTCGAGGGGGTCGGGCCTGTCGATGTATCGGTGGTGGATGCGGGGAATCCCTGCGTCTTCGTGCGGGCGAGCGATTTCGGATTGGAGGGGACGGAGACACCGGAGGAAATCGATGCCGATCGAGAACTGAATGACCGCATCGAGCGTGTTCGAGGCACGGTAGCTGCGCGGATCGGGCTCGTCGATAGCTGGCAAGACGCGGCCCAGGATAGCCCGTACATTCCTTTCTTTGTCCTGGTCGCTCCCCCGGCGGACTATGTTGACTTCACGACCGGTCGGACGATCCAGGCCAGGGAAGTCGACTTCGTGGCGCGTCTCCTTTTCATGCTGAGAATGCACAAGGCCTATGCTGCGACCGGGACTGTATGCACCGGCGCGGCGGCCAAGATTCCCGGCACGATTGTCCACGGGGCAGCCCGACGGGAGTCGCACGACCGTCCTCTGACGCGCATCGGGCATCCCGCTGGTATCATCAACATTGAGGCAGCGGTGGCGTCGGAAGGGGAAGTGCGCCTGGTGCGTGCTTCGGTCGGTCGGACCGCCCGTCGCATCATGGAGGGTTACGCCTTCGTCCCCTGGAGCGTGTTTGGTGACTGAATGCCCAGGCTCCAGCGGGACGGCGTTGCGCGCCTCAGTCCTGGAGGGATTGTAACAGATGGCTAGGCTGTTGGAGTACCAGGCGAAGGAGATCCTGCGGCGCTTCGGGATTCCTACGCCTGACGGAACCGTGATTCGCACCGGACACGAGGCGGAAGACGTTGCCTCCGCGACTGGTTATCCGGCGATGGTAAAGGCCCAGATTCGCTCCGGAAAGCGCGGTAAGAGCGGCGGCATACGGGTTGTTGCGGACGATGCCGAGCTGAAAACAGCCGTGTCTGACTTGATGGGACGCACGGTGCGGGGGCTTGCCGTGGACGCACTGCTGATCGAGCAATCGCTGGACGTGATCCAGGAGATGTACGTGGGCGTCACCGCCGATCCCACCTCCCGGTCACCGGTTCTCATTTTCTGTGCAGATGGGGGCGTCGACATAGAGGAGACGGCGCGGGTCAATCCTGAGGCGATCTGCAAGCTACAGGTCGACGTTCTCCGCGGCGTCTACGCGCACGATGCGCTGAACCTGGTCCGTGGGGCAGACAATCTGACTTCGCGTCAGAAGCTTGGTCTGGCGAACATCCTCTGTCGGCTGTATGAGGCCTATCGCAAGCACGACTGCAAGCTGGTGGAGGTCAATCCTCTGGCCCTCACGGAAGCTGGACTGGTGGCCCTGGATGCCCGCGTCGACATTGACGGGGATGCCCTGGAACGCCAAGACGAGCTTGATCTCGACAGTGCTGAGGAGGCGGGTAGTCGCAGCTCCACTGTTCTGGAGGCGATGGCCGGGACGATTGACGAGCGGGATCATCGCGGCACGGTCCACTTCGTGCAGATCGACCCCGATCTATCGTATGCTCGTGAACGCGGTTTGATTCCGTTTGGTTTCGACTGCGTCGGGGCCGGTGCGAGCCTGACGACGATGGATGAACTTGTACCACTGGGTTTCTATCCGGTGAATTTCTGCGACACATCGGGCAACCCAGTAGGGTCGAAACTCTACCGGATCACGAAGCTGATTTTTTCTCAGCCTGGCATTCAGGGCTATGTGTTCGTCTCCTGTATCTCGAGTCAGCAGCTGGATAACACGGCTCGCGGCATCGTCAAGGCGCTGAAGGAGCTTTATCCGGAGTCGAGTGGGCAGCCCAACATCCCGACCGTTCTCTGTTTTCGCGGCGCCTGGGACGAGGATGCCCTGAGTCTACTGCGAGACCACGGGATCAGCGACGGACGCTGGGTGCGCGTTCTGGGCCGGGATGCCACGGAAAGAGATGCCGCGGATGCCTTCTGTGCGCTGCACAACGAATGGCGATGTGAAACGGGGAGGGCCATATGACGGGGGGGATACTGGAGTTTCCCGTGCTTTCTGGTGGCACGGTCGCCATTGACCGCACAAAGTGCCCAACGTGCGCCAGCAAGGCGTGTCTCGAGGTCTGCAGTGAGCAAGACGGACCCCTGGTGCTCGATGCGGCCCGGGACATCCCCCGGCTGCGCGCGTCAGCGGACGAAGCCAGGGAGGGCGGCTGTGTCGAGTGCCTTGGCTGTGAGTTAGCCTGTGATCTAACGGGGCATCAGGCGGTCACAATCACGCTGCCCATAGTGGGTTTTGACGACTACCTGGGCGCTCTAGCCGAGCCAGTGGTCTATGAGCGGGAGTGGTGACGATGTCCATACTCATCGATGAAGGCACAGAGGTCGTCGTCCAGGGAGCCACCGGTCGAGAGGCGCGGCTACGTATCAAGCTGATGCAGCGTTACGGAACGCGAGTTGTGGCTGGTGTGACGCCCGGCAAAGGGGGCCAGGTGGCCGAGGGTGTCCCCGTGTACAACACGGTCCTCGAGGCGATGGATAACCATCCCGACATCAACACGTCGGCAATCTTCGCGCCCGCCCGGGCCGCCAAGGTGGCTGCGTTCGAGGCTCTGGAAGCCGGAATCGGGGTGATCACGCTTCATCCCGAGCGAGTGCCGCAACAGGACATGCTTGAGGTGATTGCCTACGCCAAGCGCTACGGGGCATACGTCATCGGGCCCAACACGATTGGGTTGATCAGCCCGGGGAAGGCTCTGGTGGGGATGATCGGGGGCAACCCCGCATCCGCCCAGGAGTTCTTCAGAGCAGGGCCGGTCGGGGTTCTGTCGCGAAGCGGGGGCAACACGACGACTCTGGCCTACTATGTCAAGAAGGCAGGCCTGGGTCAGAGTACGGCCATCGGCATGGGGGGAGACGCGTTTGTCGGCACGACTTTGCGTGAGTACCTGGCGCTTTTCGAACGAGACCCGGACACTCGAGCGGTTGCCTACTTTGGCGAGATCGGCACGACCATCGAGGAGGATGCCGCGGCGTTCATCAGCGATGGCGGCTTCACGAAGCCGATGGTGGCCTATGTGGCGGGGCCCTATGCCAGGGCGGATGTGCGGTTTGGTCACGCGGGAGCGATGATCAGTCGAGGCGTCGGCACGGCGCAGGGAAAGCGGAAGGCACTGCACGACGCTGGCGCCCACGTGGTGGCGCATTTTGGCGATATCGGCGTGGTGACACGCGAGGTCCTCCAGGGGCTTGACCGGTAGAAACCGATGCAAGCTGTTCAGGCGTGCCCGCCAGCGGGTGATGGGATGGACCTGGTAGACTTCGTGGCAGTCAGCCGGTCCCGGTCGATCAGACGAGTTGAGCAGGTCGTGTGGAAATGCGTGTCCGAAGGTGCAGGTTCCGGGGCGTGAGCTGAGGTGAGACATCGGTCCAGGTGGGCACCCGTGGGGGTGACGTTCCGGTGGTGAGCGGCTCGGCGAGAAGAAGGCCAGGGAAACGGTCACAGGAGTGAACATCCGAATGCCCCTGAAAGCTTGTGATTGGGAGAAGGCTCTGCCAGACGCCGTCGAGATCATCGAGGTCGGGCCGCGGGATGGATTCCAGATCTTGCCAGGATTCATCGCGACAGACGACAAGGTTCAGGTGATCGAATCCTTGATCGAGGCCGGCATTCAACGGATGGAGGTCACGTCATTCGTACATCCCAAGGCGGTGCCACAGATGCGCGATGCCGCGCAGGTCCTTCAGGCGGTCAGACGGGATGGGTGTCAGTGTTTCGCGATGGCGCCTAACTGGATCGGGGCCGAACGAGCCCTGGAGGCGGGCGCTGATATGTTGAACCTGGTGGTGTCCGCCAGTGAGAGCCACAACCGCAGCAACATTCGGAGAAGCATTGACCAGTCTCTTGGCAGCTTTGAGGCGGTGGTTGAGATGGCCAGGCAGGCGGGTGTGCCGGTCAGAGCCAGCATTGCGACGGTGTTTGGGTGCCCGTTTGAGGGCCGTGTGGCTGTCGAAAACGTGTTGCGCGTCGGCCGCAGGCTGGTCGACATGGGCTGTGTAGAGCTGAACTTGTGTGACACGACGGGCATGGCGAACCCCCGCCAGGTCGCCCGGGTGGCTGAGACCGTCCTGGAGGAATTCAAGGGCGCCAGGGCGGCGACGACATCTATCGCGATGCATTTCCACAACACCCGGGGAGCGGGTACGGCGAACTTGCTGTCCGCGATGCAGAGCGGCATCACCAAGTTTGAGACATCCTTTGGTGGGTTGGGTGGGTGTCCGTTTGCGCCGGGTGCCGCGGGCAACGTGTGCACGGAGGACGTTGTTTGTATGCTGCACGAGATGGGCATCGCTACGGGCGTAGACCTACCGGGTCTGCTGGACGCTGTGCGACAGGCCGAAGAGATTCTGGACTTTGAATTCCCCGGGCAGGTCATCAAGGCGGGCCGCAGCTGTGACCTGCACCCGATGCCGGGAGGCAGGGAGCCGACGGCGGATTGATCGCAGGGGACGGAGGCAGAAGGGGAAACATGGGCACGAATCCTGGAGACAGATCGAAGGGAGCGGCGCTGGATGGGCTCACCGTCATCGACGCCGGGACGACCATTGCCGGTCCGATGGCGGCGTCGTTACTGGGGGATTTCGGGGCCGAGGTGATCAAGATCGAGCTCCCCGGGCAAGGGGATCCGACTCGGCAATGGGCACCGAAGAAAGACGGTGATTCCTTGTGGTGGAAGGTCAGTGGCAGGAACAAGAAGCTGATCACACTGAACATCAGCAAGCCAGAGGGCCAGCAGTTGCTCAAGCGACTCGTCAGGGAAGCTGATATCCTTATTGAGAACTTCCGGCCCGGCACGATGGAAAGATGGAATGTGGGATACGAGGCCCTGTCGGACATGAATCCCGGGATCATCATGGTCCGCATCAGTGGATATGGTCAGGATGGTCCCTATAGCCACCGTCCCGGATACGGGACCATAGCGGAGGCAATGAGCGGCATTCCTTCCTTTACCGGATTTCCAGATAAGCCCCCGACCCTCTCTGCCTTTCCGCTAGGTGATGCTGTGGCCGGCATGTCTGGCGCCCTCGGCGCCATGATGGCGGTGTATAGCCGCGATGTCGTGGGAACGGGCGAGGGCCAGGTTGTTGATGTCAGTCTGTTCGAGCCGCTGTTCCGCCTGGTGGAGTCATTCGTGATTGCCTACGACCAGCTGGGCATCGTCAAGCAGCGGCGAGGGAACAGGATGGAGGAGAGCTCACCCCGGAATGCCTACGAGACGAGGGACGAGGAGTGGATTGCTGTGTCGGCGAGCTCCCAGCGGACGTTTGAGCGCCTAGCCGAGGCGATTGGGCGGCCCGACCTGCAAGATGATCCGAGATTCGAGGACAACCCGAGCCGAGTGGAGAATGCTCCACAGCTCGACTCCCTCCTCGCCGAATGGTTCCGGCGGTTCACCGTCGAGGATGCCATGGCGATTCTGGAACGGTATGACGTGGTGGCGGGGCCGGTCTATGATATTCGAAGGATCCTCCAGGACGCCCATTACGATGCCAGAGGCAGCATCACCAGGGTCGAAGATCCTGAGCTTGGAGAGATCCGGATGCAGAATGTTGTCCCGAAGATGTCCAAGACGCCGGGAAAGGTATCGTTCCCGGGGCTGGGGCTTGGGGAGCATAACCGGGAGGTTTACGAGGAAAGACTCGGCTTGAGCAGAGAGGAGACCGAATGGCTCAGAGAGCACGGAGTGATCTGAGGTGAAGTTCCAAGGGGGCTGTCGTGAGGCGGCTCGTCTCACGAGGCGATTCGAACGATGCAACGCGCGGTGAGACCGCTTGGTACGAGGAGAAACAACAAGGAGAAACGATGATCGATTTCCTGGATGTTTGCGAGCGGGCTGAAACCGGCCCGCTAATGACTGAGAGGGATTTTGAGCTGAAGGTGCTCATCCCTGGTCTAAGAGGCGTGGTGAAGGAGTACGACATTCAGTATGACAAGGAGACGCCCGTTCCGGCGGATAACGACCTGGCGGACCGTGTCTACGAGGCCTCACTGGACTATCTGGCGAGGGTCGGGATCTACTGCCAGGACACCAATCGTGTCATCAAGTTCACGGAGCAGGAGATCCGAGACGTAGTCGCCAGGGCTCCAGGTGAATGCTTCACCGGCGAGGGCAAGGACGCCAGTGTGTTTCGGGTGCGCCAGCCTGATGACGGCACAGCCGCCCGCTGCCACGTCAACTGGGGGACCGTGCACTCTTCGTGGGAGATGGCTATTGACATCATGTCGGCCAACGTGGCGCATCCGGAGGCCAAAGGAATCAGTATATCCGCGGTCAATAAGACGGTACGCGGGCGGCAGATCACGGCGGGATCGCCCCTAGAGATGTATGCTGGCATCCGAGCGATCAGGACCGCGCGGGAGGCACTCCGACGAGCCGGGAGACCCGGGTTGCCGATGATGAATCTCGTCCCAGCTGCGGCCTCGGCAGTGACCACAATCGGGGCGAGTGGGCCACAGTTTGGGGCGCGGACGACGGACGGTTGGATCATTGGCATCATCTCCGAAAACAAACTGGACTACGGAGCGATGAATAAGGTTGCGTATCTCCTGAATTGGGGTGCGAACATCGGGTCTCAGGGCGCTCCCTCGTTGGGTGGGTACTGCGGTGGTCCAGCGGGAACGTCGGTGGTGAACACGGCCTACTTCCTCCTGGGGCTGATTGGCATGAAGGCTGACTACCATCTCTGCTTCCCCATCCATTTCCGGCACGGTTGTTGCTCGACCCGAGATGTGCTCTGGGTTGTCTCGACGAGTAGCCAGGCAGGGAGCAGAAACGTTCCGATCCCCGTCATCTGGCTTGGCTATATGGCCGCCGGTGTCAATACCAAGATGTACTTCTATGAGGCTGCTGCCTATCTTCTGGCTGCTTGCACCTCAGGTGCGGATGCCGTGAAGATGCCCACGCCAGCGAAGGGCGTCAAGATTGACGCCTCCACGCCCATGGAGGCCAGGTTCGGGATTGAGATGGTGAAGGCTGCCTCGCGGCTCGACAGAGAAGAAGCGAACGAGCTGGTCATCAAGCTCCTTGAGATGTATGAGACTCGGATTCCCGAGGCCCCACAGGGCGATCGCTATCAGGATTGCTACGATCCCGAGACAGCGACGCCGAGTGACGGTTATCTCCGCCTCTATGACGAGGTGAAGAACGAACTGAGTGCCGTCGGTATTCCTTTTGAGTAGACAGAACCACGTAGCCAGAATGGACATAGGAGGTCCTGGATCAATGCAGAGGGACGAGATCTTTGAGAATCTGAAAATCGCCATTGTTGAGGGTGACGGCATTATGGCCAGAGAGACGTCGGAGCAGGCTGTCGAGGCCGACGTTGACCCTCTTGAGGCGATAGAAAAGGGGCTAGCAAAGGGGATGGAGATCGTCGGCGACCGATTTGAGTGTGGCGAGGCATACCTCCCCGAGCTCATGATGGCCGGGGATGCCTTCAAGGCCGCGATGGAGGTCCTCAGGCCCGAGCTGCTGCGCCAGAAGAAGGAGACGACGACCGCAGGTACGGTCGTCCTGGCGAGTGTGAAGGGCGATCTTCACAGTATCGGCAAGAACATCCTGGCAAACGTATTGGAAACCCACGGCTTCAGCGTGGTGGACGTTGGGGTGGACAACGGAGCACTGGCGATCATCCAGGAGGCGCAGAAGTCGAATGCGGACGTCATCGGCCTCTCAGCGCTTATGACAACCACCATGCCAGCTCAGAGGGAAGTGATAGAGGCCTTGAAGGAGCTAGGTCTCAGGGATCAGTATCGCGTCGTCGTGGGCGGGGGACCCGTCACTCAGGAGTGGGCCGACGAGATCGGGGCTGATGGTTTCGGTGAGAACGCGATCCAGGCTGTGGAGTTGCTGAAGGGTTTGGTGGCGTAATCGCGTCCGAGTCTATTTCACAGGCCCTCAGGGCACGGCGTGGAGTTAGGTGCCCGGGCTATCCAGGACCGAGGTCTGGATCTGCGGTATGCGGATCGAGATCCGGCACCTGGGACCCTCAACACCCGGGGCCTGAGCACAATGGTCTAGAAGAGCGGAAGGAGCAAGCATGAAGACCCATGCTCGTGTGGTGGTGGTCGGTGGGGGTGTGGTTGGCTGCAGCGTGCTGTACCATCTGACGAAGAAAGAGTGGACGGACGTGGTGCTCTGCGAGCGCGCCGAGGTAGCCTCGGGGGCGGCGTCCCACGCCATCGGCCACGTCATTCTGTATACGCTCAGCGAGTGCGTTTCCCGTCTCAACCAGTACGCCGTCGAATTGTACACGCGGCTTGAGGAGGAGACGGGGCAGGATCCCGGCTTCCACACTTGCGGGAACCTGCGACTGGCGACGCACCCCGACCGGCTCGACGAATTCAAGCGGTACCTCAGCGTGGCGGAATCGGCCGGCGTGAAGGCCCAGCTGCTTTCTCCTGACGAGGTCAGATCGCTATGGCCCTTGCTGCAGACGGAGGGCCTTCTGGCTGGCATCTACAATCCCGAAGATGGACACATCGGCGGTTCAGATCTTGCGTGTGCCCTGGCTGCCGGCGCAAGGCAGGGCGGGGCGGAGATCTATCGTAACACAGAGGTGACTGGGTTTGAGCAAAAGTCTAACGACGAGTGGCTGGTCAAGACCGACCGGGGCAACATCGTCTGCGAGCACGTCGTCAGCTGCACCGGCAACTACGCCTGGGAGACCCTGAACCTGGTGGGCCTGAAAGCGCAGTCTGTGCCAGTCAAACACGAGTACCTTATGACCGAGCCGCTGCCAGAGTTGCTCGCCCGTCGAGATGCGGACGAGCCGGAGCTGCCTGTCATGCGAGACCCCGAGGAGTCCTACTACGTTCGCCAGGAGGGCATGGGCCTTGCCTTCGGCTGTTATGAGGGACGGGGCGAGGCGGCCTTCGTGGACGGCGTTCCGCCGGACTATGGGCCGGAAGGGTTGCCTCCTGATTTGGACAAACTGATGCCGTTCATGGAGAAAGCGGTAGAGCGCGTGCCCAAGCTGGGCACTGCCGGGATCATGGCTGTCACACACGCTCCCATGCCCTATACTCCGGACGACATGCCTACCACCGGACCCGCGTTCGGGCTGCGAAATTTCTGGTTGGGCGAGGGCAATCCGTTTGGCATCACGCTGGCTGGCGGCATCGGCTGGCAATTGGCCGAGTGGATGGTTGAGGGCGAGCCGTCGATCGATATGTGGCCCTGCGACTCGCGGCGCTTCGGCAGATTTGCCACGCGGCGGTACTCGGCACGAAAGGTCGAGGAGGCATACGAGCATACGTACAGGCTGCCCAAACCTGAGGAGGAACTGCCGGCGGCGCGTCCCCTCAAGACCACGGCGATCCATGATCTTCTGGCCGCGCATGGCGCGGTATTCGGCGCCGTGTACGGCTGGGAACGCCCCAACTGGTACGCTCCCGAAGGCGTGGAACCGGTCGATGTCCCCTCCTTCTCCCGTCCGAACTACTTCGAGTACGTCGGTGAGGAGTGCCAAAGCGCGCGGGCTGGCATCGGGTTGGCCGACGCCAGCCACAGCGCCCGCTTCGCTGTCAGCGGGCCGGGGGCGGAGAAGATGCTGGATCAGCTGCTGTGCACGCACCTGCCCGAGTTGGGGGAAGTGACTGCGGGATGTGCCCTGTCCAGGCTCGGGACGGTCCGTTCTGAGTTCGCCGTCGCGCGTGAGGCGGAGGATCGCTTCCTGCTCACGTCCGCGGCAACGGCGGAGCGCTACGATCTCGACCTGTTGCACAGGGGGCGGCCCGACGATGGGTCCGTATCTGTCGAGAATCTGACTGGCAGGGAAGGGGCGTTGGCCGTCTTCGGCCCGGGTTCTGCTCAGCTTGTCGCGCGGGTGACGAGGATTCCGGAATCGGACGTCCACAACATCGGCGTGGCATCGGCGACGGCGGGGTATGCGCCGGTGCGCATTGCGAGGGCTGGTGTCGGCGGCGAGGAAGGGTGGCAGCTGCAGACGCAATCCGAATTCCTTCGTCACGTCTTCCTGGAACTGATGGACAAAGGTGTTTCTCTAGATCTTTGCCTGGTCGGCGCCCGCGCCCTGAACGTGTTGCGGCTGGAGGCGGCTGCACCGGCCTGGGGAGCGGATCTGACCCGTGCCTTCACGGCATTGGAATCGGGACTGGGCGAGTTGATCGATTATGAGAAGGGCGACTTCCGCGGCAAGGCGGCGCTGCTTGACCAGAGGGAGAATGGGGTGGGGAAGCGGTTGGTCCAGCTGGAGGTATTCGGCAATGAGACGTTCGACGCCATGGGCCAGGAGCCGATCCGCACAGCGGATGGAGAATGGGTTGGGAGGACAACGTCGGGCGGGTTCGGCCACTGCCTGGGGAAAAGCCTGGCTATGGGCTACGTGGCCACGACGGCGCTCGAATCAGGGCAGCGCCTGGAGGTCAAGCTGATGAACGAGTGGTTCCCGGCGCGGGTGGTGGAGAAGACGGGGTGAGGCCGTTCAACAGCGCGTTGGGCAAGGTGTTTTCCGCACCACAGAGGGAGGCGCACGTATGACATATACGGTCAAGCCCGGCCAGATTACGTTCGGTCAGCCGATCGGCATCATCATGATGGCGTCTTTCATGCCATTCCCTCCCGGCACGCCGGGAAATGCCACCACCTTCTCCTATCCGGTGCTCTATGAGCGGGTGCCCGAGGCTGATATGGAGCATCTGGTGTACGATGGTGACCAGGCCTTACTGGAGCCGATGCTGGAGGCCGGGTGGCGGCTGGTCAATGCGGGCGTGAGGGCGGTGACAGGCAACTGCGGGTTCATGATCCTGTTCCAGGAAGCACTGGCGCGAGAGCTGCCTGTCCCTGTCTTCATGTCCAGCTTGCTGCAGCTTCCATTCGTCTCCCGGCTTCTCAAGCCCGACGAGGCGGTGGGTATCATCTCGGCCTCAGAGCGGAGTCTCACCCCGGAGCATATGCGGATCGCGCTGGACGGGGCGAAGGCGAACACCGTAGTCGCCGGGATGGAGGATCAACCGGCATTCCACGCCGCGATACATGCTGAGGTAGGAGAGCTCGATTTTGAGCGCGTCGAGCGTGAAGTGGTGACGGTGGCGGAAGCTCTGATCGAGGAAAACCCGAGCGTCAAGGCCCTGCTGTTCGAATGCACGGACCTGCCGCCCTACGCTGCGGCCGTGCAGGAGGCGACGGGACTGCCTGTCTTTGATTACTCGACGCTGATAGACTACGTTTTCTCGGCGGTTCTACGGACACGGTTTGACGGGTATATGTAGGCCCGGCCGTCGGGATCATTCTAAAGGGGTAGGCGATGTTCCAAGAAATCCTTTCGCCGGAGCAAATCGAGAGAATCCATCAGACGAGCATGCGGATCCTGAGCAACATCGGGGTGGAGTTCCCCTCCGACGACGCGCTGGCTGCGTTCAGGCATCATGGTGTGAAGACAGACGGCACACGGGTATTTCTCTCGGAGGAACGGGTCTGGCGAGCGCTGGAGACGGCTCCTGGCAGGTTCATCCTTCATGCCCGGAATCCAGACCGCAGCGTCCCCCTGGGCAGGGGGGAGCCCATCGTCTTTGCGCCGGGTTATGGGGCTCCTTTCCTGATCGACGCCGAGGGGAATAAGCGGGTGCCCACAGTGGATGATTACCATACCCTCGTGAAGCTGGCCCACGCATTGCCCAATCAGGATGTAAGCGGACATCTCCTCGTAGAACCGGCTGACGTGCCGGCGGAGGTAGCACCGCTTCATATGGTGTACGCGCACGTGGTCCATTCGGACAAACCCTTCATCGGAGGCGTGGACAGTGAACTGGCCGTCCAGCACACAATGGAGATCGTGCGGATCGTGTTTGGGGACTCCGATGACCGACCGGTCACAATGGGGGTGATCAGCAGCCTCACGCCGCTCCGCTACAGCCGGGAGATGGCGGGGGCGATCGTGACATACGCCCGAGAGGGCCAGGCGCTGCTCATCGCGAATCTGGCGATGGCGGGCTCCACGGCGCCAATAACGCTGGCCGGTATGCTGGCGACGCAGAACGCTGAGATGCTGGCCGGGATCGTTCTCAGTCAGCTGGTCAACCCCGGGACGCCCGTGGTCTATGGGACCACGTCGACGAACATGGATATGCGCAGCGGGGCGCTGGCGATCGGAAGTCCGGAGCTTTCCCAGGTCGTGGCTGCCCATCAGCAACTGGTGCGGTTCTATGGGCTGCCGTCGCGCGGCAGTGGTGCTCTAACAGACGCCAACTACCCCAACGCCCAGGCAGGATTGGAGTCTATGATGGGGATGATGACGTGCATCAACACCGGAGCGGACTTCGTGCTGCACGCCGCGGGGATCCTCAGCTCGTACCTGGCTTTCTCGCGCGAGAAGTTCGTAATTGACGATGAGATCTGCGGCCGGGTGCGGCAGTTCCACCGGCCCATAGTCGTTGACGATGAGACCCTGGCCTATGACGCCGTTGCCAGGGTGGGGCCGGGGGGACACTTCCTGACGGAAGACCAGACCCTCAAGCGATGTCGGACTGAATTCTGGGAGCCGGCGGTTAGCGACCGGACTCCGCTCGACGACTGGCTACAAGCAGGGAAACCGGATGTCGTTCACCGAGCTACGGAGCGCTGGCGGCGGCTGGTTGTTGCCCACGAGGATCCTCTGCTAGACGACGTGACGCTGCGCCAACTTGAGGCGTTCGTGGAGGAAGAGACGCCGTGACGTGCGCGAGTCCCGCTGGAAGAAGAGGCGAGGTGTGGTCTGCGTTCGGATCATGGGCCGCAGCCTGCAGACCAGCGGGCATATAGGCTGACGCTTGACCTATCATGGACCAGGATGGGAGGTATCCCTTGCACATCGTAGTATGCACCAAGTATACGCCCGACTCTGAGGCCAAGATGTCGGTGGACGAGGCG
>Ga0207796_1000071_pt1 | contig 42081 bp, 41 predicted proteins | sample Pon1CUnioCityCA_6_FD_187274 | JGI IMG/M metagenome (GOLD analysis project Ga0207796, IMG submission 187274) | Marine sediment microbial community from Union City, CA, USA - Pond 1C Sediment 1 (SPAdes) | ecosystem: Environmental > Aquatic > Marine > Intertidal zone > Salt pond sediment ... | reverse complement strand
AATATGGGACAACCTGCCGCTTTGAGTGGCATCCGAGAGCCACTGATATAACTGCTCTTTCTCCAGGAGCGCCTCACCCCCGGAGAAGGAAAGTCCCTTAATCCCTAACTGCTTATACCGGGATAAATTGTGATGAACCTCATTTCCCAGGTTCGAGCCCTGGAACTTCCCGGAGGTTTTATTCTGGCTGTAACAAAATTCACAATTTAAATTGCAGCAATCGGTCACGAAAAAACAATCCCATTGCCCCGTACGACAGTAGACACAACCGGGTGAGATATTTCCCAAAGTCAGCAAGCGTGTTTCTTGATCATAGGCTACCTCTGGAACTTGTTGACAAAGCTTTTCTACGAACTTTTCCCAGCGTGCCGTCAGGTAATCGTCCTGGTCTTTATTGTGATGCTGTAGGGCTCGTTTTTGAGCTTTTTCTAGAAAAGGCGGGAGATTATTCGGCATGCTTCGGTACTCCCGTTTTTGGAAAGGCGATGCCCGATTCAACCAGGAACAGGAAGAGCCCGCGCACAAACTTTAAACTCTTTTCCCGATCCATTGGAAACCGTTTTCTGTGAGAAATGCTTAACTGCTCGATCGATCGGTTTTTATAGAAGAATTCAAACAGGACGTGTGCAGGTGAATTCTCAGGAAATAATTGGGTATATTCTAAATGTCGGGGTGCTTTTCCATAGACAAAGCCTTCAAGGATCTTGAACTGGCATTCAGAATAAATTGCTGGGGTGATGCTTGAAATCTCCTCCAGGTGGAGCAGTCCCAGGTCTTCAATGCGATAAGTAGGTTTCTGAGACAATTTGCCTGCCGTTCCGCTCATTTGTTTGAGCATTGAATGCAAAAAATCTCGACGAGGTACTTTGATTATCAGTTCTCGATAGGGGAAATCTTCAAAGGGAAATGCTTCGGTCATACTTTCTTCGCCTGTCTGTATAAATGTGCAACCCCGTCACCTTCAGCGATTTTCCGCAGCAGTAATTCTTTGGTCAGGATTTGGTTAATTTCGCAGCGTGCATAATCTTTGATGTAAGTATATGTCACAGTCTTCTTTATAGTTCTAGCAAAGCAGTCCCCCGCACAGGACCAATAACAAAAACAACCCCGACATTTTTCATGGTTATGGTCAAGGAGATCTATCAATGCCTGTCTTTTTTCTATGTCAATCTTCAACCCTGTCGAATCGATGGTCCCATAACGCATCAGGTGGGCTAATTCATGGTCCGGGTGTGTCATTTCATAACAGGCGACCACCTCATCCTGTGGGTTTACGATCAGGGTATTATAGGGGGCTGTACAGAAGGTTCTCACAGGATTGGTGACTCGAGCTGCGGAATAGCGGAAATTCCTGCCATACTGCGAAGCGATGGTATAGGCTTGCATGAAAGCGTCAATGAATTGCTGTGCTTCCTTTTTGTTCGGAAGCTTGTGTTCACCCCTTTTGGTATTAAACGCAGGTTCAACCTGGATTCCCTTGCAGTGCGTATTCTTTAGAAGATAATCGACACTTTTGGGGAGGTCAGACCATGGGGGAATGGCGGTCATGCGAATCCCATAATCTTTTTGATTGAGATCCAATTGATGAATGGTCTTTTCTAAAATTGGGGATGACGGTGCGCCATTCGCCAAAGGCCGGTTGTGATTCTGTACAGCAGGATGGCCGTCCATGGAGAGGGAGATCCCGTGAATATTTTTGATGATCCATTTACATTGCTCATCGGTCCAAACACCATTGGAGGTCAGGCTGGTCCTTACGGGAAGGTCTTTCTCCCTGGCGTATGCCGTGCATGCTTTAATCAGGTCCCATGCCATTATCGGTTCGCCACCTCCGTGAAAGGAGAGGGAAAAGGTTGGTTGATCTTGGGCAAGTGCGTTGTCGTAAACGATATCGATTGCCTTTTTTGCCGTCGCCAATGATAATTCTTCAAAGGGTAACTCGCCGCCGGAGGCATAACAGTAGATGCAGCGCATCTGGCAGCGATTTGTGAGCAGCAGAACCGCATGAGTCGGGGAGAAAAGGCCGTTATTGGGCGTATTGGGTGGGGGCGGGTCCAGTTCTAAAAACCCTATAGTTTCGAGAAAAGTGGAAATTTCATCTTTGCCATGCTTGTTACCCCCCAGGTGATTCTCTGCAAGGCATTCGCGCGCAAACTCAGCCATTTGCTGGTTGCCGATGAAAGCAATCCCGAGCAGAGGTCGGAAAAGTATGAATTTCGGTTCCGAATCCTGATGATCCTGGAGTGGAATCTGGAAGAATTCCATTAAGTTTACGTTTTCAATAAATTACGTTTAATCTGGATACCAGTAATGGACAAGGTCACAGGTGCAGACTTCATCACATGTGCATGCACCACCACCGCTGCTGTGGGCATCACAACTGCAAGGTGGCGGCTCAACGTGTGCATCACAATCACATGGTGCTGGCACCTGGGTGGGGATGTCGTAAATGACCGGGATATGTATATCATTGAGCAGCTTGATGAATTCTGAAAAAACCCAGCCGGTCGTCCCTTCTGAATCGGTTATTTTGTACCAAACACCATCGGAAGTCCGACCGAGGATGGTGACCTCTTCACCCACTACGGTTTTAGTAATGATTGGATGGTCAACATGGGGTCCCTTAAAAATATTGTGAGCGAAGGTCACCTCACCCCTAGCAAAGGGTACTTCAGTGTCAGTTGGGATCTCAGTAGGTGTCCTGGTGGGTTTCCTGGTGGGTGTTCTGGTAGGCTTTTTTGTAGGCGTTTTGGTCGGGAGTTTGGTGGGTGTGTTGGTCTGGGTGGCGGTGGGTTCCTCTTCTTCTGTGGCAATCACCTCAGTCTCTTCTGCCTCTTCCGCTTCCATCGCTTGCAAGGTCTTTTGCAATGCTTCAGCCATTTCCTCTTCATCTCCTGAATCGAGCAGGTTGCAGCCCGTCAGGGCGATGGTTGTCCCGACAAGAGTGGCGGATTTGATAAAATCTCGACGATTAAATCGTTTATTATTTTTGTTGTCGATATACACCCCAAAGATTTTCGGCTCCTCTTCGTGCTTTTCTTGATTGTGATCGGTTTGATCCATTTAAGCCTCCCGGAAGGCATATGAAAATATGATTAGAACCTTCTTTCCCTTCAATTCCATTATATGGGGAAGAACTTTTTATGTCAAAGGAAACAGGGGATTCATTTATGCCTTTTGGATGTTTAGAAACACTGATAACACCTTGAGCACCACATGTTATTTAAGAATGATTATTGTTCAATCATCAAAAGAAATTGTCCTTACTCATAAATTCTTTTACCTCCCTAAGGAATTATGTAGGGTACCAGTAATGAACTGAATCACAGGTGCAGACTTCATCACACTCGCAAGCACCATTCCCGTTGTTGAAAGAGTCACAAGCGCATGGAGGTAATTCCTCATTAAAATCGCAAGTGCAAGGCGCAGGAACACGTGTAGGAAAATCCATATTATCTGGGATGACCACATCATTGAGCGCCTTTATAAATTCTGAAAAGACCCAACCGGTGTTCCCTTCAGAATCAATTATCTGGAACCAGATGCCATCAGGCGTGCGGCCAATTATAGTAACCTCTTCTCCCAGAACGGTTTTTGTGATGATGGGGTGATCCACATGAGGACCTGAAAACATCGTATGTGAATAGATGACCTCGCCTTTAGGAGATGGCAATTCTGTAGTTGTTGGAATCTCAGAAGAAGTGGTCGTGGGTGATGGTGTATCGCTATTAAGTTCAATCTTAACTTCTTCTGTAGATTCAGATGGCATACAGCCTGAAAGGGAGATGGTTGACCCAACCAGGGCGGCTGACTTAAGAAACTCTCGACGATTAAATCGCTTTTGATTTTGATCGTCGATAAACACGCCAAAAATTCTTGGTTCATCTTCGTGGTTTTCTTGATTGAGATTATTTTGATTCATCACAGCCTCCTGGAAGGCAAATGATCATCTGAAGCGTTGAAAATCCCACCTCACCTCGATTATAAGAGTTGCTATAATCAATGTCAATATGGCAATTTTGATTATGGTCATAATTTCTAAATTGCTTAACTTATAATGTTTACTAAGATGACCATTATGGTTTTTTACTGGGACTGATTGAAAAAATTTTTTAGGCTTAGGCAATTCAAATAATTTCATTTGCTTGAGTTAACCGCCTTAATTCAAAAAAATGTCAAAATGATGGAAGTTATTTCTTGATATGATGGATCAATCCAAGATTTACCAAATGAAACGCATTGCCCATTGGGATACGGTCGCCAAATCCCCTAAAGGCAGTTTTCCTGGCAGCCAGGTTTATCTGACGTCCCTTTTGGAGATCTACCAGAACCTGGTCAGCCCAGGGAAACGAGTCTTGGAGTTGGGCTGCGGACAAGGAGACCTGCTTGCTCAACTCCAACCTGGTTTCGGCTTAGGGATTGACTTCTCCCTTGAAATGGTAAAAATTGCTAAGAAGGCACATCCCGGATGTCATTTTATCTGTGCGGATATCCATCACCTTCGATTAAAAGGACTATTTGATGTCATCATCTTTTCCGATATCCTGAATGATTTATGGGATATTCAAAGGGTTCTCGGAAATGTACAAGATGCCTGTCATGAGGACACGGTCATTTTGGTGAATTTTGTCAGCCGGGTTTGGGAACTTCCACTCAAACTCATGCGATGGTTGGGTCTTTCGCGCCCTAACCTGGCTCAAAATTGGCTGACCCCTAGGGATGTTCGAGAGTTGTTTGACCTGGCAGGGTTCTCCTTTGATCTGCACTGGCGGGAAATCCTCCTGCCGGTGAACATCCCTATCCTGTCAGATTTTTTCAACGAAAAAATCGGAAAATTACAACGAATTAACGCATTGAATCTGGTGAACTTCATACGTTTTCGTCCCTCAGTGAAAAAACATCCTGAGCCTGCACTGGGCAAGAAAGTCTCTGTGGTTGTGCCTGTTCGGGATGAAGCCGGCAATATCCACGAATTGTTTAAGCGCATCCCAAATATGGGGTCTGAAACGGAAATAATCTTGGTTGAGGGTCATTCTAGGGATGCCTCAGAAGCCGCTATTAAAGAGGAGATAAAGGCAAATCCTAATAGTGATTTTTATCTGCTGAAACAGCCGGGTGAGGGTAAAGCCGATGCCGTTTTTCACGGCCTGGATCATGCCAGTGGAGACATCCTGATGATACTGGACGCTGATTTAAGTTTTGAACCGGAACTTCTGCTCCGGTTTTATGATGCCCTTATTCAGAACAAAGGAGATGTCATCAATGGCGTTCGCCTGGTTTATCCCATGAGAGAGCGTGCCATGCCCTATTTAAACCTCTTGGGAAATAAGCTCTTTGGTTGGGTTTTTTCCATCATATTAGGGCAGCCAATCCGAGATACCTTATGTGGGACGAAAGCCTTTAGAAAAAGTGATTATGAAATTATGAGGAAAATCCTGGAGAAGGACGGTTTAATTGATCCTTTCGGGGATTTTTCACTCTTGCTGTGTGCTTCAAAGATGAATTTGAGAATTTGCCAGATCCCAATTCGCTATCATCATCGAACTTACGGTCAGAGTAAAACCAGACCCTGGCGTGATGGGTTGAAGCTTGGGCATTTACTGGTCAAATTTTTGACTCATCGAACAAAATATGATTAAAGTAATAACGCAGTGAGAGCCGTGTATCTTTTCTTAAGTGATTATGATTTATCATTTGTTTTTAATGATTACTATTTCAGTGTTTGCTAACATACACTTTCATGACAATTTCGATATAATAAAAGTTGATGAATGAATTGAGAAAAATTTATTTGTATGAATAACCCAATCATTGAGGACATTTCTCGCGCCTCAGAAATAAGGCGCGTTTTCTTTATCCGAATTGTTTTTGGAAAAAATTAGAGGAGGCAAATATGAATATTGACGAACAAGTTGCATACCTTATGCGGGGTACGGAATACGGCGATCCGGAGACCTACCAGGCGATGGCGAAAGAATTGCGTGAGCGATTAATCGAATCAGAGCGTGAAGGACGACCTTTACGTGTTTATTGCGGCTATGACCCACGGACATCGGATCTGCATATTGGACATACCGTTACCATGCGAAAATTACGACAATTTCAGGAGTTGGGACATCATGTCATCTTCCTGGTTGGTACCTACACTGCTTTGATTGGTGACCCATCGGATAAGGATAAGCTGCGAGCGCAGCTCTCACAGGAGGAAGCAAGACGCAATGCAGAAACCTATGCTGAGCAGGCATTTCGCATTCTGGATCGAGAAAAGACGGATGTGCGCTATAATGCGGAGTGGCTTTCCGGGCTTACCTTCAAGGAACTGATTTATCTTGCCTCAAATTTCACCCTGCAACAATTCCTGACCCGGGTCAATTTCCGTAAACGTTGGGATCAAGATGAACCGGTTTATCTCCATGAATTATTCTATGCTCTGATGCAGGGTTATGATGCCTTCGCCTTGGATGCCGATGTTCAGGTGGGTGGAACCGATCAAATGTTCAACATCATGACAGCCGCTCGCAAAATCATGGCTTATTATAATAAGAAACCCAATGTTGGCATCATATTAGGCATTCTTCCCGGAACAGATGGTGAAGTTAAAATGAGTAAGTCCCTTGGCAACCATATCCCGCTCAACACCACACCCGAGGACATGTTTGGAAAGGTGATGAGCATCCCGGATAAGGCGATGCACAGTTATGCCCGCCTGGTGACACGCTGGTCCGTTGATAAGATTAAGGAGTTTGAATCCGCTGTTGATAGCGGACAATTACACCCACGTGATGCAAAAATGGACCTTGCCCAGGAGATTACCGGGGCATTCTTTAGCGAAGAGGAAGCACAGCGTGCTCGTGAATACTTCGTCAATTTATTCCAGAAGGGTGATACACCTGATGAAATGCCAGTTTACCATGTAACAGGGGATGTGACGCTCATCGACGCGTTAACAGACAGCAAAACGGTGACGAGCAGCAGCCAGGTTCGAAGACTTGTAAAACAAAACGGCGTCAAAGTTAATGGCGAAAGAATTTCAGATCCCTTTATCGTCCTCAAACCGGGTGCGGTTATCCAGGTTGGGAAGAGACGATTTCTCAGAATTGTTAAACAATAATTTCATTTATTACGAATGAACCCCCGAGAGAATATTAAGAAATCCCTGGTTTTTTGTTGTAAACCGCAAGATCTGATCGATGGTAAAGGTGAGCCATTGCCCATTCGGGGATTGCATATTAAATACAATTTTCCACCGTAAAAAAAAGAGAAATGATTTGTAATTCTGCTAAGATATTGCTCTTTTCAGTGTGATATCTCGGTAAATGCGTGTTATTGGGGGTTTTGGCTGTTGAAGGGCAAAGCTGCTTCCAGAAGTGAAATGCCGATCTGTTTTGCCAGGGCAGGTGCTTTTGCTTCGAGGACAACCACAATTGCAGTCGGCTGGGCATCCCATGCCTGGGAGGTCCCGGCGACGAACCAGGTAATCGGTTGATCGTCCTCCGTAGACGTCGTCGCTGTGACATGCCATATGGGCAGCTCAGAAGATTCTGACAGCATAGCCGAAACCTCATTTGCTTGCTGAATATCAAGGACGCGCGTGTTTTGGGATAGCTTTACCATCGTGACCCAATCCCCTTCGGGGCTTTGATAGGCATTGACCAGCCTGGGTCCGGGAAGATTCCCACCATTTGTCAGGGCACTGGCTGCCATGACCATTTGTAATGGGCTGATCTTGATGTCATCTATGAGGATTTCTTCCCCTGTTCCCTCTGCAGAAAGGGGCAGGACGGCTTGAGCTACATTCAGTCGAAGATTAGGTTCCACGAAGAATCCCAGGTCCTCGTAAAGGGTAAGAAATGAGTCTGCTTCTGAGGATTGCACCATTACAGATAGGATGCTTTCACAGCCGCTGGTGATCAAGGATGCCCAGGTGATATCGCCTTCAATAACCTGGGCGCATTCCGGGTTGTCAAGGGATCCAGGGAAGGCTGAAGGGATATCTGGGTTCTGGCGTATAAGATCCAGTTGAAGGGTTGCCAGGAAGGGCGCCAGGGTAGCGCCAGGTGGGTACAAGCCCTGGGTAGCACGATTTAAGAGGGGTGAATTTTCATCGGTGATCAGATCCTCCCAGTCTGTCTCAAGGTTGGCTGCATCAAAATAAGGGTGAGAAGCCATTGCCAGGATTTCTCCCGTATCTGCGTTCATGAGAATGGCTGTGCCTGGTGCTCCCTGGTTAAGGGCTTCAAGCAAAAGGGAATCGACTGTCTCCTGGAGGTGGAGATCAAGAGTCAGCCTGACATCTAATCCATCAGGGGGAAGATTGTAAAGCAGGTCATCCAGAAATAGCTTTTGGAAGCTATAACCTTCATACCCCCGTAAATAAGGGTACATGGATGCTTCGATACCCGTTTGCCCATAGGTGGCATTGGTGTAGCCAAGGATGGGATAAAGTGGGATGTGGTTACTTTGCCGTGAGTAATTACCTGACTCGCCCGTCGTGGTGATGAGTGGGCGATTATCACGGTCCAAGATATCGCCGCGCGGTCTGAAGCGGTCGGCGACGATCCAACGTGGATTCTCGGCACGTTCGATGAGAGCAGGGCTGAACCAAAAGGAGATCAGGCTTGTAACCGTAATTTCAAGGATTAAGATCGCGATCAGGATCCTACTCACGAGAAGGGAACGCGGTGTTGGGATGGTCGGTGCCTCCGGTGTATCTTTCTGATCACTGATGAGAAGTAAAATCAGGATCGCGCTGGCGGACACAGCCATCGATGAGCCCCCATATGAGACAAAGGGTAAGGTAACGCCAGTCAGGGGTAATAAACCGATATTGCCCCCGATGATCAGGATGCTCTGGATGCCAAAATAGAAAACCAATCCCAATGACAAGTAGCGATAGAATCCATTCGTGGTTTGATGTGCTATTTTTACCCCCCTGTAAATCAAAAAAATATAAGCCAGGACAAGGGTGGTCACACCCAAAAAGCCAAGTTCCTCCGCGATCGCAGAATAAATAAAATCAGACACGGAAACAGGAACAAGACTCGGACTGCCAAAGCCGGGTCCTGAGCCAAAAAGCCTTCCCTCCGCGATGGCAATTATGGATTGGACGATCTGGTAGGAGGCGCCGGTTGGATCTCCAAAGGGCTGAAGCCATGTATCCAATCTCAAACGAACAACATCCAGGTAAAAATAGCCGAACACACCTGCAATCAGGATCAAAACTGGAGAAGACCATAAAAAAAGCGAATTGCCGCGAGTGGTGAATAACATTGCGAGATAAATCAATAAGAAAATGCTTGCAGTCCCCAGGTCCCGTTGAAAGATGAGCAGGATGATCGCCACACCAGTCACCAGTAGATTTGGCAACAGTGTTTCAAGCTTTCCCTCAGCAACCGCTATCCGGTCAGCAAAGAAGCCGGCTAAATAGACGATTAAGATTAATTTTAAAAACTCAGATGGCTGGACATGGACATTAAAGAGTTTCAACCAAAGGGTGGGGCCGTTTCCGGTAGGATTAGCGCCAAAAATGACGGTTAATGCCGTGAGGATCAAACCTGATATCAGCCAGATGTACTTATATTTTCGAAGAAATTCCAAAAAACTTGAAAATCTCAAGCCCAGGAAAAAGAGAAAACAGACCCCTAGGATCCAAAGTGATTGGCGAATACCCAGATTAGGGAATAAGCGCCAGATGGTCATCAACCCCATCCCACTCAAGAAAGCAAAAAGCGGCAGCAGGAAAGGGTCTCTTTTTGATAGTTTACGTGTAGTTATGAAATGCAAAAAAGAAAACGCTGCCAACCAAATCGCGACGCCCAGCCAGTGATCAAAATGGAAGTTGGTGAGATCCTCAGCATTCCGAATGTTGGGAGCCAGGGAAAGGATCAAGGCAAAACTGACGACCATTAACGCCGCCAGAATCATCAGACGACTTTGTGTCTGGTCTGGTTGGCGCGCCTCTCTGGGTGTTGGAAAGAGTTTTTGCACGGTCAATCCAAATATTTATTGACCAGGATATCCAATTCTTGACGCTTTTCAGGATCAATGTGATTTGGGTTGGTGATTACTGCATTTTCCAGGGCATTTTCACAGTGACAGGCGGCTGAGGGATCAATCCGATCGACCAGTGATTTTATCGTTCTTTGGGCAATATCCACATTTTTTAACAGTGTTCGGATAACCATTTCAACGGTTACAGGTTCCTCACTGACATGCCAGACATCATAATCTGTTACGTGTGCCATGGTTGTGTAACACATCTCAGCTTCTTTTGCCAGGAAAACCTCTGGTGAAGCTGTCATACCAATGATGTCCATCCCCCATTGGCGGTAGAGGCTGGATTCACCCTTGGTTGAAAACCGTGGACCTTCTATTGTGATATAGGTACCCCCACGATGGTAATTAGCTCCAATTTCATTGAGTGAATCCTCAAGAAGGTTAGAGAGGGTTTGGCAAAATGGATCAGCTACGCTGACATGGGCAACCATGCCTTTTCCAAAAAAGCTTCGGTTGCGATTATGGGTGTAGTCAAAGATTTGATGAGGGATGACAATATGCCCGGGTGCATAGGCTTCACGCAGTGATCCGCAGGCACTTACGCTGATAACGCGTTTGACTCCCAGGGATTTTAGGGCATAAATATTGGCGCGATAGGGAACCGCACTCGGTGGGAAGACATGGCCAACGCCGTGCCGGGCAAGGAAGGCGACAAGTTTGCCGTTGAGATTCCCGAGAGTAATTGGAGAGCTGGGTTTACCGAAAGGGGTCTCAACCTCAATTTCTCGAACCTCCTTCAGGTCTTCAAATTCGTACAATCCAGATCCGCCGATTACTGCCAAAACAGGTGTTTCATTCATAGTTGACTCCCAATTTATCTATTTGTATTGATTAAAATCTTAATTCGTCCTAAGCGAAGGATATCGCCATCTGTAAGGATGACAGGTGATTCAATGCCGTTTTCGTTCAAAAAGGTGCCATTTGTTGAGCCTAAATCCTCAGCCCACCATCGATTGTGCTTGTACGAAATTTGACAATGGCGTGCAGAGATGGTTTCATCTTGCAGTGACAGATCGCAAGCAGGATCACGACCAATGATGACATTTGGATCCTGATATTCCTGTTGAATTTGGCCCTGTTCAGTGTTTGTGATGAGGGTTAATACAGGAACCTCACTCGGTTTTTCTGCCTTGGTAGCTTGGTGTAAATCCTTGTAAATTAAATAAGCTATCCACCCGACAAATAAATACGCAAGGGTGAGTAACAGTATTCTAAGGATTAAAGCTAAGATGGCGGTCACGGAGATTTTTCTCCAACGGTGTCATTATTAGAATTTTCGTCGTTTTCATCAATTGAAATGACCGTGGTTTGACTGGGTGCCGTGGCTTCCTGGATATAGATTAAATTAGTCACACCGATTCTGACCACATCGCCAGCTTGTAAGCTCGCTTGTGAAACTTTTTGATGATTGAGAAGAATCCCGCCTGTTGAACCGACATCGAAAATGATGAAACGACGATTAATTGCGCGTAATTGGGCATGATGTCGCGAGACATGCTGGTCTTCCAAGACTAAGTCATTATCAGAGTGCCTGCCGATATTGATCACGGGCTTGTCGAGTGGGAAATGAACCTTTCCACCAACAACGAAGAAGGCGTCTTTTGGGAGTTGTTTCCGAGGGAAAGGAACTTTAGGTTGTTCCATTGCTGAAGTGTCAGGCAACGGGGCGGGGATCGCCAGTATGTAAGCGTTGATTGCATATTCTTTACTGGGGATTTTCTCTTCAGGCTTCAGATTGATCACAGGTGGTTTATTGAAATGGAAACCTTCCTGAATACCAAAGTCATATAAATGGTGTGCCATTTGGTCCAGCAAATCCTGGTGGGTTTGCCACTCAGCCAGATCTTCCGGTGGAATTTCAATCATAAAAAGGTTGGGGGCGAGAGGTTGACCCGTTTGTGTTTCTTCTAGGTTATCACGCATGGCTTCCACCAGAGATTCAATGATACTGACTGGGCGTTCGCTCAGGGTGAAAATCTGGAGAAACTTCTTTTCAAAAATGTCACGCAATTGCGCTTCAATGCGGTCGAGATTTTTGTTCATGAATACCAATCCAGTATAATTATACTCAAGATGGTTCCCTACGGTTATGAGGAGGTCAACCACACTGCAGACCTGGCTTTGCATGTTTCCGCTGAGGATTTTTACGACATGCTTCGCTATGCTGCAAGGGGGATGTATGATTTGATCGGTATTGCTCTCAGTGAAACGCCGCCTATTGAAGATAACTTTGAAGTTGAAAAAAATTCACTGGAAGTTGTTCTCGTGGATTTTCTAAATGAACTCCTTTACTTCCTTGAAGCCAAGAGATTGAAGTTGAGCGAATTTCAATTTAGAGAACAACCTGAAGGAACTCTTGAGATAGATGCCCAGGGTTATCACGTCAACTCTGTCCAGCGGCACATCAAAGCGGTAACATTTCACAATCTGGAAATTATGAAGACGGATATGGGCGTTGAAACCACGATCATTTTCGATATTTAGAAAGCGATAGAGATGACAGAAATAACAATGTCTATTTTCTCAAAAGTTAGCGATTATGAGTGGGAAATTTCCCCAGATTTTCGATCGGATATGCGAGTTCCAGTCCGGATATTTGCCTCTGAATCCCTTCTGAAGGATTCACTGGATGATAAATCGATCCTTCAGGCAGTCAACGCCAGCACACTCCCTGGTTTGGTCGATGCTGTAATGGTGATGCCGGATATGCACCAGGGTTACGGCTTTCCAATTGGCGGTGTCGCAGCCACGGATCCTGAGACGGGCGTGATATCCCCAGGAGGGATTGGTTATGATATCAATTGCGGTGTTCGATTGTTATCCTCCCAAATCCGATTGGAGGAGGTTAAATCCTGGCTGCCCGTTCTTGCTAATAAAATTAACCAATATTGCCCAAGCGGCGTGGGTGTGGATAGCGATTTGAAGTTAACCAAATCTGAATTGGCGGAAGCCTGTGTCAAAGGTGCACGCTGGGCAGAAGCGGAGGGATATGCCACTGCCACTGATGTTGAGTTTACTGAAGAGAATGGGCGCTTGGATGGTGCAGATCCTGAAAAGCTGAGTGAAAGAGCACTTGAAAGGGGACGAACACAGCTTGGTACACTCGGTGGCGGGAATCATTTTATCGAAGTGGATCTCGTGTCGGAGATTTACCATGAAAGGGCAGCACAAGCTTTCGGTTTGTATAAAGGGGAAATTGCTGTCCAGATTCATACAGGCTCGCGCGGATTTGGCCATCAAATCTGCACAGACTATGTTCGTCGATTACAGAGTGCTGTACACCGCTATGGAATTAAACTGCCAGATAAACAGCTAGTGTGTGCGCCTATTGATTCCCCCGATGGACAGGATTACCTGGGAGCAATGCGTTGCGGTGCAAACTTTGCTTTCTTGAACCGCCAACTGCTGGCAAATAATGTACGTGAAGCTTTTGAAATGGTTTTAGCCGGCAAAGTGGATCAATGGCATCTCAAACAAGTCTATGATCTTGCTCACAATATTGGAAAATTCGAAGAACATTTGGTTGGCGGTCAGCGAAAGAAAGTTTGTGTCCATCGAAAGGGAGCTACACGTGCCTTTGGCCCCGGTTCTGCAGGGATACCCAAAGCTTATGTGGAAGTTGGCCAGCCGGTCTTGGTCCCTGGATCTATGGGGACAGCCTCCTGGGTGCTCGTTGGCACTGAAACAAGTATGCGCCGCTCATTTGGGTCTTCCTGCCATGGCGCAGGCCGTGTGATGAGCCGTTCACAAGCAAAACGAGAAGTGTGGGGTGAAGATCTGTTACAGGAACTTGAGGATCAGGGCATAGAAATCCGTGCTGGGTCGATGCCCGGGTTAGCTGAAGAGGCACCAAAAGCCTATAAAGATGTTGATCGGGTTGTGGAAAGCGTCGTTGGGGCCGGGATTGCCAAAAAAGTAGCACGATTGCAGCCGCTGGTTGTGATCAAAGGTTAAAGCCAGGCGTAAATGGGATTGCTAAAAATCCAGCCGCGCAGTTTGTTTTTATAAGGAATATACACCTCAACCCGGTATACACCGGGTTCAGTTGTGATGTGGGTGCAGACTTCACGATCAAGCCACTCTTGAATCAATTTGCCATCTTTTATCAATCGACAAAAATTTTTCTGGGGCAAGCGTATTTGGAATGTTAACCCGCCTTCAGCCTTCACTTGATCTCCCATTATGAATTGGCCTTGCTCGTTGCTAACAGAAAATCGAAATCCATCGGTTGGGTAGGGCAGGTCATAAGCCACAAAGCAATGGCCTATGCCGAGGGCTTTCAAAATCGCTTGGCGATCCTCGAGAAAATTCCCGGTCAGCGCTTTGGGAAGCAGAATATGGGTTGTGACGCTTTCGAAGTGGTGAAGATAGGGGTAGAGCTTGAGGGTTACGAGGCCAAATTTCCTGGTAATCTGGTGGGCATCGACACCACCCAAACCTATTACAGGTCGCTTCCGAGTTTGAATCAAGTCATCCCATAATGCGAGGGTCTCTTCAAGAGGTCCTACTGACATACGTTTTGGGAAAAAGGCGTTGATAATTGCGGAAAGAAGATTCTGGCTGACGCTTTTAAACTCACTTAACTGATTCCAAAGTTCTATGCCAGAAAACCCTTCTAGGTTCCAATCTCGCCAAGGATAGGCTTTTTGGTTAAACCTCTGCAAGCTATGTTCAATGGGATGAGCGAGAAAAGTCAATCCCCCGCTGCGGTTGGTTTGATCAATCAGTTGTTGGGGATTTTTGGCGTAAGGGGATAATTCTCGGTTGACCCCAATAATAAGCATATGATTTCCCGGTGGAAGAAGATCACGGTCATGAATTTCCTCGCCAACCATGAGCATGATTTTGTTTTTTCCCTCCCCATAATAGCCATCTAACCCTCCCAGCCAGATGTTGTGATCTGTTGTGATAATTCCATCTAATCCAGCTTTTGCCGCGATCTCTAATAATTCTTGATGATCCGCATTACCATCGGAATAATTTGTATGAATATGAAGGGAAAACTTAATCTCATGCATTGGGTTGACGTATTTTTTAAGTTATGGGTATAATCAGTGCTGTTAAAGGAGGCATGAATGGCAAATTATTTTAGTATTGCATTGATTATAACTTCAATTGCCCTGATCGCGAGCATCATCTTGCAAAGCAAAGGCGTTGGGCTGGGTGGGTTAACAGGTGGTGGCAACACCGGCGGTGTGTATACCCAGCGTCGAGGTATTGAAAAAATCTTGTTCTGGGTCACGGTTGGTCTCAGTATTTTGTTTTTCATATTGACGATCCTAACTGTTATTTTCGGCGCCTAATCCGGGTCAAACTTGGATATCCCTGGCGATAGATAACGAAACTGAGCTCATCCGGGCAACTCATATCAAAAGGGTTGCCCCTTTTATCTTAATCCTATGAAAAAATTCAGATGGCAACTACTCATAATTTTAGTCACCGGCCTGATTGTGGGCATTTTGCTGATTATTCAGCAAATGGATGAAGGTGAAGAGGTCCAATCAACACCCTCACCAATGACGGGAGGGGTATATACGGAAGCTTTGATTGGTGAATTCCTGCGTCTAAACCCCTTTTTAGACCTGTATAATCCCCCTGATCAAGCTGTCAACCGTTTAATATTTAACGGTTTGGTCAATTTTGATTCCCGGGGTATTCCACAGTCAGAATTGGCTGAATCCTGGGGTGTCTCAAGGGATGGTACAGTCTATAACTTCAGCTTACGAAATGATGTGGTCTGGCATGATGGGGAAGCATTTGACAGCCGGGATGTCCTTTTTACTGTTGGTCTGCTGCAAAGCGGTCACAACCTAATACCGCAGGATCTGCAAAATTTTTGGTCAGAGATCGATGTTGTGGCGCTTTCTGAAGCCCAATTGCAGTTTCTGCTCCCTGAACCTTTTGCACCGTTTTTGGATTATTTAACCTTTGGCATCCTCCCTGAGCACCTCTTAGGGGATCTGGGGATAGAGGAGATGATCGATCATCCCTTCAATCTCTCGCCGGTTGGTACAGGGCCCTTTAGATTTCAGCGTTTACTTGTGGAAAATGATGAAATTGTTGGTGTGGTTTTAGAAGCCTTTGATGCTTATTATCTCAACCGACCATTTCTTGATGAATTCATCTTCCGTTATTATCCCTCATCCCAGGAAGCATTAAGCGCCTATCAAGAGGGAGAGGTTGAAGGCATTGGCAAGGTTGACCGATCAATCCTCAACGAAGTTTTGGCAGAACCCGACCTAGCCATTTTCACTGCACGTGAACCCCTGTTGACCATGGCCTATTTGAACCTGGACAACCAGGAGGTTAATTTCCTCCAAAATCCAGATTTGCGAAGGGCATTAATGCAATCCATTAATCGAGATCTCATTATCGAAAAGGCCTTTGAAGGCCAGGCAGTTCCTGCCAATGGCCCAATTATGCCTGGCACCTGGGCGTATTACAATGATCTAGAAAAAATCGATTTTGATCCTGAAGCGGCAGAGACCTTTTTTGAATCAACGGGTGTGACCTTTGATGAGGAAGCAGATTTATTCCGAACTGAAGAAGGTCTTGATGTTGCTGTGACAGTATTACACCCCAACCAATCCCCCCATAATGAAATTGCCACCTTGATCAAAGCGGGTTGGGAAGATTTGGGCGTCCAGGTGACTTTGGAGGGGAAACCTTATGAAGAGGTCCTGGCAGATCTTCAATCTAGAGCCTATGAGGTCGCCCTGGTGGACATCAACCTGACACGTTCACCTGATCCAGATCCCTACCCGTTTTGGGGGCAGGCACAAATTCAATCCGGACAAAATTACGCGGATTGGGATAATCGCTCTGCCAGTGAATTCTTGGAGCAAGCCAGGATGACGGTGGACCTCGCTGAGCGAGAACGGCTTTACCGTAATTTCCAGGTACTATTCATGCGAGAATTGCCTTCCTTACCGCTGTTCTATCCCGTTTTTACTTATGCAATCACAGACGAGATCAATGGGGTCAATCTGGGACCAATTTTTGAACCTGCAGATCGATTTAATAATGTTCATGATTGGTTCATCCTATCCGGACAGGATTTATCCCCTACTGAAGCGATAGATATCACGGAAAGTTCTGAAGAATAGAGGTCAATTATGGCACCCTTTTTCACTGGCCAAGGCGATTCAGGGGATACCGGTATTCTGGGAGAAGGCCGCGTTTCTAAAACCTCTGTCCGCATTGAGGCGGTAGGTTCTGTTGATGAAGCGAATGCGGTCATTGGTTTAGCGCGTTCTCTTTCCCAGAGTGAAAAGACGAAATCAATCCTCTTGCATGTTCAAAAACAGCTTTATTTTTTGATGTCTGAACTATCCGCAACGCCTGAAACGGCAGATAAGTTCGATAAGATCAGTCAAGACGATGTCCTCTGGCTAGAAAAGCAAATCGAAAGCCTGGAAAATTCCGTTGTGTTACCCAGGGAATTTATTGTTCCTGGGGAGAGCACAGCAAGTGGCGCATTGGCCATGGCAAGGACCGTCGTGAGAAGGGCTGAACGTCGAACAATCGAATTATTCGAATCGGGAGAGATAAGCAAATCTGTACTCTTAGCTTTTCTAAACCGGTTATCATCGTTGATCTTTATCCTGGAAGTTTATGAGTCCTCGTTATCTGGCAGGGGATTGCGACTTGTTAATGAGGAATGATCAGTGATTGGTACCCTGATCAATGTTGTAACCATTCTGATTGGCTCTTTGGTGGGGGTATTATTAGGAACTCGGATATCCAGCAAACTGAGGGAGACCATTATTGCCGGATTAGGTTTATTCACATTTGGGTATGGTTTGCTGTCCTTCATTAACACTGCTAACCCACTCATACCCCTTGGTGGATTACTGATCGGAGCGGTCCTGGGTGAGTGTTGGAAAATCGAAGAAGGCTTGGCAAAAGCAGGCATTTTTCTGCGAAAACACTTCACCAATATTGCTGGAGAAGGTTATGCAGGTTCAGGATTTCTGGAGGGTTTCATCACTGCTTCCCTGGTATTTGTTATCGGACCGATTGCGATCCTTGGCTCAATCCAGGATGGATTGACCGGAAACATTGAATTATTGACGATCAAAGCCATTTTGGATGGCTTTGCATCGATTGCCTTTGCCTCAACTTTTGGAATCGGGGTGGCATTTTCTGCACTATCCATTCTGATATACCAGGGAATGATTTCTCTGCTTGCAGGATTTTTTAGCAATTTCATGTCCACACCAATGATGACCGAAATGACAGCCGTGGGCGGCTTAATATTGATGGCGATCGCCATCAGCAGCCTTTTGGAGATCAAGAAGATCCGGACCGGGAGTTACCTGCCTGCATTAATCATCACACCATTGCTCGTGTTCATCATAGAAAGGTTTTTTGGGGGAATTTAGTTTGATTGAACGTTTCAACTCACCTGAAGAAATAAATTAGAAAATTTCCGAATTTAATATCTGATTGCTGGTAAAACCAGAAGCAAATATCTTGAAAATTATCATAAATACTTTCAGAAAAAGCCCCGCTTTGATAAAGGATAAACACGATAACGCTTGAGAAATTGTTTTTAATCTTTCTTGGCGCTAGTAATTCCCCCGAATATTTTTAAATGATGATTTTTATAATCCGGCTCGGTTGGCTCTTTCTTCCTTTTTATCTCGCTGACCCTAAAGCTGCAGTTCATAAACCGGGATTTTTTCTCCTGTTCTTTTAAAATCCAGGCGATCATACAGTTTGAGTGAAGCAATATTATCTGATTGCGTGTTGACAGTGACACGCCAGAAACCGTGTTGATTGATGCGAAAAAGAAGATCATAAACCAGGGTATAGGCGATACCCTGCCTTTGATGTTCTGGCAAGACTGCCAAACGTGCCAGATGTGCATAAATCGTCATTGTTGTGCTGATTTGATACCCCACGATTTCTTTATTTTTCATTGCGACAGTGCTGATTCCCTTTTGTTTGAATGCCTTTGAAAGTTCGCCCAAGCTGTTTTGCCAAAGCGGAGGAAAAGCTTGGTGGTCAATTTTCATAACCTGAGGTAAATCTTGGTCTTGCATCAGGCGGATATCAACATCAGCGTTGATGCCTTTAGAGGAGGGGAGGTCTCCCTGCCATTCAAGTACTACAATATCCTGGCGATTCTGAAATTGACATCCACTGAGAAGGTTTTCAAACCATGGGTGCATGGCAATGGCAGCTAATTTGGTGACTTTATTTTCGTTGAGATGTCGAATAATTTCTTCTAAAAGCACCCTCCAGGTGGTTCCTAGAGGTCGTCGTTTCCGAACAGCAAAGGCGCGAATCCAGGCAATTGTGTTATTTTCGAGGGGTGCACAAAGCAGCGCTTCGATACGATCATTATTCACCTCGATTAAGAATGGTTGCGAACCCAACCAATCTAATGTGCGGTACCAATCCAGGTGTCGGTGAATACGTAAATCTTGAGTGAAAAAGTCCTCTATGATGTCGTAATGGGCTCGATTTGCGGGAAGAATGGTATGTTGCGATGGTCCGTTCGGATTTCTATTCGGCATCTGATTTTTTCCCCGAAGTCTGATAGGCAAATGGGGAATTAGTAACGAATGTCATGACTTTGATTTGAGTATCCCGAGCAATTTCTTCATCACATCTGCTTGGTCTGGTACTGGCAGTGATTTCAATGCCCTGATGATTGGGGCATAAACATCTGTCTCAATCGAAAGTTCATCATCTTCTTCAGGAAACTCTGACTGCCAATCAGTGGCATGATCCTGGCTTTCGCTCAAATCCTGCTCATATGTTTCTTTTATCAAAAACGTGACGAATGGAATATCCAAAGCGTCGCAGATGTCATAAAGGTGATTAAGGGGTATTTGTTCTGTCGTATTGAGATAGTCATCCAGGTGTTCAGTGGGGATGCCTGAGTAACCATGCAGTTGTTGGAGACTTATTGATTTCTCCGCCATGAGGTTGCGGATTTTGGATTGTATCCATTTTTGACGCAAGAGTTTATAGCGTGGATGATGGGATTGTTCTAAGAAATGCAACCGTACTTGATTATCTAAATTTTCCTCAAAGAGCGCTGGAATTGGCACACCCAGAAAAATTGATAGCAACTCAATTTCTGGCAGGTTAAAACTGCGTTCTCCTTGTTCACACTTGAGATAAGCTTCTGTAGATTTATTGAGAAGTGCCGCACAGTCTTGAACGCTGCACTGTTTAATTTCACGAAGCTCAATAATTGTTTTTAGTAATTTTTCAGGTTTCTTAACCATGGGTAACTATGCACCTCGATCTCCATTAAATTATAGCCTATTACAAAGTTAGCAAAGAACTGGATTTAATTCAAATCAGTTAATGAGTAATCTTCTGAGGTGTATCGGCATTCTCCTTCAACAAAGGTTGCCTGGGGTTTAGTCTGATGCAATTGTTCTGGTGGAAGCTCAAAGGGATTTTCTTTTAAGATAATAAAATCGGCTTTGTACCCGGGGGATATTTTACCAAGCGAGGATCCTCTATTAGCCACGATTGCAGGTGTATGACTAAAGGATATGAGACTGTTTAGCAGTGATAAGCGTTGGTAGGGATGCCAACCGTTTATTCCTGGATATCCATCCTGTCGCTGTCTGGTGACAGCCGCATGAATGCCGATAAATGGATTGACCGGTTCAACCGGGGCATCTGAGCCAAAAACGAGGGTGGCTTTCGTATCTAATATGGATTTAAATGGATAAGCATTGATGGCACGGTCGCCTAGATGGCGGTCAGAGATTTCCATATCTGAGGGTGCATGGACAGGCTGAACAGAGGCAATGATATCTAATTCGGCTAAACGAGGAAGATCGCTGTGATCAATGATTTGTACGTGTTCAATACGGTGTTTGAAATGCGCATAGCCCCCGGCTCTCTCAAATGCTCGAAGTTTCTCAAAGGCATTGAGAACGATATGATTAGCAAGGTCGCCAATCGCATGGACTGCCAGTCCTATCCCATTTTGGATGGCATTGTGCCCAATTTCGATTATTTCTTTTTCATCAAGCAAGAGAGTGCCTGATCCGGTGCTGTTCTCATAGGGTTCCTTCATTGCCGCAGTTTGAGGACCAAGTGCACCATCTGCGAAGAGCTTAAGGCACCCCAAATGGAGCCAATTGTCGCCAAAATCTGTTTGTAAGCCGGCTTCAATGAAATTTTCAAAATGATCAAAAGGAATATTTTTTCGAACCCTGAACTTTAAATCCCCGGATATCCGGCAAGTTTGCAAAGCTTTCCAGCATTCCATTCCATCAAAGTCATGAACACCAACCAGTCCAAGCTCTAGAAGCCTTGGTATTAAGGATTTGATTTGCTCAACCCGCTCTTTTTCAGAAGGTTTTGGAAGAATTGATTCCACCAGAGCCATGGCATCGCCTTCAAACAGTATGCCGGTCAACTCACCTTTTTCATCACGCTGGATTATTCCCTTTTTGGGGTCTGGGGTTTCCCTGTTTATCCCCGCCAGGGCTAATGCGTTGGTGTTAGCCCAAGCAGCGTGGAGGGATTTTGCGGTCAGATAGGCGGAATGGCCCTGACTGACAGCATCTAACTGGGCAGCGGTTCCATAGCCGGAGTCCCAGCGATTTTGATTCCATCCATGACCAAGAATCCATGCCCCTTCGGGAAGGTTTTTGGCAGCTTTCTCAACCCGGTTCAAGCAGGCATCTATGCTGTCTGTTTCGCAGTCAATCTTCGCCATGCTTTCAGCTAAATGGAGGAGGTGTACATGGGCATCTGTTAAACCAGGCCAAATGGTTCTTCCATTCAAATTAATTATTGAGTCGGCTTTTGGGAAACCATTGAGAATATCCTCATCTGATCCCAAGGCAAGAAAATAGCCATTGTCTATGACCATGGCTGTAGGGGGTGGCTGTTGATGTGAAAATATTTTGGCGTTATGAAAGATGATCATGGTTCGTTTTCCGGCAGGATTTTATCCAGAATGTTGTTTAACTCTTCATCAGAATAATAATAAATGACTAATTTCCCACCTTTCTGACTGTTATTAAGGTTCACCCTGGTGCCCAGGAAATTTCGCAATTTATTTTCAATATCCAGGACTTCAGGAGAAGGGGCAGGTTTTGCACTCGATGATGGGCGTTCACCGGTCAGTTTTCTAACCAATGCCTCTGTTTGCCGGACATTCAAACCCAAATTTAAAATGGTGCTGAGGGCAGCTTGTTGGGCTTTTTCGGATGGTAATCCTAGAAGCGCACGGGCGTGTCCCTCACTGATCAAACCATGGCCGAGGGCATTTTGAACCTGGTCTGGCAAATTGAGAAGTCGAATGGAATTTGTGACACTTGTCCGGCTTTTTCCCACACGCTCTGCTATTTGTTCGTGAGTCATTGAAAAGTTTTCAGCCAACTGCCTGTAGGCTTCTGCCATCTCCAGGGGTGTCAGGTCGGTTCTTTGAAGATTCTCAACCAGAGCCAGCTCAAGTTGGCCTCGTTCTGAGACGGATTTTTCTATCACAGGGACCATCTTCAGCCCTGCAATTTCGGCTGCACGCCATCGCCGTTCACCAGCAATGATTGTGTAGCTCTGTGATCCTTCTGTCTTTGAGACAATAAGGGGCTGAATAATGCCATGTTCACGAATGGATGCTGCCAGTTCTTCCAATCCCTCAGGGTCTAAATCTGTTCTTGGTTGTTTTGGGTTAGGGTTGATATTTTCTATGGGAACCTGGAGGATGCCTTTTGATTGGGATGCGCTTTGTTTTTGGGTTTCCTCTTCCTCACCGGGAATTAATGCATCCAATCCCCTACCTAAACCGGGTCTGCGTGCCATCAGTTTGCCTCCTGAACAATTGGGACGTGAACTTTATCTGAAATCAACAATTCTTTTGCTAAAGCTGCGTAGGAAAGGGCACCGCTGGAATCGGGTGCAAATGTCGATATTGGCATGCCGTATGAAGGTGCTTCAGCCAGCCGAATGGACCGTGGAATTACTGCCTGGAACACCTTTTCCTTAAAGAATTCCTGTACCTCATGTAATACATCAGCAGCAAGATTCGTCCTGCCGTCATACATCGTGAGAATGACACCACGGATGGCAAGATCTCGGAACAATGAATTTCTTACCTTGTTGATCGTATACGTGAGCTGTCCAAGACCTTCAAGGGCGAGATATTCACATTGAACGGGAATGAGCACGCCGTCCTTGGCTGCAACCAGCCCGTTGACCGTTAAGAGACCCAGGGAGGGGGGACAATCGATCAAAATATAATCGTAACGATTGTGAATAGGTTCAAGGACTTCAGCCAAACGGCTTTCTCGACGCTGTAGTTCGATCAACTCGATCTCCGCACCAGCCAGGGCTGGGGATGATGGCAAAAGGGATAGTTTATAGCGAGGGTTATGCAGGATTTGGGAAAGGATGGGCTGGGCGCCAATCAAAACTTCGTAAGTTCCTCCATCCACCCTATTTTTATCAACACCCAAGCATGATGTGGCATTTGATTGCGGATCAATATCCACAATCAGTACCCGTTGTCCAAAATAGCCCAGATAAGCACCAAGATTAATGGCGGTGGTCGTTTTACCAACGCCTCCTTTCTGGTTGACTATCGTGTAGATTTTTCCCAAACCCATCATAAAACCTTTTTAAAAATTTATGATTTCCATCTTAGCCTGGATAATTTCTTCTCTTGTTGGAATGGCTTTCAGGTGATTCCGAGTAACAGAGCAAGATGCCAGGAATACGGCGAAGCGGCCGGCTTCCCATGGATCTTTTGTATAATAATAGCGGTAAAAAAATGCAGCAGCGAAAATGTCTCCAGCACCGGTGTCGTCTACATATTTTACCCCAGGTGCTTTGATAAACCGGGCGTCGTTGTGCCAATAAATTCGTGCGCCAAGATAATTTTCCGTGACGACAAAGACTGGAATCGAGCTAGCCATGTGGGTGATCATCTCTTCATCCCTTTGAACATCCTCAAGACTAATTACAGCAATATCTGCCTTTTTTAAGTGCTCTCCTGAATTCTCCCATGGTTTGAGTTCCACCTGGTCTTGGTCATTGACTTTACGAAACCATCCTTGAGGTGTCAGGCACTTTAGACTGTGTGGAAATTTGTTCAAAATATTTGGATTTACCTCATCTGCAACTGGACCCAGGTGCACAATCATAGGTGGGGGGTCTAAGGGGGGAACATCCTCAACCTCAATCGGCGAAGCAATTTTATAGAGAAATTGCTTGCGGATCTTCCCGTCCGAAATATTCTTAAAGGTTGAGGTTTGCTGGCTATTTTTATTCCTGATCCAGAGGGAATCAACAGATGAGATATCTAATCCCTCGGTAAAAGATGTAATGATTCCTGTTTTTAAACCCAAGGATTTAGCTGTTAGCCCTGAAAACGTGGCTGTTCCACCTAGTTTGCTACCAGATTCTGTCAGATCTTTTGTAACATGTCCAATTACAAGATATTCAATTTCCTTTGATACATCCGGTTTTTTGTTGGTGTAAGTTTTTGCCATGTGGTGTAAGTTATCCATCCAATAATTGATTATGATGTCATCTTTTTTGCTTTAGAAATTATAGCATGAATGATATCTTGAAAGTTTTCACTGAAGGTCGGTCTGTCATTTGGCATAAATTATTGTTGTTAATAGCGAATTAACACTACCCCAGTACTTTGAAATTAGAGAAAACAAAAATTTTTAGAAAGGATTGGTGCATTATGGCATTAAACCCACCATTCAATTATTCAGTGACTCCAGAGCAAGTCGAAGCCGGGACAAGATGGATCTCGATACATCTCAAGAATACTGGACGGCAGCCAATGATGAATATGGATGTGCGTATGATTTCAACTGATCCTCTCAGAATCAGATCCTTGGACAGGGGTGGATATATCAATATGCTCAACCCTGGTGAGGAACGCGTTGTCCCTGTTCAAATTGAAGCCACGCAAGGCGCATGGATTTATCTTCATGTTGAGTATTGGCTAGAGGATAAGTTGTACTATTGGGAATCACCCAATGTTTGGATCAAAGTGAGACGGGATCCGGCACGAATTATGACACTCTTCTCAACAAAAGGTCCGCAATTGAACATTGATCAGGATGTCCCAGTTGAAGCAACCATCTTATCCGATTTGCCTTCAGATAACTTGCGCTTGGATTTCTGGATTGAGACAGCGAGTGGCCGATTTGAGTCTTTCAGAACAGTGGATCTGGGTACTATGGATGCTGACGAAATTAAGACAGTTGAAACCGAATTTACACCCGATGAAGAGGGTTTATACAGTATCTATGCCTATCTTTTCGATGGGAATCATCGTTTGGATAGAAAGATTGAGCAGTTAAGAATTACAAAATAGTAAATTGACTTAATTTTCTACTTGAAAAATCGGGATCTCAAATTCATTTGATCCTCTAAATCACAAAAAACCATCACTTTATATGATCTATAGGTTAGATCCGCGAACCCAGAAAACTTTCAACTGATCAGTTGTGGTTTATTCTAATATCCGATAAAGGGCTAAGACTGTCGTATCATCACTCAAAGGTGCATCCCCTCGGAAATCCTCAAGGTCGTGTATCAATTCCTCAAGAATGCGATGGGCATCCTGTCCATTTACCCTCTTTAGAACCTTCTTGAGACGATCAGTGCCATACATTTGCTCCTGGTCGTTGAAGGCTTCAGATACACCGTCGGTGTATAGTACCAGGCAATCGCCGGGATTTAACTTTATTTCACTTTGAGGCAGGTTAATATTGGGCAGCGCACCCAGCGCGATCCCGCCCTTTTCCAATTCCAAAACCTCATTCTGATCATGGCATATTAACATGGGTGGGTTATGACCGGCAATTGTATAAGTTAATTTCCCATCGTCCAGATCAAGAATTCCATAAAAAGTTGTGACAAACAAGCCATTTTGAGAATTTACAAGCAATAGTTCATTCACACGCTCCAAGGTGTCAGAGGGAGAATCTGATTCAAGGGCTGCTGCACGCAGCAGTGTGCGTGTGACGGTCATATATAAGGAAGCAGCCAGACCTTTATCTGAAACATCCGCAATAACAAAAGCAAGCCGATTATCGGGCAATAAGAAGTAATCATAAAAATCACCGCCGACCTGGCGTGCGGTTTGCCAATGCACATCCATATCCCAATTCTTAAGTTCAGGCATTTGATTTGGCAAGAAGGTTTGTTGGATTTCTCTTGCCAATTGAAATTCGCGTTCTAATCGCTCTCTTTCAATCATCTCCTGGTTGATGATGTCATTTTGAATAGCCAAGGAAGCTTGTTGAGACATACCTAACAGTAATTCAAAGCGGCGTTCACGATTGGTTGCTATGTTGGAATCTAGGGCGAGCAAAACACCAAAACAGTCATCTTTCATGGAAAGCGGGAAACCCATCAGGAGTGGATAGGGGGTTGTAAGAATTGAGTACGGGTCAAGCTGTCCCTCATCAGGAAGTACAAGGTCCCAGTCTTCTGCCGGAAGGATGTTCTCAAAAAATGGATAGACGATTGGGTGATTATTATCAAATACTGCCTCCAACATCGGAAAATCGTCAGGCGAATATTCTGTCCCAAGAAGCTTTTCTTCTGGTGTATTCCCTTTTAAGGCAGCCTGTGTGACGGAAAACTTTTTGTTTTGCTCATCCCATAAATAAATCACACTTGCATCAATCCCCACAAGGATTGGCATGATATGAACAATTGAGTCCAGAGTGTCATCAATGTCGGCACTACTGACAGCGGTCTGTGCTGATTGTAGTAGGACGGTTGATACATAGGCTTCTTCTTGTTTTGCCTCGATTAACCTGATATTCTCGATGGCAACAGCAGTTTGCTGGATGATACCCTGAATAATTTTATAACGCTCATTACTGATAACAAAGGCTTCTGAGGGGTGGCGGTTTTCTTCTCCCTCGATCGCCACCAGGAATGCGCCCAGCATTTCATCCCTGGTCATCAATGGCAGCAAGATCAAGGAATCTTCATTCATTGGATTGATATAGGGTTCTGAAAGATTGAAATCCACTTGAGGCTCTCTAACCCTCAATGGTTCTTTCGTGAGCTTCAATTCCTCAATAATTGGGGCGTTGTTCAGAGGGATAGGTCGATCGAGAACAAGTTCATTTCCTGATTCACCGATGTTGTATGAAGCTTGGAGATAGAATTTTTCCCCTTCTGGTTCTTTCAGCAAAAGAGCACAGCCTTTTATGCCAACGATCATTGGTGTAAGGCGAACAATGGTTGCCACCAACTCGTCAAGATCCCGCTGCGATTGTGTCGCTGTGGCAACTTGTAATAGGATGGTCGCAATCCATGCCTGTTCTTGCGAACTTGCATACAAGCGCGCATTTTTTATTGCGATTGCTGCATAATTTGCAAAAGCTGAGGTGATTTTTTGTGACTCGAGACCATACTTACCTTGTAAATGGTGGTCCAGGGTTAACATCCCCAGGATCTCCTCACCGGTGGATAATGGTGCAGCAATGGAGGAATAGTTTTGCGGTAGATTGTATGCTTTTGCTATTGGACCTTGCGTCTCATCCGGTTTCCTTATCATGGGAAAAGCATTACTTAAAGCATTCCGCACCCATTCATCTGGAAGAAAACTGAATTCATCAAGTTGATCGGGGGGATAGTCTTCTGATGTCTGATAAGAAGCTAAAACCAATTCATCAGAAGTAATTGTTTCCCCTTCAGAAAGCTCATCTTCAAAAAGCCATATGCCAGCTATATCGCAAGGGAGAATCTTTTGAAGTCTTTCCAATGTTTCCTGCAAAATGTCATCAAGTGCAATATTTTCCGATAACAATCCAACAATATCTCGCATACTTTCCGCAACCTGCCTCCGCCATCTTTCTGAATGGTATAAGCGTGCGTTTCTAATGGCGATGGCAATATTGTCTGCTAGAGTTTCCATCAATCTCTGATCATCCATGGTAAAGGCGTGATTTTGATCACTTTGAATGTCCAGAATCCCGAGAACATCTCCACCAAACAGGATTGGAATTGCCATTTCAGAACCTTTTGGGTGCTCAGCGATAGCTGGTTTGATATACAAGTGTTCCGAATTGACGTCTCCGATTCGTTTTGTCTCTTGGTTTTGGGCAACCCAGGAAAGGACACCTTTCTCGGATTGAAGATCATAAGCAATATCTTCCTGTTCATACCATTCAGATCGTTGCCCACTACCGGACCTGAATTTGATTTTGTTTTGTACAGTGTCAATGGTAAATATATGAACATAGGGATAGTTGAAGCGTTCGTTGATTAAATTAACGATTTTCTTAAGTAGCTCATCCGTATTAAAAATGATGGTGATTGCCCGACTGACTTCTGAAATCGTTGAGAGTTGTTCTGCGCGAAGGCGTATGTTGTGATAAAGACGTGTATTCCAGATTGCGATGGATATGTTGTTTGCTAAGGCTCGGAGAATAGTTAAGTCATTATTGTCAAAGGCGCCAGGATTGTCAGATTGAATATCAAAGACGCCGATCACATGGTTTTCAATTTTAAGTGGAAAGACGGCTTCAGCAGCAGTATTGGGAAGGGCATCTGTGTGTTTATGGCGTGGTTCTTTTGAAACATCATTTGCGATGAGCGCGTTCCCTGTTTCAGCGACATATCCGATCATATGCTCACCAATGGAAAAACCAGGATGCTCTTGGTTTTCAAAATCAGGTTTCTTTAACCCCTGGCTATCTTCTTCATCACCCACCGCACTGGCTTTGAAATGGAGTCTGTTGTCTTCTCGACCAATCAGGAAAACAGCCACATAATAATAATTAAATGTTTGTTGAACAAGTTTTGTGATTGTATTTGTTAATGAATCCAAATCGGTTATTTGTGAAATTTGTTCGCTTACCGAACGGACTAGAGCTAATTGTTTTTGGCGCCAGTCTTGCTGATGTGTTTTTATGCTGGCAAAAAATGCCGGGCTCGAAATCTCGACTAAATCAACTATATTTTCCAGGATATTCGGATCAAATGGGGATTTTTGATTGAGATAAACGTTTCCGAATTTTCTTTCACCAAAAGCTAATGGGATAACCACCCAAAATTCACTTTGATATTCAAACAGGTGATAGTTAACTTGCCTTGTTTCCGAATTTGGACCTGTGCTATATCGGTTAAAAGGAGGATCATCCTCGGATTGAGAAGTAATAAATGATTTAGGAAGACCATCCACAAATAAAAATCCCTCAAGATCAAACTGCTCTCTCAGGTATTCAAGAAAAGCGCTCTTCTGTTTTTGATATGCGGATAACTGTCCAAGCTTTTTTGCAAAATCAAGGATTTGATTTGTGGGCAAGCCTATTTTCCCCTGATCGAGGTTGCGGCTGGTCAAGACTACCCCCCTTTGTATTTCACAAGCGTCAATGTGTTTCCCTTGGATTGTGAGAACTCAAAGATAACCTTGTCCATCAATTTTCTCATGAAAAATATTCCCAACCCTCGTTCTTTTCGAATTTCAAGAGGAGATGTGATGTCCGGTTCTGGCACCTCATCGGGATCAAATGGTTCTCCTTTATCATAGATCACAATCCGTAAACCATCCTTAACTTCATTGACCTTGATTTCTATCAGTCCTTTGTCTTCACCCCCATATGCGTGGTCGATAATATTGGCACAGGCTTCATCCACAGCTGTTTGAATGGCATAAACTTCTTGAGGGGTAAATTTGGCTTCTTCAGCCTGATTAATGATGAAACGGCTGATACTTTCAAGACTTTTATAATTTCCGGGAAAGGTTTGTTTAGCCATGCTTTCCTTTCCCAAAACTTTCCATAGCTAAGTCAGAATTGGAATAAATCTTGAATAATTGGTCAAAGCCTGCCAGTTCGAAAGATGATAGCACTAATTCAGGAATGGTAGCAAGAGCAATCTCTCCACGGCTTTTTTGCTGTAATTTTTTTTGCCAATTGACAAGTGTCAACATGCCCGAACTGGAGATATAAGTAACATCTTGCATATCGAAAAGAAGGTTATATTGACCATCCTCAACCAGTTGGTTGAGGGTTGAATCAACTCGTGATGCCGAATAGCTATCTATCCTTCCTTCGATATGTAACAGCGCGCAATTTTTAAATTCTATGATATTGAGTTCCATATTGATTCCATCTATGAATGATTTAAGTGATATTATAACACCAAGCATTTAACAAAATAACACTCTGAAAAATTTATAGTGGAAAAGATGCTTTACGATAAAACAGGATAAGAATTACTTCGGACCGATGAGGGAAAAACACGCTCATGGACATCAAAACCGGATATCGTATTAAGGATATTGAAGAATCTCAGCGACCGAGAGAAAGATTAGAAAAACAAGGTGCAGGCGTTTTAACCGATGCTGAACTTATCGGTATACTGTTGCGCGTTGGAATGCAAGGATCAAGCGCTGTCCAGGTTGCTCAGCATCTTTTATTCCGCTTTGAAGGTCTGGCAGGATTGCAAAAGGCAACTTTCAAGCAATTATGTGATGTTGAGGGTGTCGGTCCGGCCAAAGCGGCACAGATCAAGGCGGCTATTGAATTGGGGTATCGATTATCGCAAATCAAACCTGAAGAGAGACGGTTGATCACATGCCCACAGGACGTTGCTGATCAAGTGCAATATAAAATGGTCAGGTTGGAACAAGAAGAGTTATGGGTGTTGCTCTTGGACAGCCGGAATCACCACCTGCGCACTGAACAACTTTATCGGGGTTCACTCAACTCGTCGTCGGTCAGACCGGCCGAGATATATAAATCTGGTATTCGCCATAATGCTGCAGCATTGATCATTGTACATAACCATCCCAGCGGTGATCCTTCACCCAGTCCAGAAGACGTCCAACTCACCCGAATGTTAATCGAGGCAGGTCAAATGTTGGAATTACCCATCCTTGATCATATTATTGTCGCAGAACGGGGATTTACATCGATTAAATCGCTCCACCCGGAGATGTGGTAGTCTTAAGTTTCGTATAGATATCGCGAAAGTCTTCTGGATAAGGTGCAGTATACTCAACCCAAGATCCGCTGGTTGGGTGTTTGAAGGCTATGGTGCGCGAATGGAGCATTGTCCGTTCGGCTTGAATTTGGGGATGAGGTAACCCCGCGTTATAAAGCGATTCACCTACCAAGATCAAATTGAAGGATCGCAGATGCGCCCGAATCTGGTGGGTAATGCCTGTCTTGATCTGGATTTCCATCAAAGCACCACAAAGGAATCTTTTCAGAACGCGACAATTAGATTGTGCATCCTTGCCTTGAGTGAGATTAACGCGTGTACGATGTCGACGATCGGCATCTGTTTGCAAAGGGAGGTTAATATCCATTTCACGCCATTGAGGGGTGGGTGTAACCAGGCCATGATATTTTTTCTCAATTTGTCGGGTTCTGAATTGTTCATTGAGCGCTCGATGAGCATCAGGATTTTTTGCTAACACAATGAGACCGCTGGTTTCTTTATCTAAACGATGCACTATCCAAAGAGACCCAAATTGGGGTTCTAAAACGTTCCTTAAATGGGGTAAAGAAGGGTTATATCCATCTGAGACACTGAGCAACCCTGGGGATTTATTCACAATCAGCAGGTCATCATCTTCGAAAATAATTGTTGGGGTCATTCTTTGCTGTTTATTCTCGTTTAGGACTTAAAAAGGTTCACAATGAAACATAGTATACTGGTAATTAATCATAAATAATCACTTGATTTGTCCATTGAAAGGAGCTTTTGATGATTATCGTCCATGTATTCATTGAAGTAAAACCGGAATATTTGGAGTCATTTATTTCAGCAACGAAAGCTAATGCCTCAGCGAGTTTACAGGAGCCTGGAATCGTTCGCTTTGATTTCTTACAAGCAGAGGACAACCCTTATCGTTTTGTGCTCAATGAAGTTTACCGTACCGAGGCGGATTCAGCCAGACATAAAGAGTCCAACCATTATCAGACATGGAAAAAGGCTGTTGAAGAAATGATGGCCGTGCCTAGGAGTAAGGAAATTTATATGAATATCTTCCCAGAGGATCAGGATTGGAAAGCTCTATGAGATTTGAATTCATGACCTCTAACCGTATCTTATTTGGTGAAGGTACGCTGGAAGAAATTCAATCGCTTGCTAGTAATTATGGCGGAAATACCCTGATTGTTTGTGGCAGCGGTTCTGTTCCTTTGGCACCATTAATGACGCATTTAGAAAAAGCCCGAATAAACATCGAGGTTTTTCGAATCCACCACGAACCAGACGTTCCTACAATTCAATCAGGGATAGAAAAAGCGAAAAGTAATCGTTGTAGCTTCGTTATAGGCTATGGAGGTGGGTCAACCATTGATGCTGCAAAAGCAATTGCTGCGATGCTGACCAACCCAGGTGCTTTGATGGATTATTTAGAAGTGATTGGTGAAGGAGGAAAAATTCCAAACCAACCTGCACCGATGGTCGCTATCCCAACAACGGCAGGAACTGGAACAGAAGTGACCAGAAATGCAGTTATCACCTCCCCAGAGTATCATGTCAAAGTAAGTATGCGGAGCCCGATGATGATCCCTATGGTGGCAATCGTGGATCCAGAGCTAACTTATTCAATGCCGCCTTCAGTGACAGCCAGTACTGGGATGGATGCTTTGACACAGGTGATTGAAGCCTACGTTTCAATAAAAGCGAACCCAATGACGGATGCAATTGCCAGAGAAGGTATTATTTGCGGGGCACGTTCTCTTAAGGATGCTTATGAGGATGGAGGTAACAAAACTGCCCGATCTGATATGGCACTGACCAGCTTGTTTGGTGGTTTGGCGCTTGCCAATAGTGGATTGGGTGCTGTACACGGATTTGCAGGACCGATTGGCGGGATGTTTAATGCACCCCACGGTGAAGTTTGTGCAAGTTTGCTCCCCTATGTGATTAAGTACAATGTCTTGGCATTGGAAGAAAAAATTGATTCTGGTGAAACAAAGAAAAAATATCAGGAAATTGCAGGTTTTCTGACTGGGAATCCTAACGCGTCCATTCAAGACGGCGTTAAATGGGTGGTGGATTTGGCAGAAGGCCTGAATATCCCTGGCTTGCGGCAGATAGGGATCTCAAAGTCCGATTTTGATGTCATCATCGAAAAATCAAGAGTATCCTCGAGCATGCAGAAAAATCCGGTCATCTTAACCGAGAAGTCTCTGAGAGCGATATTAGATGAGGCTTTTTGAGTTGTTTGACCCTTATCCGCACTGGTAAACAGTTTTAGATTACGATAGGGTTATTCCTTTTTGAAGAAGCTTACCGAAATAATCCCAGGACCGCCATGCACAACGATTGCTGGGGGGACTTCATAAACTGGAATAAATTTAAGATCCAAAGCTTCTGCCAAACTTTGAGCGAGCTGATTGGCTCTCTCTTCACCACCACAATGACTTACTGTTATTTCGTTTTCTTCACAATGAGGGCATTCTTCTAACACCAAAGTTTTCAACCGGTTCAGGGCTTTAACAGAGGTGCGCTGTTTCTCCACAGCAGTAACTTTGCCGTCTTCCAATCCCAAAATCGGTTTCATCTGGAGGACGCTGCCAATTAAGAAGGATGCATTACCGATCCTCCCGCCTTTGTGAAGGTATTCCAACGTATCAACCAGGAAATAGACAACCTCTCTTTTGGCGAATGCCCTCAATTTTTTGACAATATCTTCTGCGGACATCCCTTGATCTGACCAAGTTTTTGCTTTTTTCACCAGGACACCTAAACCCCCTGCAATCGTGCGTGTATCAATGATATGAACATCTGCTTCGGGAACCATTTCTGATGCAACTTCTGCCGAGCGATAAGTACCGCTTAGCTCTGTTGATGGGGCAGGGATCAGGATACTTTGCCCTTCTTGGGCATATTTCTTATAAAGCGGTTCATAAAGCGCTGGTGGGGGTGCAGCAGTCTTGGGAAGTTCTTTTGCTTGTTTGAGCTTAGATAGGAAAGTAGGCGTATCAATCTCATGATCATCTTTATAAGGTTTTTCATCAAAAATGATTATTTGAGGGATAACATCCACACCCATCTCTTCAAGCTCTTTTAAAGGCAACCCACAGGTTGTATCAGCGATAATTTTTACCATAATAAATTCTCCTATATGAATGAGTTAATGAATGGTGTGATTATAATATCGTTTAATGCTGGAACAATAATCCAGATATGCTTTCGCCATGGTAAATTCGGTGAATAATTTGAGCGAGCAATGGCGCAATCGTGACAATCTCAATTTTTTCAGACATTTTCTCCTGTGGGATGTCAATGGTATTGGACACAACCAGTTTTTCAATTCGATCATCTTGTTTGAGAGACCGGATAGCGGGTGGGAGAAGGACTGGATGTGTGATACAGAAATAAGCCTTTCCTTCTGCCCCAGCATCATAGAGGGCATCGATTTGTCTTAAAACGCTTCCACTGGACATTAAATCATCGATGATAATTGGACGGCGCCCGCGAATATCTCCGACAACATGGGTGGTATGCGCCTCTGTGGCTGAGACCCGTCGTTTGTGCATCACAACTAAAGGAAGGTTCAAAATTTCCGCATATTTTCCAGCCAGACTTGCTCTCCCAACATCCGGGCTGACAATCACAGAATCTTGAAATTTTTCTTGATCAAAATATTTTGAAAGAACAGGGATTGCAGTGAGCGGGTCAACAGGGATGTTGAAGAATCCTTGAATTGCCTGGTTGTGGATATCGACATATATGACACGATTAGCGCCTTGATTTTCCAATAAGTTCGCCACCACCCTGGCGCTGATTGCTTCGCGACCTTTCGCCATGCGATCCTGTCGGGCGTAAGGGAAATAGGGCATCACAACACTGACAGAATGAACGCTTGCCCGTCGAAATGCATCCAGATAGAGTAAAAGTTCCATCAGGTGATCATTGACGGGAGTGCTGCAGGGTTGGACGATAAAAATATCTTGATCACGAACAACCTCATCAATCATCACAAAGGTTTCACTATCAGGGAAGATGGTGGTATGAGATTTCCCTAAAGGAACATCTAGGATATCAGCAATTTCTTTGGCGAGTTTGGGGTGGGCATTCCCTGTAAATATTCTCAAAGGATGTTCTGCCATGAGTCACCTTCTTCTGGAAATAGTATATTATCTAACAAAGCAAATTTATTTGATAATAATTATAGTGTAAGCTAAGAATGAGATAAACATCAATTGAGATTTTCAACCTTGTTTGCGCTTCTTCGAAGTATCGTATTTTTTGAAAATGCATAAAATTCGTTAGGCCAGGCAAATAAGGTAAAATTGAATCTAAATACTTGATGAAAATGAAATATTCTGGAGCGTAAATGCCTGAAATTAATATTCAAAACAAACCCTGTAATGAAGGTGTGGCTATTGTTATTTTTGGTGTTACAGGCGATTTAGCTCGACGCAAATTAATGCCAGCTCTCTATGAAAATGCTAAACATGGCCGTCTTCCCCAGCCTTTATATATCCTTGGTTTTGCACGACGTCCCTGGAGTCATGAAAAAATGAGGGATGTATTGCAACAAGGTGTCGTTGATCACGGCCGAACAAAACCCATCCAGGATGACATCTTAGATCCCTTGCTTGAAAATGCCTTCTATGTTGAATCAACATTTCAAAACCCTGAAGGCTACGAAAAATTGGATCAAGCTTTAAGTAAATTGGGTGTGAGAAATACCCTATTCTATCTAGCAACCCCTCCAGGGTGGTACGCGACAGTCGTAGAAAATATTGGAAAATCAAGCCTTGAATCTTGCCAGAATGGATGGCGGCGGATTGTGGTTGAGAAGCCGTTTGGACGTGATCTTGAAACGGCGTTATCCCTAGATCAGAAGTTACACTCTGTGTTTGCTGAAGATCAAATTTACCGCATGGATCATTACCTGGGTAAAGAAACCGTTCAGAATATTTTAGCATTTCGATTTGGGAATGGCATTTTTGAACCACTTTGGAATCGGAAGTATATCGATCACATCCAAATTACCATGGCAGAGACTGAAGGTGTCGGTACCCGGGCGGGATACTATGAAAAAGCAGGGGTTATCAGGGATGTATTTCAGAATCACCTGCTGCAGCTCCTCACGCTTACGGCCATGGAGGCTCCAGCAGTTTTTAATGCTAAGGCTGTCAGAGATGAGAAAGTAAAGGTCTTGAAATCGATTAATGATATCGAGGGCGATGATGCTTTAAAGAACACCTTTAGAGCTCAATATGTATCTGGCACAATTGAAGGGAAACGGGTTCCGAGTTATCGCGATGAACCTGATGTTGCCCCCGATTCGACGACAGAAACCTATATGGCAGCCCGATTGTTTATTAATAATTGGCGCTGGGCAGGTGTTCCATTTTATCTTCGATCCGGAAAAAGGCTCCCTAGGCGAGTTACAGAAATTGCCATCCAGTTCACCCAAATACCACTGGCTCTATTCGGCCAGCAAAATTTGGCTGGCGAAGCACCGAATGTGCTGATTATTCGGATTCAACCAAACGAAGGTATCACACTTTTCCTAGGTGCAAAGGTTCCGGGTGGGGCGATGCGTATTGAGCCCGTTGAGATGCGCTTCAATTACGCAGATGCTTTTGGCGGTGAGCCGCCAGAGGCGTATGAGCGCTTGCTCCTCGACTGCTTAATGGGAGATGCCACTCTTTTCACCAGGCGGGATGAAGTCGAAGAAGCCTGGCGTTTGACCCAGGGCATCTTAGATGCTTGGGAACAGCAGAATTTGCGAAATCTTCCTGTTTATGAAGCGGGAACTCAAGGTCCTCATGGCGCGGATGATTTTATCCAGAGTGATGGACGGATATGGCGTGAGATATCCTCCAGTGATTAGTACGGATATCACCAACAAATTTTTTTAGAAAATCAAGTAAAGGTTTTTTAGCGAATGCTTCCACTAGCGTTGTGGTAATACCACACCGCAATTGGGGCATTTTCGCTCCAAGTTTCGAACTACGAACCCACAATTCAAACATGTTTGGGGTTGAATATCCCCTAAGGGCGCGCCGCAAGCAATACAACGACTTTCCCCTGGTGGGTTAGCTGTATTGCAGTAAGGACAGATATAGCGTTTCAATCGGTCAGATAGCTCTTTTCCAACGCCATGTTGGTGGGCGGATTGTTCGATCACTTCCCAAATATCTTCAGAAAGCTGCAAGGATTCGATATCCTGGGCAAGATCATCAATTCTGCCTAAGAGTGTTAGAGGGTTACGCAATGCCCGTAGTGCTGTGAAGCCCAAACTTGCCGCGACGCCCAACCATGCCTGCTCACCGACTTGAACAGATATCCCATCTTCAACCTGGTGGATGGTGACCGTCAAAGCAGTTTGTCCGCCTGATTCTCGCATTTGATGGGTGGAGATCTGAACTGCGATTTTCGGATCCTGGCCAATCATCTGAACACGAAAACCACCCCGATTAAAAGCCGCAATCAGATCCCTCGCAATATCACTTGGTTTTAGATTTCCATGAAAAATGCGTGTTTCTACCATTGTCTACCTTTCTGCCTGATACTAACCACGAAGATGAAGCTGCCTTTCATAATCATCACCATTGGATTATAATCCCAATGCAAAAATCGTTAAATAGATTATCTATGGAGTTAATCATGCGTTATCGGTGGCTTCGACCGATCGTATTTATTGTTTTATTAGTCAGTATCCTTTTGATCCTTTGGTTCGACCAATCTGTTTATGCCAACCCCCTGGCACAGCAGCCAACTGGATCAATACCGACAGTTACGAGTACACCACGTGGACCTTATGTGATTGTAAACGCCCTTACTGCAAACGATACGCAGATCAACGTTCGAGCTGGTCCCAGTGCGCTAACAGAAAAAGTGGGGGTTTTATTAGTCGATCAAGAAGCTAATGCGCTGGGTAGATTTGGTGATTGGGTCCAAATTGAATACCTTGGTGCCCCCGGCAACAAGGCTTGGGTTTATGGGAATTATGTCACCATTTTCGGAGGTGATCTCCCATTGGTAGAGCCTCCTCCGACATCCACTCCAAATATGACGCAGACTGTGGATCCGACATTAGCAGCGCAATTTCTTATTACGCCTGTTGCAACAAGATTGCCCACCTTCACCGAAGCACCCCCATTAGAAATTCCCACCTTTGAAACAGGGGTGGAGAATTCTGGAATCGGGGGTGTGCCTATGGGCTTGATAATCGTTGGGCTTGGTGCTTTGGGACTATTCCTTGGCGTGATTGCGTTAATCAGCGGTCGTTGATAAATTTATTCAAAGAATTTTCCCAAACCTTTGAAACAATTGGCACTTACCTTGTGTCCAATATCTGCTTCACAGAAGTTTACTTGTGCACCTTGTCCTTCTAACCAGGTCGCTGCCGAACGTCCTTTTTCAATGGGAACCATCTCATCTCGGGTGCCATGAGCAATAAAGAATTTAATATTTTCTAGTTTTGGAGCGTGAGATCTATCTTTCCAAGCCTGGGGAATAAACCCAGCTAAGGCTGCGACCCGGCAGATTATTTCAGGGTGAAGCAAAGCTAAAGCATAGGCAAGTGCCGCACCTTGACTGAAACCCATCAAATCAAAGCATTTCATCTGGATACCTTGCTTCTCAGAACAACTATCGACACGCCTTAGTAGGTCTTTAGATATTTGTTGATAAGCATCCAAGTCTGGCCATTGCGGACGAATTTTATGCCAGGAATATTGATCCTTTCCCAACTTGACTGGTGCCCTGGGTGCGATAAGCAAGTAATCCTCAGGCAAAGGATTGGTAAGGATCCACATTGCATTTTCATTACCCAGATGGCCGTGCAATAGAATCATGACTTTTGTTAAGTCTCCCCTTTGCTCTGATGGTTTCCTGATCCGGAAGGTCCAGTCATCAATGATTACTTTTTCGGGTGCTTTTTGTTTTTGGGCCATGTGGTTCATCTTTGTAACTTGTTATTACTGAGTTTTTTAATGTGAGGTAATCCAGCTTGAGCGACTTTCAATTTTAGGACGTTCTTCAATCATCTTTGAAAACAGTTGTTACTTGTCAACATTCTCCCAAATCTCGGGATTAGGTTGTGGTAGTATTTGGTTTTTTACACTACGTTGAATTTTTTTCATCCAATTTGCTTCCGCTTTTATCAGGTTCATGGTCCCTTCTGCAGCGGTCATACCCTCATGAATTAATTCGTCGATATCTATATTTTGGAGGATGCCAATATGGCCGACAACAGGGGAAATAATCACTTCAGGTTCGTATAACTTCATGGATAGTTCCGTTAAATGCTTACTGGAGACCTCCATCGACCGTGAAAAAATCTTAAATGCTTGAACTGGACGTAGCTTCGTCAGGTATTCAATTATGGTTGTTGGGCCTGGAATGGAGAGTGGGAGGGGCTCATCTTTACGCGACCAACCTTCAGGCGTTTTATGGAGCATGACAGCGACTACAGGTAGGTCAGGACGCATCCAACGTGCAACCTGCACAGGGACAGGATCCATCACTCCCCCATCTACCAGTACTCTTCCTCCCATTTCCTGGCAGGGAAAAACGCCAGGTACAGCAATTGTCGCCATCACTGCCTTCATGACCTTACCCTTACGGAGGATGACCTCTTTTCCAGATGAAAGGCTGACTGCAGTAGCAGCGAAGGGGATTGTTAATTCGCTGAAGGTCATCTCGCCTAACAAATCTGACAATTTGTGATAGATACTGGATAGTCCTAATAACGAAGGCCCATCATCTGGCAGACGGCTAAAAGATCGGTCTTGATCCAATTCTTTAACAGTTTTTTTAATTGTTTCAGTACTGAAGCCGGCGGCATACACAGCCCCCACCAAGCCGCCTGCGCTTGTTCCGGCAATTGCCCTAATTTTAAATCCATGATTTTCCAATGTTCGGATGACACCAATATGTGCAACCCCCCGAACGCCGCCACCACCCAATGCTAAAGTTATTTCCATGAATTTCATACTCCCTGAATATTTCGACTTGTTCGAATTATACCCACACATTTACCTAAATTTTATTTTCATACAGTAATCTCCGGTGTAGGGATGGTTGTTATCTATGATGGTTAATTTTTATAGGAGTGTGTGTTAAAATGGGTAACTATGAATGGTATAAAAGTCGTTTCACGCAATCGAAAAGCGAAATTCGAATATGAACTCTTTGATACTTATGAAGCAGGGATCGAATTGCGTGGAACAGAGATAAAATCAATACGATCGGGTCAGGTTTCTCTCTCAGAAGCGTACGTCAGAACGAATGGCCGTCAAGCCTGGTTGGTGAGCGCGCATATTGCGCCTTATGATCAAGCCAGTGTTTTTAACCATGACCCTGAAAGGGATCGCCGTCTTTTATTGCATAAAAGAGAGATCAAGAATTTATGGGATGGTGTGCGTTTGAAAGGAATGACGATTATACCAACCCGGTTGTATTTACGAGATGGATTGGCGAAAGTAGAGATTGCGCTTGCCAAGGGAAAGCGCCAATATGATAAGCGACAGGCAATCAAAAAGCGTGATATGGCTCGTGATGTTGATCGAGCTCTTGATAATCGGAAATAGCTTACTTTACCGTTGTGATTCATGGTGCCTAAATTCGAGAAAAATGATGTTTGACAATAATTTGATTGCCTTGGCACTAACGATCGTCATTGCGTTGGCATGGCTACGGTTAAATGATTTCTTTGCTCATAAAGGCTGGATCTCGAGTACTCTCAGCCGTAAGATCATTCATATTGGAACAGGTCCTATTTTTGTTCTATGCTGGTTGTTCTTTAACGATTCTCCCTCCTCCCCGTTCATTGCATCCCTAGTACCCCTAGGCATAACCACCCAATTTGCACTGGTAGGTACCGGTGTTATCAAAGATCCGGCTGCGGTTGAGGCAATGTCTCGCACTGGTGATCGAAAAGAAATCTTATATGGACCACTCTTCTATGGAATTGTTTTTGTAATATTAACCGTGTTATTTTGGCGGACATCTCCAGTAGGGATGGTGGCTTTGATGATCCTGTGTGGTGGAGATGGTCTGGCAGATGTCTTAGGGAAAAAGATTAGGAGCTTTAGCTTGCCCTGGTCTCGTAAAAAAACAATTGTGGGCTCGATAACGATGTTTTTCGGTGGATTGCTTTTTTCTTCTTTTATTATTAGCGTTTTTACATTCGAAGGTTACTTACCGGGTTCGTTAGCAGAATATTTCCCTGTTTTAGTTCTCATTGCTTTTGTAGCCATGGTGGTTGAATCGCTTCCCTTCAGCGATATTGATAATCTCACCGTACCATTGGTGTCGGTAATTATGGGCTTAATTTTCTTGAGATAAGGAGCCTTTCGTGGAATTTGTCATAATTGATGGTCAAACGCTTTCAATTGAGGATATTGTAGCTGTTGCACGCTATGGTGCAAAAGTGAAATTGTCCTTAGAAGCAAAGCAAGCGATCCATCGCGCGAGTAGGTGGGTGGAAGAGATTGTCAGCTTGGGAAAACCAGTATATGGGATCAATACCGGGTTTGGTATTTTTGCGGAGAAACAAATTGTTTCAGAGGACTCTGCAAAGCTCAGCCGGAACCTGATCTTGAGCCATGCTGTAGGCACAGGTGCGCCATTAGAGGACGAAATTGTCAGAGCTGCGATCCTGGTTCGGGCAAATACTCTGGCAAAAGGTTTCTCCGGCGTGCGGGTAGAGGTCGTTGAGACACTTCTGTCACTGTTGAATAAAAATGTTATCCCGGTAGTCCCTTCTCAGGGGTCATTGGGTTCCTCTGGTGACCTTGCGCCATTATCTCATATTGCATTGGTCCTTACTACAGATGATGAAGATCTAGAATCGGAATCAGGCTATGCCCGATATGAAGGAAACGTTTATTCAGGAAAAGAGGCGATGTCACGAGCCGGTATCTCACGCCTCGTTTTGGGTGCTAAAGAAGGTCTTGCCCTTAATAATGGAGCTACCTTTTCTGCAGCCATTGCGGCTTTAGCTGTCTATGATGCAGAAATACTCCTTTCTACTGCAAATGTTTCACTGGCCATGACATTGGAAGCTGTAATGGGGTGTTCCGCAGCCTTTGATGAACGCCTCCATCTCGCCCG
>Ga0207796_1000070_pt1 | contig 42135 bp, 27 predicted proteins | sample Pon1CUnioCityCA_6_FD_187274 | JGI IMG/M metagenome (GOLD analysis project Ga0207796, IMG submission 187274) | Marine sediment microbial community from Union City, CA, USA - Pond 1C Sediment 1 (SPAdes) | ecosystem: Environmental > Aquatic > Marine > Intertidal zone > Salt pond sediment ... | reverse complement strand
CTCTCCCAATCGTTCCCCGCATCATCGTGGAGAAATGTCACGCCATATCGCGTCTCCTGAACCGCAATAGAGGGCGCCATGAGCTGGAAGGTCAGCGTCGCCGTGCCGCCCGCCATCAGCGGACCGGACCAGGTGAGCGAATTGCCTGTCTGCTCGACCACCCCGTGGCTTGTCGATACAGGATCCTCGGCTGGGTCGAACGTCCCCGGAGGGTAGATACGGGCTATCGCCAACTGGGCATGTCCAGGCCCTGCGTTGCGCAGCACCAACGTACAGGTAGAGGTTTGCCTGGGCCGCACAGCCCATGGCAGGCAAGCAAAGGTTGATGGAGAGAGATCTGGCGCACTGATCTGTAGACGAGCATCGCGCCCGAATCCGATCCCATGTTCTTCAAGAAGCAGCCGAGCAGGATTGACGATAGCGTCACCAGCGACGAGGCTGTTGCTGACAGTTGCCGTGTAGCTGTAGGTCACCATTTCATCAGGATGGACCGATGTACGCCAGGAGAGTTGGTCCGAGTGCAGATCATACAGGCCCGGCGGCGAGAAAGCCTCGGGCTGGAGGCCCAGCTCAGCAGGCAGGGTGTTGGTCACCCAAGCCGTCAGCTCCTGCGGGCCATCGTTGGCGAGGGAAAGGGTGTAGGTGACCACGTCACCGGGATTGGCGCTTCGCGGCTCCACATCAAAGGCGGAACCACCCAGCCACGAGAGCCATCCTACGGATCGTTCCATGGCCGCGGCTCGCTGATCTGAAGGCAGAGCCTCGAAGGGAAAAGCCAGAAAGAGCGTCGCTCCTTCTCCCGCCCGGTACGTCAGCGCCGTACCCCGCTGATCCTGATCGCGGAACGCGACACCAACGTCAGCGGCTGGCGTCAGGCCATCGGACCAGTTCTGGTAGCCTCGCGGATACGTCAGCGGCCAGGGCCCAAGACCGCTCCCGACTGGGTTTTCCCTGATGCCTTCGACAAGCGTCGGGGTTATGTCTTCGGTGTAGGTCAAGACGCCCAGGTACCTGCGCGAAAACGGATCGTCATGATGATAGTAGAGGAAGTCCTGGGATGACAGCAGCAAGCGACCGCCGGTGTCCAGATAGGATTCCAGGGAAGCTATCTCGTCGCGCGTCACTGGGGCATACCAATCATATCCCGTCCACCACACCACCACGGGATATCTCTGGAGCGTGTCCTCCTCGGGCCCTGGACGATGTCCACCCTCCGGTGTGGATGTCTCCCACACGTCGTACGCTAGGCCAGCTCCCTCCATCGCCCCTCGGTACGTCTCCTGCTGGTCATACCACCGATCGTCGTCCACGAGCAGCACTGAGGCCGGCGTCTTCGTCTCCAGGGTGGCACTGACGCGCACCGTCGGCGAAAGGCCAGACTGGGCCGTCAGCGTGACGACGTCCTGCAGGTCCCACGTGCTCGTGCTCGGGATCGTCACGCTGATGGTGAGCATGGTAGCCGCACACGGCGATAGCACAGGAGAGCGCTCGCTCAGCTCCGTCGGCCAGCTGGCACCCTCCAGCGTCAGGCCGACCCGGTCCTCGCCTCCGCTCTGTCCAACATGTCGAAGCCGGACCGTGTGCGTGACGCGGGAGCCAGGCGGTCCGATGCCCAACCGGCTCTGAGGTTGCAGCTCAAGACCTGCATCTGGCGGTGCGGCTAGAAGCCAGTCCAGAGAGCGTCCCATCACCTCTTTTCGCGCCAGGCGCTCGGTGATGCCCTCGAAACCGAACGGCAGGTAGATAGCGCGGTAGCCAAGACAAGTGCCGACCCGTACGCCTCCGCAGCCATCATCCTGATAGCGAAGCACTGGCGCTGCAGCGTCGCTGTCGGCTATAGCCACGACGTCGGGATAGTCTTGGTTGTCAGCACCACCCGGCCCGGCGATGGTGATGGTCTGTCCCGACAGGATATCGCCTCGGTGGCCCACCAAGGTCCGTGTTGGTGCATCGTCGTCCACGAATCTGGCCTTCAGGTAGTCCCGGTAGTACGGGCTCCACGCGTAGCCCGTCCCACCGCCATCCCAGAACCCCACGTCCTGCCCGGAAAGAAACAGCCGCCCACCGGCGTCCAGGTACTCCGCGATGGCAGCACCAGCGCCAATGTAGCCAGGTGCGTCCCGCGGCGTGCTCCAGACCACGATATCGTAGGGGGCCAGGTCCGACCCCAGGGGGACGTCGTCCGGTAGATGTCGAACGGCCCACACGTCATAAGCGTAGAGAAGATCGTCCAGCGCCTGGAGGAAGTATGTCACCTGGCTCTCGTAGTACCAGCCCCCGCTGTCCACCAGCAGGATCGAAGGCGCACGTGGCAAGGCCAGGTCTAGGGTTGTCGTCTGGTCAACAGCGATGGTGACGAATGCTGTCACAACCCGGTAGCCCAATCGACGGGCGGTGACCGTGTAGGCGCCTGCCGGTAGATCGAACGTCTGGGTGTCCGCAATCAGAGTGTAGGGGGTGCCCGACACGGCAATGGTGGCGGTGATCGGTTGGTCAGTGCCTACATCGGTGACCCGGACCCGCAAGCTGCCCGTCGGCTTGTGGCTCAGAGCGAAGTTCCTGACTGTCGTGACATCCTCCAACACGGGGACCCGCCAGACCGTGGAGGGCTCATAGCCGAAGGCTGATGCTGTCATATCATACACCCCCGGCTTCAGGACCAGCTCGTACGTACTGTCGGCAGCCACCCCGACCGTGGCTCCAGCGCCTCCTCCGTGCAGCGTAGCTGCCACCTTTGCGCCTGGGATCGGGTCAGCGTTCCGAGACCCCGAGCCTGCGGCCTCGCGCACTGTCCCCGTGACGAAGCCCGACTGGGCCAGGGAGGCGACAGCACCGAACGCATCGACCCGGCCCCAGCCGGTGTCGTTGTTGGGGATCCGACTGCTGATCGGTACAGCTGTGCTCGTGACTACGTAAGCCGTGCGGGTGATACTCAGGGTCGGGCTGACTGAGCGTAGCATAGCCACCAGCCCGGAGACGTGCGGCGCGGCCATCGATGTGCCATCCAAGGAGGCGTAGGCTCCCCCTGGCGTGCTGGAGCGAACGTGCACTCCGGGCGCCGCGACATGAGGCCGTAGCTCCCCCCACGGCGAAGGACCGCGACCGGAGAAGGTAGCGATCTCATCGTACTGGTCGACAGCCCCTACTGCGAACGCCTCCGGGAGGGACGCCGGGGATCCTACCGATCCCCCGCCCGGCCCGTCGTTCCCGGCGGAAAGAGCGGCAAAGATGCCCGCGGCCCGAAGGGCTCGTAGATCGTCTTGGAAAGTGGTCAGGTAAGCGTTGTCATTACCCCAAGAGCAGTTGACCACGTCCGGGGCCTGAGCCGGATCGCCCCCGGGAGCCAGCAGCCACTGGAAACCGGTGTGAATCCACGAGTCGTATCCGGCGCCCCGGTTGTTGAGCACCCGTACGCCGATCCAGCGCGCCCCAGGGGCGACGCCGATGCCGCCCTGCCCCACCGCGGTCCCCAAGGTGTGGCTGCCGTGGCCGTGACCGTCCACCGGATATTGGGCACCGCCCTCGGTGGCATCGAGCCAGTTGTGACGATGCTCGGCCGGGCCGTGTGGATTGTAGCCCCGGTAATTGCTCCGCAAAGCAGGATGCAACCAGTCCACACCGGTGTCCATCCCTGCCACCACGGCCCCAGTGCCCGAGATTTGGAGCGTGTGCCATACGTCATCAGCCCTAACGCGAGAGATATTCCACTCCACAGGTTCGTCGTCCAGCGGTGTTCTTGCCTGCGATTCAGCCGACGGTATCCCGTCCAGCCCGTGGTCGCCCCCCGCGCCTGTGGCAGGCGAAGCTGGCTGCTCGGCCGTCACCCACTGGCGCCAATGGTCAAGACGGACAGACGAAACGGAGGGTTGGGCAGCCAGCGAACGCACGGCGGATGGCGTTCCACGAACAGCCAGGGCGTTCAGCAGCCAGAGCGACCGATAGGACGACACCCGTCCGGCAGCCTGCTCCCCTTCCAAGTAGCGAAGAAGACTTGCTTGGGATTCGCTTGCTGTAGCTTTGAGCGCGGAGACGAGCTCTTCACCTGTTCGGACAGCCTCTGTACCACTGCTACTGAGGCGGCCTACGTCGAGCTGTGGCTCGACGTAGGCAATGACTGCGACGACGTCGTCCGGATTGGTGTCCAGCAGCGCACGCTGGAGGTCCGGTTCTAGTATCGGGCGTGTGGTGTTGGAGCGTAAATTACTATGCGAAATATGTTCCTGGTACCACGGAGGCGCGAAGCTTGCCAAGGGAGCACGTGCACCAAGGAAAGCTGGTCCCTCTACCGCAGAGGGCTCTCGCTCCCCCGGTACGGCGTAGGTATGTTCGCCAAAGAAGCCATTTGCCAAGAGCAAGAATAGGAGTATCATACCCACAAGTCGGCACAGCTTGTTCATCTCTCTCCCTTTCGCTGACGGCACCAAAGAACACTGAGCGTTTGATGCGAGCCCGATCTACTGGTCATTATACATTAAGCACATCCTAGCAGGAAACTCGCGCAGCACCAGTCGACCAGGAGGACAAGATGGTGACAGACGACCTGCCGCGTGTAACGATCGCCCACCTGCCCACCCCCATCGAGCCTCTGCCGCACCTCACGGCTCAACTGGGGGGCCCTGAGCTTTGGGTGAAGCGTGATGATCAGACCGGACTGGCGACGGGAGGAAACAAGACCCGTAAGCTGGAGTTCCTGGTGGCCGACGCGTTGGCGCATAGCGCCGACACCTTGGTGACCTGCGGCGCGGCCCAGTCCAACCACGCCCGTCAGACAGCCGCGGCGGCTGCCAAGTTCGGTTTGGATCGTGTCCTGGTCTTGGGAGGCGACGCATCCTCCGAGGCACAAGGGAATCTACTACTCGATCGATTGCTCGATGCACAGATCGTCTGGACGGGGGATCGGCTGCCCCAGGAACGCATGAGCAGCGTGGCCCACCAGCTCACCGAGGATGGGCGTCATCCCTACGTCATCCCGTACGGCGGGAGCAACTCGATCGGGGTGAGTGGCTACGTGGCAGCCATGGGTGAGCTCATGACCCAAGGCGAGAAGCAGGGGCGCGCGTTCGATCACATCGTGCTGGCCACCTCCAGCGGTGGCACCCAGGCTGGGTTGGTCGTCGGCGCGCACGTTTTCGGCTATCACGGTCACATCCTCGGCATCAGCGTTGACCCGCGAGCCGCAGATCTGCGGCGCAAGCTCGCCGACCTGGCCACATCGGCCTCGGTTCACTTGAGCTTGGATCCGGTCTTCGAATCGGATGATTTCGACGTCAACGACAATTACCTTGGGGGCGGCTACGGTGTGGTCGGCAGCCTAGAGCGTGAGACCATCCGTACGGTGGCGCGGGCGGAAGGGCTCATCCTCGACCCTGTCTACACAGGCCGTGCCTTCGGCGGCCTCCTGCACCTGATTCGAGATGGCGCCTTCGACGCCGATGAGAAGGTGCTGTTCTGGCATACGGGAGGAACAAGCGGACTGTTTGGGCACGCAGATCAGTTGTAGACAGGCATGGGTACTAGCTTTCGCTGCAGGGCGACTCTACCATGCATTGAAGTGACACCCCCGCGCGTTGCCTGGTGAATCGGGCAATGATCTATCGACGCCGATATCAAGACAGGTAGATCCCCTGGAGGGCAGACCGTATGGCGAAGTGCATCGTATGCAAGACCCATCTGGAACGCGGCACCCATTGCCCTCGGTGCAACACCGACAATCGCACGTGGCTGCTATGGCAGAAACACGACCCGGTGGAGCGGGAGGACTTCACCGCACTTCTGGCCTTCACGAAGCCGAATGGGCATATCCCGTTTGTGATCACTGCTCTAGCCACCTTCTTTGGCCTGCTGTTCGCCTTCACCTTGTGGCGGGACATCCGGCCGAGCATTCGAGCCATCGCTGTGCTCATCACGCCGGTTGGATGCCTGCTATCAGTACAGGCTGTCTACGAGATGCGCAGGGAGATCCGGCAAAACGCTCTGCTGGAGCGAGCGCGCCGTGGACAGGGTCGACGGCTCAGCATCGAGACGGTCAGCCTTCTCCTGCCCGGCGCCGCAACCGCATTCGTCTTTGCACTCGCCATGTTGCTGGTGCGGATCGATCCTTTCTGGAATGTCCTTCAGTGGCTGGTGATGACCGACTCACAGAACGCGGGCACCACCCTCTTACAGAGGTTCTTGGCCTCGTTGCCCGTCACCTCCCTGATCGCATACGTCGTGCTGTCCATCAGCTTCGCAAGCGCTTCCTCGCTGATCGTGGCCCAGCACTACGCTGCTCGCCTCAACGATCTCATGCCAGCCCCGATCTTCCTACAAGAGCTTCTCCTCATCAGAGTCGTGCAGCGGGAGGCGGAACGCGCTATGCGCAGACCTGACGCTGGAATGCAGAACGAAACCGAGGAGCCACAAACGCCAGGAGACTGGACATGGGCCGAGATGAGGAGAACAAACAGCGGGGGGATCGAACTGAAGGCCGTCTCTGACAAGAAGCGCCAGGACGAAGATAGCATTGGGGCCTGGATGCAGAGAACGACATACGTCATCGAGGCCGACTGCTGGAGCCGCATCGTCAGAATCGTTCAAGAAGGCTAGCGTCGGGTCGCTGCGCAATGCAAGGACTGGATAACCGTCTCACTGCTCTGATAGGCCTCGCCGTCGTGCTGGCGATACACCTGATCATCCTTCAGCTCGGATCAGGGGATAAGAGGCGCCGCTTGCCGACCACCCTGGCGCTGATGGCAGCGCTCGACTTGGCGCTGATAGTGGGCATGGCCGCCGGCCACTCGATAGCCACCGAGGAAACACCCTTCTGGTCCCTTGGTACTATGTTATGGGGCTTATTGGGCGGCTTGTTCCTCTTCGTTCCTGCGTGGCTCTTGGCCCGATTCGCCCTCACGCTCAGCGGCATTTTCCTCATACCGGCGATGCCCACCGACTACGAGAACCGCGAGCAGGCCGGGAAGTCGCTCAGGAGCTACATCTGGGGCTCAAACGGTCCAGTGTACGCAGAAGTCGAAGGCCGTTTGAGAAAGCGTGTCGGGGGTTCTCGCTCGCACCGGCAAGCCGGCCCAGGTTTGGTGATCGCCAGCAGCCACTACGCCATCCCTCTCACCACCGGGCCACGAGATACCCGTGTCGGCGGACACGGTCTGGTCTTCACCGGACCGAAGGAGAGGCCTCACGGTCTGATCGATCTGCGAATGCAAACACACGCCAAAAAGGTCCACGCTCTCACCCGGGATGGCATCTCGATCAACGTGGTTATGCAGGTCGTCTTTGAGATTGATCGCCGCAGGGCGAGCGGCCCGGGGCTCTATCCGTTTGACCCTAGTGCCGTGCGCAGGGCGATGCACGCGCGAGGGATTGGCCCTGACAAGGAGGTCGGTTGGGAGGAGCTCGTCACGGAATCGGCCGCCGATGCGTTGCGGGATACCTTGGCCCGGCAGTCCCTCGATCAGCTCCTGAGCAGCGACGACAATGGAACACCTGCTCGTGCGGTGATTGAGGAGGCTGTCGCAGCTGAGGCAGCGAAACAGCTGGCGTCGCACGGGATAGACGTGAAAGCCATCGCCCTGGGCACTATCGAGGTTGAGAATAGCAGCGTCCTGGCCCAGCGGGTGGATAGCTGGGCGGCCCGCTGGAGGCGCCGCCGGCTGGAGCGCGAGGCCGAGGGAAACGCTGTGGCGATTCGACTGCTAGAGAAGGCCCGCGCCGATGTGCAGAGTGAGATGATCAAAGCGATCACCGATGCCCTTGATCAGTTGGCGGACACTGAGCCCCCTGTGCCGTCGAACCTGGTGGCCTTGCGTCTGATCGATGTTCTAGAGGATTTGACAGCGTCCCCGCAGATGCGGCTGCCCCGTACCATAGAGCAGATTCCATCTCGCTCACGCCCCGCCGCCGAGGCGAACGTTCCCTCGAACGACCAGGAACAGGAGAACGAGGACAACCCCGATGCATAGGCGCGTTCACCGATGGCTCGGGCTGGAACAGTTGGCAGCCCAGTCGCTGCAACCACGAAGTGATCAAGAAGCTTTGGCTGAGCATAGACGGCGTGCGCGGATGCGTTTGCTGTGGTTCCTGGGCGGTATCGCCATCTGCCTGCTCTCATCCTTTCTCCTTGAACTCCTCCGCCACTTGGTGGGCGATACCCCCTTGAGGCTATGGCGCATCCTGGTCGGCGCAGTCCCCGGAGCGGCCGGCTTGATCGCCGTCCTTCACGCATCAACGGCCTTCGTGCAGGATGTCTATGACATATCGGGCCGTAGAGAAGCACGGAGACACGCGTGGGTGCTCCTTTTTGGATCCCAGGCCAAGCCTACCTATCCCCACATCCGCGTCAAGGAAGGCCGGATTGATGAACAGCACGTCGAGACACTGCTCGCCACGCTGGGCGGGCCAGGCGTCGTCACGGTCTTCAATGACAGCGCCGTCGTCCTGGAGCAGTACGGTCGGCACGTTCGAGTCGCCGGACCGGGCACTGTCTTTCTGCGCCGGTTTGAGCGCATCCATGAGGTGTTGGATCTCCGTCCCCACGAGCGAACCACCGAGGTCCGCGCGCTAACGAAGGAAGGGATCCCTGTCCAGACCGAGGTTCAGGTACGCTTCCAGCTGGCAAGGGATAGAGAGCATGCCTTTCCGCCGCCTCCCGGAACCGCGGGGCCCGTCTACAGATGGGCGTGGAAGAGGGCTAGTCAATCCCACCGGCGGCTAACGGATTTAGACCACGGTGTGGAGCGTGAGGAGCATTGGCCCGCCCGTGTCATGGGAGAGGTAGGGCCTAACCTGCGAACGCTTATCGCCACTGTCGAGCTCGACAAGTTGATGGAGCCCTATGAACCGGACTGTGCCCCACGACAGAGACTCATAGATGCGTATAGAAAGCGACTGGACGAATCCATCCGCGGCTTTGGTGCGCAGATCCTGGGTGTGCGGGTCGGCCCGATTAGGCCAACGCTGCCCCAGGTGGAGGAGGAAAGAATCGCCAATTGGCAGGCCTTCTGGAAGGCTAGGGCCCAACGAGAGGAGGCCAAGGGAGAAGCAGCAGTCATACGCGAGGAGGGATCCGCTCGGGCCTACGCGCAGCTCGAGATCATCCTGTCTCTGACCAGGGAGTTCCGACAGGTCTTCGAGCAAAACGTGGCACTGTCCACAGAGCTGATCGCTCTACGCTTCATCGAAGCCCTGCGTCACGCCTGGTCGCGGCCCGACCGAACCATCACGTCCGATGAGGCTCTTGACACCCTGGATCGACTACAGGACACAGTAGAACGCAACTTGATTGACGAGGCAAGCGACGCCGACGAGTGATCGATCGCGGCAGGCGCCAGGATGGTCGGGAGCACGAGCCCAACCTCGAAGCCCATCTGACCACGCTCCCTCACGCCGGGTCGAAGCCGCTCAGCGCAGCTTCGATCCGCTCCAGCGCCTCCTCGATTCGCTCCATCGAGTTGGCGAAGCATAATCGCAGGTACCCCTCGCCGCCCGCTCCGAAGGCCGTCCCGGGGAGCACCGCCACGCCAGCCTCCTCCAGAAGGTAGTCGGCCATCCAGTCGGACGAACGGCCAAACGCCGTGATGTTCGGGAAGGTGTAGAACGCCCCCTGAGGCATCTGGCAGTGCACGCCCGGAATTGCATTTAGACCGTCCACCAGCACGTCCCGTCTCCGCTGATACTCGGCCACCACGGCGTCCACCTGCTGCTGTGGCGCAGTCAGGGCCTCCACGCCGGCGTATTGCGTGAAGGTCGCCGTGCAGCCCACCGAGTGGGTCAACAGCAGACCCAGCCGCTCGGCCAGCGACTCTGGCATCACGCCGTACCCCAGCCGCCAGCCCGTCATGGCGTAGGTCTTGGAGAACCCGTCGCAGATCACGGTTCGCTCCCGCATGCCGGGGAGCTCCGTGATGCTGGGGGCCGAGACACCGTCGAAGACGAGGCGCATGTAGATCTCATCCGAGAGTACCCATGCATCGTGCCGCTGTGCGGCCTCCGCAACGTGGCCCAGCACGTCCCGCGAGAGCACGCCGCCCGTGGGGTTCCCGGGCGAATTCAGGACGATCAACCGCGTGCGGTCGCTCACCGCCTCGTCGAAGGCATCGAGGTCGAAGGCGAAGCCCGTCTCCTCGCGCAGCCTGACCGGCACGGGCACACCACCTGCCACGCCGATCATGGCCGCATAGGTCGGGAAGCCCGGATCGGGGTAGATCACCTCGTCGCCTGGCTCCACCAGGGCCAACGTGGGGAAGAAGAGCATCGGCTTGGCGCCCGGCACCACGACCACCTCCGCGGCCTTGACAGCGATGCCCCGACGTCGTCCCGCATCCTCGGCGATGACCTTCCGGAGCGCGTCGACACCGGGCGGTGGGTTATACCGCGTGCGTCCCTCCTCAATGGCCCGAATGCCGGCCTGCGCCACGTTGTCGAAGGTTGGTACGTCCGGCTGGCCAATCTCGAGGTGAACAACGTCCCGCCCCTGCGCCTCGAGAGCCTGCGCTTTGGCCAACACCTCATACGCCCCCTCCGGGGCCAGATGCATCACTCGTCCAGCAAACCGTACCATGCTCGCCTCCATAGTCTCTCCCATCGCCTGGTCGCCTTATCGCTCTATCGCTTCATCGCTTTGTCGCTCTATCGCCGACTCGTCCTGCACGCAGAAGCCCGTCGGGAACGGATCCTCGGGAGTGAGCACGAAGCGATGAAAACCCGTCACGTGCGCGCTGCCGGTGATGCGGGGGATGACGGCGGCGAAGTCGCCGATCTGCGTCTCCGCCACGACCTCCCCGGTAAAACGTGTGCCAATGATGCTCTCAGTGATGAAGGAGTCGCCAACCTCCAATCGCCCCTGAGCGTGTCGTAGTGCCGCCTCGGCCGACGTACCGGTACCGCAGGGCGAGCGGTCGACCATGTGGTCACCCAAGATCACCACGTTACGGCTGTCGGCGCCCTCAGCGCCAGGCTCAACGTAGAACCTTAGATCAATGATCCGGTCAATGTGGTCCAGAGCTGGATGCCGAACCTCAATGTGTTCGTTGGCAACCGTCAGGATACGCATGCCAAGATCGGCCAGAGGACCGGCGTTGACCGGGAGCAGATCGAGCGCCACTTGGCGGGCGTCGACGAAGACGAAGAAAAGCCCTCCGAAGACCACATCGATGCTCACTGGCCCCAACGCCGGGACGTCAAGCACCACGTCCGATCGGTAGACGAAGCTTGGCACGTTCTGGAACGACACCGATGCAACCCTCCCCGCTTCGATGCAGGCGTGCGCACGCACCAGACCCGAGGGAGTATCCAGTGTAATGACCGTCTCCGGATCACGCGCGGAAAACATACCCATCTCCAGTACCGTGGTAACCGTTCCGATGACGGCGTGTCCGCACATCGGCTCGTAGCCTTGGTTGTCCATGAAGAGGACGCCGATATCTGCCTCCGCTGAGCAAGGTGACGTCAAGACAGCCCCGAACATGTCCTTGTGCCCCCGGGGCTCGAGGAGCAGGAAGCCCGGCGCCCACGGCAGATGCTCCTCGGCGTAGGTCAGTTTCTCAGCCATCGTCCCGCCCCGCAGAGGGGGCGATCCGCTGGTCACCAGACGCGTGCACTCGCCAGCCGTGTGGGAGTCGACGGTGTTGATGACTCTGGAGAACGTTGCCATGTGTAGATCCTTTGCCCTGCAGAATGAGCACTAGTTCGCAAGCCTCGCCTCCGCGCCCACTACAATGGCCTGAATCGCCTCGCTGACGTCGTTGGGCAGGCGTACCGGCTCGTGGTTGTCGATCAGCTCGCAAGTCCTGGCGTTCACGCGTTCCTGGAATGCTTCCTGATTCGAGGTTGCCCACGCCTCCGCCCCGGCTCGGAAGAGCAAGTCAGGATACCATATGTCGCGAAAGTGGTCGAAGGTGTGAGAGTGGGTGACGAACTCGCCGCCCACGCCGACCTCTTCGAGGACGCTCAGGCCCAGAGCCTCGTCGCTCACATCGACCTCGCCGAACAGATGATCCAGCATCGCGAGAATCTCGTCCGTGACCACGATCATCGCGGGCATCACCACCGTGGCGTTGCCCAGCAGCCCCACATCATGCACCAAGTTAGCGCCCACGAGCTGCGCCATCATGCAGGATGAGGCGGCCTCCAGCACCGCCTGTCCATCGAAGCTCTGGGCATCGCTAGTGCCCGCTGTACCGAAGTTAGGCAGATCGAAATGATGAGACATCTCGGCCATCAGGGCGTTGCCGCGTTGGAACTCCGGAGCGCCGTAGGAGAAGATGGTTGTCCGCATATCCATCACCGATGCCATCCCACCGAAGACGAAGGGCGCACCAGGGCGCTTGAGCTGATGGATCACCAGCGCGCTCAAGCTCTCGGCGCAGAGCTGCGCGGTGACGGCCGCCGGGCTCATGGGCGCGGTGGCCCCCATCGCGGCGTAGGGTGTGTAGACCAGGGGAATCTCGTTCTGGGCGCAGTAGAGGAGTCGGCGGATGGAATCGTCGGGATGGATCAACGGGGAGACCGGCTCCGAATAGACGATGAGCATCGGATGGTCCCGCAGCGCGTCATCGCCACCGACGGCCAGCGCTGCCATCTCGTGGCAGTCGATCAGACCCTCGTTGCTCACCGGCATCGCCAATGCCGGCTTGCGCGACGCGACCAGGCACTGAGCGAGCGCTACCCGGTCAGCAATCGGGGCAGGACGGTCGGACACCATGCCGGAGGCTGTGGTGTAGCAGATGTTGTCCAGCGCATCGATCAGCACAGCGTGGCGGCCCACATCCGCCTCTTCGCAGGGACGGCGCTCGTTGGTCCAAGGATCCAACACGTCCGGCGCGTCGGTGTGGGCGCCGAAGTAGACGCTCCTGCCGCCCAGCTCCATCGCCCGCTCGCCATCCCTGTCGTAGATGGCGATGGTCGACGGCGCCGACTTGATCGCCTCTTCGACCAACTCCTCCGGCACGCGCACTCGTTCCCCCTCGGTGCGCGCCCCAGCGCCTTGAAGCAGCTCCCGCGCTTCGGGCTCCGTCAACTGCACCCCCACCCTCTCTAAGAGACCGAGAGCAGCACCCGCGATCCTCTCGCGTTCTTCGTCAGACAGCATTCGAAATGTGAATCCCATAGCTCGCCACGCCCCGGATGCCTTACGCTCTACGCTTTGCGCTTTGCCTTTTTGCGCTTCACCCTTCACGCCTTCCGCCCTACCCTCTAGCTTCCTCCACAATCTCCTGCAGCCGCTGCTTCTTGTCCGCCGCCAGCGGCTCCGGCTGGTGGTCGGCGATGATTGTCGTGACCTTCTCATTCAGCCTTTCGCCCAGCGTCGTACCGCCGCGCTCCAGCCAGGTCTCGCGAATCTCGCGGCTCATCAGTTCGGGATACCAGAAGTCCCGAAAGCGCTCCATAGTCGCGTCTGTGTTCAGGAAATGGCCGCCGGGGCCCACCTGCTGGAGTTCCTCGAGCATCAGGCTCTCATCGCTCACCTCGATGCCGTTGATCAATGCATTGGCCATGGCCACCAGCTCGTCCGTCAGCACGATCATCTCAAGCGACGTCGTCAGCCCACTCTCCATGTATCCGACGTCGTGGATCAAGTTCGCCCCGGTGAGCTTCGCCATCAGCACAGAAAGCATCGCCTCGGCGGCAGCCTGCTCGTCCATCACCTTGGCATCCGAGCAGCCTGCATAGCCCCACGTCGGCATCCCATACCAGCGTCCCAACTGCGCGACGGCGGCCTTGGTCAGCTGGAACTCCGGACCTCCGTAGCAGATCTGCGTCGATTTCATGTCCATGTGGTGTAGACCAGCGCCAAAGATGAAGGGTGCACCGGGGTTCGTCATCTGATGCACCACCAGGCCGCTCAGGATCTCGGCCAGCGACATCACCAACCCGCCCGCGATGGTGATCGGCGCCGTGCCACCCATCAGGGGCCCCGGTGAGTGGACGACGGGAAGCTCGTGCTCGGCCATAAGCAGCAGCTTGTCGACCGCCGTCTCCGATTGCTGGAGCGGCGAGCTAGGCTCCGAGTAGAGGAGGATATGTTGCTGCTCGCGTAGCGGCTCGTAGCCGCCCGCCACCGCCGCGGCCATGTCGATGGCCCGCTGACAACTGGCCAGGTCGTCGGTGACGAAGACGAGGGGTTTCGTCGTGTGCTCCAGCATCAACGCCATCTGCACGTCGTACGTCAGCGCGGGGTCCACATCGTCCGGTATGCCGACGGACATCACGAAGTGGATGTTGGGGAGCGCGTCGCACAGGTGATAGGCGTTGATTAGATCGTTCCGTGTGAACTTGCGGTGTTCCCCCGTCGCCGGGTCAAGCAGATTCAAGCAGTCGGACCCGGTGCCGAAGTAGACCTTCTGTCCCTCGAGGCACATTGCAGGCTCGCCGTCACGGTCGCACATGACCACGCGCTCCGGGACCGACGCAATAGCCTGGTCCACCAGCCTGGCTGGGAATCTCACCAGGTTGCCGTCGGAGATGAAGGCTCCAGCGCTTTCGAGCATCTCCAGAGCGCCTTGGTGATGGAAGCGAATCCCGGTGCGCCGGAGCACCTCCAGAGCACCCAGGTGGAGTTTCTCAAGCTGATCATCCGACAACACCACGAACTGTGGTGATTGAAAGGTGAAAAAGTTTGCAGTCTTCATCTCTACCCCCATTCTTCTAGAGTCTACTCGCTGGTAAGCGACCGGGTTGCCAGACTATTAGTGTCTCAGTCTACCAGTATGCCAAGTTGGCGGCCTTCTGATCTTCTACCCCAGAGCCTGATCCAAGTCCGCTATCAGGTCGTCCACATCTTCGAGCCCCACCGATAGCCGAATCAACCCGTCAGCGATGCCCGCCTCAGCGCGCTCCTCCGACGTCATGTGCTCGTGGGTGATGGTTGCGGGGTGCATACAGATGGTGCGGCTGGTGCCAAAGGTGACGGCGTGGGTAATCAGTTCGAAGTCGTCGATCACTTGAGCGGCTCCGTCCATCCCCCCCGGCGCGACAAACGACAGCATGCCACCCGCGGCTGCCATCTGCTGCTGTGCCAGGCCGTGCTGTGGATGATCGACCAGCCCGGGGTAGTTGACGTGTTCCACCCGCGGATGGTCAGCCAGGAACTGAGCCACCGCCTGCGCATTGGCGCTGTGGCGCGCCATGCGCAGCGACAGCGTCTCCATGAACTGGAGCGTCAACCAGGCCTCGAAGGGCTGCAGAACTGCGCCGACGAACTCGGTGGTGTTCCAGCGCACGTCCTCGACCAGCGCCTCCGGCCCCACAACGGCACCGCCCAGCACGCTGGCGTTGCCGCACAGGAACTTGGTGATGGAGAGCAACACCATATCGGCACCGAGCTCCATGGGCTTCTGAAGAGCGGCCGTCGCCGTCGTATTGTCGACGAGCAGCGGGACGTTCTTCGCGTGGGCCATATCGGCCACGGCGGCGATGTCGGTGACGAAAAGACATGGATTGCTCGGCGTCTCCACCCAGACGAGCTTCGTCTGTCCGTCGATGGCCGCGTCCCAGGAGCTCGGGTCCGCCGGATCCTCCACGAAACGGAAGTCGACGCCGCACCGCTCGGGGAAGATGGTCGCCGCCTGCTTGTACCCCTCGCCGTAGATATTCAGGCTCGTCACCACGTTGTCGCCGGGCCGGGCCAGCGTGAAGATCAAATTGAACAGCGCCTGCGACCCGGAGCCAGCCGTGACGCACGCCTCTCCCCCTTCCAGCGACGCCAGTCGTTCCTCCAACACCGCCGTCGTCGGGGTCTGCGTCCGACCGTAGACGGGATAGGGGATCTGGTCGAACCGCTCGTAAGGGTAGGTCATCGACTGGACGATGGGGGGCACAAAGGAACGGAACGCCTTCACGTCATCCAGTGGATCGTACCCAGCGTGCAGAGCCCGCGTGTCGAAACCCAGCCCCGCGTCAGAGCGGGGTTCCCGCTCCGCCTCCGGATCGTACGCCCATGCCTCCCGCATGAAGAAAAGCTCTTCGTTGTGCATCTCACCCCCTGTCTCGCTTTATCGCCTTGTCGCTCTATCGCTCCATCGCTACTTCGCTATCTCGCTCCACAATCTCCCGCAGTGCCTCGCGCACATCCTCCCGGAGCGGTTCTGGCTCGTGACTCTTCAGGATTGTCTCGACCTGTGCGGCCGCACGCTCCTCCATCGACGTGGCGCCGTGACTGACCCAGTCATCATACTGACGCTTGTCCGCCAGCTTCGAGTAATAAGGCTCTCGGAAATGCTCATACGTGTGCGGGTGCGCCAGGTAGTCTCCCTTGGGGCCCAGCTCCTCGACCACATCCACCGCCAACGTCTCCTCGCTTACCTCGACGGGAGCGGTAGCTGCACGAATGAAACCAATCAGGTCGTTGTCGATGACCAGCAACTGGAGCGATCCCTGCATACCGGCATCCATGAACCCGCAGTCGTGAATGATGTTCGCTCCGTTCAGGTGAGCCGTGAACAGGCTTAGAGCTGCCTCCGCCCCACACTGCTGATCCAGTAGCTTCGAGTCTGTGGAACCTCCCAAGCCGAAGACCGGAAGGTCATAGAACCTGCCCATCGAGGTCGCGACGCCTTGCTCATCAGCCAGCACATAGTTCCCCACCATCGTCTGCAGGTTGTAGGGGCCGCCGTTCCAGCCGGGCACCGCAACCGGGGTCCCAGGGCGCACCAGCTGTGCCAGCACGATGCCGAGCAAGGTCCCAGCGTTCATCGTTGCCATACAGCCCGCGGTCGTAGTGGGAGAGTTGACCCCGCCAGCGTTCAGAGGAATATACAGCAGGGGCAGTCCCTTCCTGGCCAGATAAATGCACTTCTGCGTCGCTTCTTCGTTGGCCACCAGACCTGAGGTCACATTGATGTAACAGGTGGCAAACGGGCGCCTTCGGAAAGCTGCTTCACCGCCGGCCACCACCTCACACATCTCTACCATGGTCACGCAGCCCTGAAAGTCGGGTGTGACGAAAACGATCGGCTTGGTGGTGTGATTGAGCATCACATCCATCTGATGCCGATCATAGACGTGCTGCTCGACGTCCGACGGCAAGAAAGCCGACATCACGAAATCTATCTCCGGTAGTGCATCCATCAACGTCACGGCCTCTCGCACGTCCCGAAGCAGCGCCTTCCGGCGCTTGCCAGTACGGTGGTCGAGCACGTAGAGGCAGTCCGAACCGCCACCGAAGGCCGTCTCATAGCCCCAGGCGCGGATGGCCACCGCTCCCTGACGATCCCACAGCGTGAGACGGGAAGGTGTGACGCTCAGGGCTTCCTCCACCATCGTGCCCGGCAGCCGCACCTGCAACCCATCCACCTCCGCTCCGCTATCCCCCAGGAGCTGACGAGCCTCCTCGTCATGGACCTCAATCCCAACCTGTTCCAGTACCTCAAGACTCGCTTCGTGGATCTGCTCGCACGTCTCCGGCCTCATGCGCGAGTAACGACCGTCCACCTGACGCCAACCGAGTCTTCCGCCCATAGTATAGCCTCCTGACGATGCTGGATGAGGCATCTCTATTCCAGCCACTTATCTAACAGATGCTCGACATACGCCATGTGCTCCTCGGCAGCCTGGCGTGCTAGCTCGGGGTCTCTCTTCTCTATCGCCTCGAGGATGGCGCGCTGGAACGGAATCGAATCTTGCTGGACCCGTGGAAGGCTCACCAACTCGTGGATCACCTCAACCAGCAACTTGCGTGCTAGGTGGTAGAACTGTTCCAGAAGCTCATTCTTGCTAGCGCGGGCCACGCCCAAATGGAAATCGAGGTCAGCTCGAACAAAAGCGTCGGTGTGGTGGACGTTAGCCTCCATACGGCGCATCGCATGCCAGATGCGCTCGATATCCTCCGGGGTCGCGCGCTTGGCCGCCATCTCCGTAAGCGCGATCTCCACCACCCGCCGAGCTTCATACACCTTTCTGGCGTTAAGCTCACCCAGCCGCGTGCGCACCGCCTCAGGATGGATCAGGACGTCGAGGGCGTCCTCCCGGACCCAGGTGCCCTTGCCCGCGCGCGATGCCAGCATGCCCACGGCGGAGAGCGCCTGGATCGCCTCCTGCACCGTGGAGAGCCCCACGCCGAACTGAGCGGCCAGCTCCTTGCGAGTCGGCAGGAACTCCCCTGGTTCGATCTCACCCGACAGGACCATCTGACGGATCTCGTCCGTGACGTCGTCGACCAGCGTGCTCGTTGGCAATCGAGTTGGCATCGCAACCTCCCGCGATGGAGATGAAGCACCAAGGGTCATTTGCAAAAATCTGAAATTCTGGTATATTGTAGCTGCATTTCGTTCCTTGTCAAGGGCGGCGTGCTAGTCCAGCAGTCAGAGGATCCTGAGGACGTCGCAGAGGTGCCTTTTCCCTCCAGTTTGACACTTTCTTTGGGCACCAGTATAATCGATTTCTGCTCCTGTTACGGTCAACGCAGCAACGTGGATGCCTCTATTCACGCTCAATGTGAGAGCACGACAACACGAGAGGAGGTGGTGTGCAGACAACTCCGTGGTGACACTGCCGTAAGGGGCAGGACGCCCTTCTGACAAAGCTTGAGTAACTCTAATGAGGAGGAGTAACTGATGGAGATCATCAAGAAAGAGGAGAGGAACGAAGCACATCCGTACATCCCTGAGCTGAAGGAGCTGTATCGAGTTGGCAAGATCAGCCGTCGCGAGTTCCTGCGAAACGCGACCTTGCTGGGCATGTCAGCGGCGGCAGCCGGAACCTTCCTAACTGGCTGCGGTCAGGCAACGCCCGAACCCACTGAGCCCCCCGCCGAGGAAGAGGAACCCACCACGGAGCCTCCTGCTGGTGGGCCAGAGCGTGGGGGCAGCCTGCGCGTCGCCTCCCAGGTTCAGAAGGTGACGCACCCCGCCCAGTTCTCCTGGGTCTCACCGTCCAATCAGCTGCGCCAGGTCGCCGAGTACCTGACCTACACCGACGGCGACAATATCACCCATCCATGGCTCCTGGAGAGTTGGGAGGCCAGTGACGACCTGACCGAATGGACGCTCAACCTGCGCCAGGGCGTCATGCACAACAACGGCGACGAGTTCAACGCCGACGACGTCGTCTTCACCATGAACGAGTGGCTGGATGAGGACGTTGGGTCCTCGATCTTGGGCCTAATGGGCGGGTATCTTAGCTCTGACGGCATCGAGAAGGTCGACGACTACACCGTCAAGCTTCATCTCGACGTGGCGGAGATCGCTGTTCCCGAGCATCTGTTCCACTATCCGGCGCTCGTGCTGAATCACCGCACCTTCGAGGGTGACTTCCTCAAGGCTCCCCACGGGACGGGCCCGTACACACTGGAGGAGTACAGCGAGGGCGAGCGCGTGCTGCTCAAGCGCCGTGACGATTACTGGCAGCAGGGCGAAGACGGCGAGCCGCTCCCCTACCTCGACGAGATGGAATTCATCGATATGGGTTCGGAGACGTCGGCCTGGATCGCGGCCATGCAGGCCGGTGAGGTCGACCTGCTGGACCTGGGCGATCTGGGCGGCACGGACATCTACCTGGCGCTGAAGGATTCAGAAGATGTCAATGTCGAGGGCATCACGACGGCCCAGACCCGGCTGCTCCGGATGCGGGTAGACATGGACCCGTGGACTGACAACGACGTGCGCATGGCGCTCAAGCTCTGCCAGAACCACGAGAAGATCCTCAACTTGGCCTACTTCGGTGAGGGTCAGCCGGGCGAGGACTTCCACGTGGCTCCCGTCCATCCCGAGTACTGCGATAAGCCCGTGCCCGAGTACAACCCTGAGAGAGCCAAGCAACTGCTGGCCGATGCGGGGTACCCCGACGGACTGGACGTCGAACTGGCCGTCGGCAGCGGCTGGGGTGACGTGGTCTCCTACGCCGAGATCCTCAAGGAGGACGCCGCGGCTGGTGGCTTCAATATCACCCTCAACACCATGCCCAACAGCCAGTACTGGGAGCAGTGGACCGAGGTCGCACTCGGCATCACACCGTGGACGCACCGCCCGTTGGGGACGATGGTCCTCAACTTGGCCTACGTCGCGGACGCCGAGGGCAACCCGGCCTCCTGGAATGAGTCCCGCTGGGTCGACGAGGAGTTCTCAGAGCTACTGACCGAGGCTAATGGCACCCTGGACGTCGAGGCACGTCGGGAGATCTTCTGCCAGCTGGAGCAGATTCAGTACGACCGAGGATCGATCGGCGTTCCGTTCTGGCGCAATATCTGGTACGTGCACGGCACCGATCTGCATAACGTGCCGCTCCACCCGACCTACTACATGATGTTCAACGAGGTCTGGAAGGAACAGGCCTAGGCACATCCAGGTCAATGGCTATGGCTTGACCGCGAAGAGCTAAGGCTAAGGACGGAGGCTGAGGACTGGGCGGACATCGGCACTGTCAGCCTCAACCTTAGCCTTAGCCTTAGCATCAGAACCGGTGCTCGGCCTGCGTCCTGGCCCCAGCTAAAGGAGTGTCCCTATGGCCAAATTCATCATCCGGCGGCTGCTGCTTATGCTGCTGACGATGCTTCTCGTCTCGATAGCCGTCTTTCTGATCACTGAGGCGGCGCCGGGCAACGTGGCCCGCAACGTGCTCGGTATCCACATCACGCCCGAGCAGGAAGCCTCCTTCCTGAATCAGCAGGGACTTGACGAGCCCTTCTACGTGCGCTATTTCAACTGGTTGGTCGGGACAGATTGGCGTGCTAGAAACAAGGTGGGCTTGCCCGTGACCCGGATCACCACCGAGGACGGCTTCAGTGAGTGGTGGGCCGTGCAGGCTGACGGCTCGTTGATCCGGTGGCAGATGGAGGGTGAGGACTTGCTCGCTCAGCACCGTCAGCCGGACGGCAGCGTTGAAGAGAAGCTTGACAATCAGCGATGGAGCGTCAAGGATCCCTCGGTGGAGCTGGAACGGCTCCAGGCGTACCGATCTGAACTCGAGGCAAACGAGCGACTTGTTGAGGAGGATCAAGAGGCGATTCTAGCACAGCTAGACAACATCCTGGTGACTCTGGCCGAGGCAGATGAGGGGGACGAGGGCCTGGCTGCCAAGTTGGAAGGACCGGAGAGCGACTTGCAGGAGATGGTTGATCCGGAAGCTCTCCGCAAGAGATCCGCGTTGGTACAGATGGCAGGCGACGTGGCCAGGAACAACGAGTTCATTCGAGTCCTGGACGCCCAGCAGGTGCTTTCCAGTCCAGCCGCCCAAGAACTCGAAGCGACCGATCTGCAGTCGATGGCCCGCCAGCTTGAAAAAGCGGCAGAGCAGCTCGAGGGCGTGAACCCCACTTTGGTCGGTCGCCTGAGGGAGGCATCGGAGGCCCTCCAGGCTGAGGATATCGCCTCAGCTGGCGAGACCCTCCAGGGCGCGGCGACGACCCTCAATCAGCTCATGGGGTCTATGGGAAGCTTCGTCGATGCCCTACAGACCGAGCGCTACCAAGAGGGCGCATCCATCCTGCGCGACCTGTCCGACCCTGCCAAGACGCCGCTGGACTCAGCGCGGCTGGCGGTCCTGCCCACGGTGCTGGAGGCTGTTGGTGAACCCTTGGGGGATGACGCTCCCAGTTTGAGTGAGCCGCTTCTTCAGGCTTCCGAGAGCTTGCGCGCGGGCAACACAGAGACCGGCCGCCAGAGCCTCGCAGCGGCCGCGGACGAGCTCGAGTCTACGGGACGAGCCATCGTCCGCAGTCAGGCTGCGCAAGGAGCGCGCGTCGCCAGAGTCTTCTGGGGTGTGGACACGAAGAACCACGCCGTTCAATGGGAGAAGGGGACTGGTAAGGTTGTCTGGCAGCTCGTCCCTGGCTCCGGCTGGTTGGCTGCCACGGGTGGGCCGGTTGAGTACATCCCCTTGCAGAAGGGCCTGGTGCGAGGCGACCCCGGCCTGTCGTTGCGGACCGGTCGACCCGTCGCCGATCTGCTGTTCGTCCGGCTCCGCAACTCGCTGGTGCTTGCTGGCATCGCCTTCGTGATCGTGATGCCACTGGCGTTGGTGCTTGGCCTGATCGCCGGGCTCAACCAGGGCAAGCCACTGGACCGCATTCTCTCCATCGGTGGCATGATGTTCTCCGTAACACCGCAGTTCGTCACCGGCATCTTCCTGATCTTGATCTTTGCCTTCTGGTTGGACCTGGTGCCCGGTGCGACGGTGTTCGGCGAGAAGGCACCTTGGGAGCGGCCGATGATGCTGATCCTGCCGGTTGCCACGCTGACGCTGATTGAGTTGGGCTATGTGCTGCGCATCACCCGAGCCAGCATGGCGGAGGTGATGAGGGAGCCCTACATCCGCACGGCCTTCCTTAAAGGGCTGCCGCGCTGGCGCGTCGTCTTCAAACACGCGGTGCGCAACGCTTTGATGGCGCCCATCACGGTGATCATGCTACACGTCAACTGGCTGCTGGGCGGCATCGTGGTCGTCGAGGTCATCTTTGGCTATCCAGGCCTGGGTAGCTACATTCTGGACTCGGCCCTGTTCAAGGATTTTAACGCCATTGAGGGCGGCGCCATGATCCTGGTCGCTGTGGCGGTCAGCACCCAGCTCCTGGCGGACATCCTCTACACGTTCCTGAATCCACGGATCCGGTTTGGGTAGAGGGGCTTGCCCAGGCGGATTTCACCGTCTCACGCTGGGATAAGTCGTTGGTCCCAGGGAGCCCAGAACGGGCTTGAGCTCTTTGCGACGAAAGGAGAGCATATGTCATTACCATTTATGGCAGTAAGTGAACAGGCCATGCCAAAAAAGGCCGCCCAACCGTCAGGACTCCAGCGTCTATGGGAAGGCTTATCCGTCGTCTTCGCATCCAAGATAGCCGTGACCGGTCTGGTGATCATCCTCTTCTGGATTTTTGTGGCTATCTTTGCGCCGCTTCTTACGCCGTACACGCCGACGGAGCAGGACTACACGGCGCAGAACCAGGGACCGTCGGCTAAACATCCCCTGGGCACCGACAGCCTAGGCCGGGATTTGTGGGCCCGCCTCATCTACGGGGCCCGGGTGGTGCTGATCATGCTGCCGGTGACGGACAGCTTCTGGCTCCCGTTGGGAACAGCCATCTGGGGTGTGCTGCTGGGCTTGTTGGTCGGGTCGACGCTAGGCTTGATGGGCGGCTATCTAGGCGGCTGGGTTGACGAAGTGGTCATGCGCCTCCTCGACGCTATGATGGCTTTCCCAGTGGTCCTGCTCTACATGATCATCATCGCGGCGGTGGGCGCTTCTGCGACCAATGTGGTACTGGCCATCGCCATCGTCGGCACGCCCGGCATCGCCCGGCTGGTCCGGAGTCTCACCCTCGATATCCGCACCCGTGACTACGTTCGCGCGGCCGAGGTGCGAGGTGAGAGCCCCTGGTACATCATGTTTGTGGAGATCCTGCCCAACGCCCGCGGCCCCATCATCGTGGATGCCATGCTGCGGGTCGGCTACGCCATCTTCGCTATGGGCACGCTCGGTTTCCTTGGTCTCGGACTGCCGCCCCCGTCTCCAGACTGGGGTAGTATGGTCGCCAAGGGGCGGCAGTACATCCTGTCGGGTAGCCCGTGGGCAGCCCTATGGCCATCGGTGGCCATTGGGACACTGGTAGTAGGGCTCAATCTCTTCGCTGACGGTCTAAGCGAGGAATCGACACGGTACCAGTAGGGAGAGGAAGCTACCATGACATCAACGGAACACAAGCACGCACCTATCCTGAAGGTGGCAAACGCGGCTATCTCCTACGAGACCCGCTACGGCGACGTGGAGGCGGTTCGGGATGTGTCCTTTGACGTGCACCGCGCTCAGACCTTCGGCGTGGTCGGCGAGTCGGGATGCGGTAAGTCGACCGTGGCCTTTGGTATCGTCGATTTCCTGGGTCCGAACGGCAAGATCGTGGGGGGCAGCATCAAGTTCCAGGGACAGGAGCTGGTAGGTCGTTCTCAAAATGAGCTGCGGAAGCTGCGCGGCGACCAGATCTCGATGGTCTACCAGGATCCCATGCAGGCCTTGAACCCCTCGGTTACCATCGGCGACCAGTTGGCGGAGGTGCTGACGGTGCACCGCGGTATTCCCAAGGCAGAGGCCTGGGAGAAGTCGATCAAGATGCTGGACCGAGTCTATATGCCGGACTCGGCCAACGTGATGACTAGGTATCCCCATCAGATCTCGGGCGGGCAACAGCAGCGCGTTGTCATTGCTATGGCGCTGCTTAACAACCCCGCCCTGCTCATCATGGACGAGCCGACAACGGCGCTTGACGTGACGGTGGAGGCCGTGGTCCTGGATCTGATCGAGGACCTAAAGCGAGATTTCGACACGGCCATTGTCTACATCACCCACGACCTCGGCGTCGTCGCGCGGGTCTGCAACTACGTCGGTGTGATGTACGCTGGCGAGATGGTCGAGGTGGGCTCCGTGGAAAGCATCTACGGGAAGCCGATGCACCCCTACACGCAGGGCCTGATGCGCTGTGTGCCCAAGCTGGGCGCTACGAAGGAGAGCAGCATTCTCTATCCCATCCGGGGCCGTGTGCCCGCGCCCAAGGACCGACCCAAGGGTGCGTGTATCTTCGCCCCGCGCTGCGACTACGCCACCGAGCGATGCCTCAACGGGAAGCCCCAGCTTCGAGAGCTGGAATCGGGACACAGGGCACGCTGTTTCCACGTGGAGACGATTGACGCCAGCACCTGGGAGCCACCCGAGGGCCTCGTGCCGGAGATCACGCCAGTTGGTGAGGAAGACGGCAAGGAACCGATCATCCAGGTCCGCGATCTCAAGACCTACTACGAACAGGAATCGAAGTCCCTCCTTAGCCTGGTCGGAGCTGGTGAGAAGCTCTACGTCAAGGCGGTAGATGACGTGAGCTTGCAGGTGCCACCTGGCAAGACCCTAGGTATCGTGGGCGAGTCTGGATGCGGCAAGAGCACCTTGGCCAAGACCATCATCGGCCTGGAGACGCCGAGGGATGGAGAGGCGCACTTCCTAGGGTTCGACCTGACACTTCCCGTCTCCAAGCGTGACGTCGAGCTGATTGAGGAACTACAGATGGTCTTCCAGAATCCTGACTCGACCATGAACCCCTCCTACAGCGTAGGGCACCAGATCGGGCGTCCACTGAGACGCTTCAGTGCGGTGCCCGGCAACCAGGTGCGAGACGAGGTCATCCGGCTGCTCAACGCTGTGCGCTTGGATGGAAGCTACTACAACCGCCTGCCACGCCAGTTGAGCGGCGGCGAGAAGCAGCGCGTGGGCATCGCCCGGGCCTTCGCCAGCCGGCCTGAGCTGGTTCTCTGTGACGAGCCTGTCTCGGCGCTGGACGTCTCGGTGCAGGCGGCCGTGCTGAACCTGCTGATGGAGATCCAGCATGAGTACGGCACGACCATGATGTTCATCGCCCATGACCTGAGCGTGGTGCGCTTCTTCTCCGACTACGTGGCGGTGATGTACCTGGGGCACATTGTGGAGATCGGCCCGGCAGAGGCGATCTACGCTCCACCCTACCAGCCCTACACGGAGGCGCTGCTGTCGGCCGTGCCTATCCCCGATCCAAGGGCGGCACAGAAGCACATCCGCCTCCACGGCACGGTGCCTAGCGCGCTCAATCCGCCTAGCGGCTGCCCGTTCCACACCCGCTGCCCGCGTCGTGAGTCACTACCTGATGGGGGCAAGATCTGCGAGGAAGAGGTGCCACCTTGGCAGTACAACACCGAGGACCACCGCATCTTCTGCCATATCCCCCTGGAGGAGCTGCGCAAGTTGGACCCCGTCGTCACGACGGACTGAGGCTGGGCGAGATTTCGCCAAAGGAGATAGCACGATGCTTGTGAAGGACTACATGACCCGACACCCCGTCATGGTCGAGCCCACCATGTCGATCGTTGAGGCCCAGCGGATTATGGCGGAGACCAAGGTCCGCCATCTCCCGGTCGTCGAGACCGGAAAGAGGCTGGTGGGGCTCGTCACCAGACAGACGCTGCGCATTCCGCCAACGGAGCTGGCCAGCCTCAATGTGTGGGAGATCACGCGCTTCCTATCCAACCTGAAGCTCCAAGACGTCATGGTCAAGCGTGAAAACGTGATCGTCACAGAACCCCAGGTTGCCCTCGAAGCAGCCGCCCAGATCATGATCAAGAACAAGATCGGCGCTCTGCCTGTCCTGGAGGACGGCGTGGTGGTCGGGATCATCACTGAGATCGACATGATGGCGCAGCTGACAGAGCTGTTGGGCGGGAACGTGCCTGGCGTGCGAGCGACGGTGCGGATGCCTAACCGAAAAGGAGAACTCGTCAAGCTTACCGGGGCCATCTCCGAACAAGGATGGGGCATCTATGCCAGTGGCGGCGTACCTACGCCTAAGGATCCTGACCATTGGGACTGCGTCATCAAGGTGCGGAACGTCCCGAGAGAGGACTTGCTGGCCGTGATTGAAGGCATTGAAGGCCAGGAGGTCATCGACATACGCTAGCGAGATGGCAAGGCTTGACACGGATCCGCACTAGAGGGACAGGGCTCGGTGGCCCTGTCCCTTGCTCTGACGGAGAAAGCGCTGGGCTATCCTCATCGCCACAAGAGCTCAGCCCGACGGCCGTCGCTTGCTCATCAATTCCTTCCGCGAGGCGGGCCCATTCGACAAGCTCAGGGCGGGCGTGATCTGACCAGAGAGGCTTCCGGCTACCCACCATGACGAAGATAACCAAGGTTCTAGCCGTTCCTGCCACCGGCGCCTACTACACCACCGATCTGGCGGCCCTGCAGGCCAATCCCCTGCCCCTGGCGGAGCAGTACACAGTTCGGGCGGAGACCCCGGGGCTGCGCTACGTCCGCGAGGTCGCCGAGGCCGTGTCTGTTGGCTTGATACTTGGCGACGACTCCAGGGAATCGTCGCTCGGCGCCCCCGTCGCCTGGGGTGACTGCGTGGGCGTCGCCTACGCCGGTATCTCCGGACGTGATCCTGTGCTACGCATCGCCGACGCTCTCAGCACCATCCGTCGCCATGTGGAACCTCTGCTCACAGGGCGGGAGGTCACGAGCTTCCGCGAGATGGCCGATGCGATCGATACGCTCACGGCGCCAAGCGCTACGAAGGTGCGCGTCCCAGCCCGGCCAAACAAGGAGCCCGAAAGCCCTGATGAGAGTGACCGCTCCCCCAACGGAGCACTGTCCCGGCGGGATCTACTCACAGCCCCATTCCGAATGCTCCGTCCGGAAGGAACAGAAGACAGATCAGCGAAGGACAAGCAACCCCGTTCCGAAAAGCAGGTGATCGCTGAAAGGCCGTTGCCCACGGCCATTCGCTACGGGGTTAGCCAGGCGCTTCTGAAGGCCGTCGCCCAGGCGCGGCACCTGACCATGGCGGAGGTCATCGCCGATGAGTGGAACTTGCCCGAGCCCGGCCGCTTGGTGCCGATTCACGCCCAGAGCGGCGGTGACCGCCGGAAAAACGCGGACAAGATGATCGTCCGCCGCGTCAGCTCCCTCCCGCACGCCTTGGTCGAGGATATCCCCCGACAGTTTGGCGAGGACGGCGAGGCCTTGATGCAGTACGTGCGGTGGCTTAAGGAGCGCATTGAGCAGCTAGGCGGCTCTAACTACCGCCCAACCATTCACATCGACGTCCACGGCGCGCTGGGGCGCATCTATGACAACCAGCTGGGGCGCATCCTTGGCTATCTCTACCGCCTGGAGTCCTCAGTACAGCCCTATACGTTGCGGGTTGAGAGCCCCATCATCATGGACACCCGCGCCGCCCAGATCCAGCAGCTCAAGACACTGCGCGAGTACGTCCAGTTTCGCAACATGGCCGTGCAGCTCGTGGCTGACGAGTGGGCGAACACGCTGGAGGACATCCGTGCTTTCATCGACGCCAGAGCCGCCGACATGATCCAGATCAAGATGCCAGACCTGGGAGCGCTCAGCAACACGGTTGAGGCTGTCCTGGCTTGCAGGCAGGCCGGCATCGGCGCTTTCCTCGGAGGCAGCTGCGTGGAGACCGATCTGTCAGCGCGGGTGGCCGCCCACGTCGCCCTGGCCACTCAGCCGACCATGGTCATGGCGAGACCCGGCATGGGCGTCGACGAAGCCATCTCGATCGTCCAGAACGAGATGATGCGAACGCTCGTCTCTATTAAGGCGCGCGACCCTCGATAGGGCAAACGCCGAGAGGGGCGCAGAGCTGCGCGGCGCAGCTCTGCGCTTAGGAGATACAAGGAGACTATGACCGTGGTCAAGCCCGCTGCAGAGCAGCCCCTTGAACAATCACCCCAGTTTCGCGTCCTGAACGACCGCCAGATCGCAAAGGTCTACGGCGCCACGTTGGAGTGCTTGGAGCGGACTGGTGTCAACGTCCTGAATGAAGAAGCACGGAACCTATTGTCCGATGCTGGCGCGGACCTGGACGGCGTCAGAGTGAGGGTTCCACCTCGTATCATCCAGGATGCTGTAGCCGCTGCGCCCGACTCCTTCACACTGTGGGGCCGGCCCGTCGGCGATACGCGCCAGCAAGACAAGGGCTTCAGGCTTGAGGTCTGCTCGCCGGGCTTCCACCAGCCTGTCGTCGAAGACGTCAGCTTCGGCCCGGGGCCGACGTGCACCTACTTCGTCGACCCCGATACTGGGGAGCGCCGCAAGGCGCAACGGGGTGACCCCGGCTCGGCAGCCCTCGTCTGTGATGCGCTGGACAACCTCGATTACGTGATGGGACTGGCCCTCATCGATGATGTGACGCCGGAGCTTTCGCCGGTCTACGAGTTCGCCGAGATGGTGGTCAACACAGCCAAGCCCGTCCTTCCTTGGGCCTACTCTACCAACAATGTGTCTGATATCTACGACATCGCCCGGTCCATCGCTGGCGACGAGCAACGTCTTCGCGATCGCCCCTTCCTCGCCCTATTCGCCACGTTCCAGTCGCCGTTGCAGCATACGGAAGAGGACTTGGCTAACGTGCTCTGGGCGGTCGAGCACGGCCTGCCCGTCGTCTACCTGGGGGGCGGCTCCGCCGGGAGCACGGCCCCTATCACCGGAGCCGGTACGATCGTGGTCACCCTGGCCGGGATGTTGAGTGGTCTTGCCATCGCCCAGCTTGGAGAGCCGGGCGCGCCAATCTGCGTCGGGAGCGCGCAGCAGCCCACGGATCTGCGCACGGCACGGCCCGCCTACGGGGGGCCGGAGATGAGCCTCTACTGTGCCGCGGTGTCCGACGTCTGTCGCTACCTTGGCCTGCCCACCATGGGTACCGCGGGAGCCTCCGAGTCGAAAGGCGTCGACCAGCAAGCGGCCATCGAAAGCGCCATCCAGGTCCTTCTCTCTGGTCTCAGCGGTTCCACAATGATTCACGACGTCGGTTTCCTAGACTGCGCTGACATCGGCTCCCTGGAGATGCTGGTGATGAACGACGAGATCATCGCCATGACGCGACGCATCATGAGAGGGATTAAGATTAGCGATGAGACACTGATGTTGGATTTGATCGACAAGGTAGGACCTGGTGGGCACTTCCTGGCCGAGAAGGAGACCGCCAAGCGATGCCGTCAGGAAGTCTGGGTACCCTCGCTGATGGATCGTACATCCTGGGAGAGCTGGATAGACGCGGGTGCTGAGACGATGACAACCCGCATCAGGGAGCGCGTCCAGAGCATCTTGGCCACCCACGCCGCACCTCCTCTGCCCAGCGGTGTGGAGAAGCGCATCGCTGCCATTCTGCGGTCAGCCGAGGCGCGGTACGGTCGCACGCCCCTATGACGGCCACCCTGCTCACCGCAGGTTCCTCAGACCGTGGCGACTCAGAAAGAAGAAGAGCATCGCCCAGAGGTCTACCGAGCGATGCTCTCTTCCCAGCCATCTCTTACGCTGTCGTCTGGTCACTCTGCCTCAGACTGTTTCAGGATCTGATCCACCAGGCCATACTCGACCGCCTCCTCGGCCGTCATAAAGCGATCGCGCTCAAAGTCAGAGGAAATCTGTTCCACTGTCTGGCCCGTATGCCTAGATAGGAGTCGATGTAGCAGGTCCTCAACCCGCTTCAGCTCCTTGTACTGGATCTCGACGTCTGGGGCGTATCCCTGCGCGCTTCCGCCCGCCGGGTGCATGTGGACCGTGGCATGCGGTAGCGCATAGCGGTGGCCTTCGTCGCCGGAGGCCAGCAGTACCGTCCCCATGCTGGCGGTCACACCAACCGCGTAGGTGTGCACCGGGGCCTGGACGTGCCGCATGGTGTCGTAGATGGCCAACCCGTGATAGATCACCCCGCCGGGGCAGTTGATGTAGAGCGAGATCGGCCTCTCCGGATCCTCGCTTTGCAGGTAAAGCATCTGCGCCACGACCAAGTTCGCCACCTGATCATTGATCGGCGTGCCAATGAAGATGATCCGATCTCTCAGCAATCGGGAATAGATATCATAAGCACGTTCTCCTCGACCGGTTGATTCCACAACCATTGGAACTAACGGCATAGTTCTCCCTCCAAGTCCTAGGCTTCGCTTGCCTCTTCTGGCTCTTCCTCACCTCTGTCCTCGTCCACGGGAGCTTCCTCGGCGACCTGCCCCTTGGCGATAGCGACCAGATGCTCAATGGCCTGGTTGGCCAACATGCGGTTCCGGATACCCCGACGCCCCTCGGGGGCACTCAGTACAGCCCGCACCTCATCCGCCTTATCACCGTACTGTTCGCTCGACTCGGCGATCTGGACGTCTAAGGCCTCCTCACTCACCTCCAGATCCTCCTGCTCGACGATTTCGCCCAATACGAGCGAGCGCTCCAGGGAAGCTTTCACGTCTTCCTTCAGTTCCTCGCGCAGCTCCTCCATCGAGCGGCCTTGAATCCTGAGGTAGTCCTCCAGCATCATATGCTCGCGGCGTTCTACCTGCCTCTCATAGTTTTCGACGGCGTCCTCGAGGGCCTCCTCCAACATCACCGGCGGGTAGGAGACTGTCGCCTGGTCGATAATACCCTGCAGGACGCGCTCTGCATAGGCGCCTTCAACCTCGGCCCGCTCCCTCTCCTCCAACCGCTGGCGAACCGACGTCTCAAGCTCCTCGAAGGTATCGTGGTTGCCCACAGTCCGCGCCAGATCGTCGTCGAGATCGGGAAGGATCCGTTCATAGACATGCTCTACCTGCACTTCAAACGTCACCTCTTCCGCTGCTAGCTCCTCGGCCTCGAAATCATCGGGCATAACCACCGTGAATGATCGCTCCTCCCCTTCCTCCAGCCCGATGAGACCGTCGACGAGACCCGGGAGACGGGGGCCCTCCTCAGGGTCGAGCAACAGGCGAGCATCCTCTTCGCGAAGGAACATGGTGCCGTCCGATGCCCGCCCCACCAACTCCCCGACCAGGAGATCGCCCTCTGCCGCTGGCCGGTCCAGCGGGGCTAACACTGCGTTTTGTCTGCGAATCGCCTCCAGGGCCTCATCTAGCTGATCCTCTGGAATCTCTACCTCTGCGGGCTCGAGACGATACGCTCGGAAGTCACCAAGATCCACCTCAGGCACCAGGGGCACCGTGAATCTTAAGGTCATGGGATCGAACGTCGTCTCCTCCAGTGTGCCAGGCGCGTAGGGGACGATCTCCTCCTCCTCAAGAACCTCACGGTAGAGGTCCTCCGCCAGCTCGCTCACCAACTCCTGCTCGAAGACACGCTCCCCAAGCCGCTGCACCACGACCTCATACGGTGCCTTTCCTTTGCGGAAGCCGGGAATATCGACCTCCTTCGAAATCTGTCGAGCTGTCCGCCGGCGCGCCTGCTCGACTCGCTCCTCCTCGACCTCAATGATCAGAGATATCTGGCGCTCGCCAGCGCTCTCGGTAGTGATTTTCAATGGACTCTGCCTCCTGTCCCTACGCACCAGTAGGCGCGTTCAACGCGCCTACGTGCTCCCTCAAACAGTGGGGAAGGCGGGACTCGAACCCGCACGGGTTGCCCCACGTGATCCTAAGTCACGCTCGTCTGCCAATTCCGACACTTCCCCGTTTGCCAACTGGAATTATAATGCTTCGCGCGCATTCACGCAAGGTTGACAAGGCCCCGTCTCATTGGTATCATCCTGCAGTCGATATATGGCCCAGATCCCTGAGAGGACCGCCAGTGCTTGTTCACCTTTTCTTCTTCCAGTGGAGAGCTCGAGGCGCGCTGATGATCCCAGAAGCTGAGCGGGAAACCGCCGGACCATGGACGTGACTGAAGCGCGAGGCAGAATCAGGGTGAATAGGCGCCAAGACAAAACCCCTCATCACCGAATAAGGAGAGTCACTCGTGAACCTGGATGATCTTCAAGCCATCGAAGAACTTGATGCGGATCGTATGCTCGAACGCATCCGCGAGTTACCCCAGCAGTGTAGAGCTGCGTGGCAACACGCCCAGGAGCTGGCGCTGCCGCCTGATTTCGGGGCTGTCCGACATCTCGTCATCGCCGGTATGGGAGGTTCGGCCATCGGCGGGGCTCTGCTGCACGGGCTGGTCTCCGACCATTGTGAGGTTCCCATCACCCTCGTACGGGACTACTCGCTCCCGGCTTCTGTGGCTGGACAAAACAGCCTAGTGATCGCCTGCAGCTACTCTGGCAGTACGGAGGAGACCCTCACCTGCTTCCAGCAGGCGCTGGAGAGGGACACTCAAGCGATGGCCATCACGACCGGGGGGAAGCTCGCCGATCTGGCCCGGGAGGCCGATGCACCGGTGGTACAGTTCGACTACCAGTCCCAGCCGAGGGCTGCTCTTGGATACGCCTTCGTCCTGCTCCTCGGCGCGGTCTATCGTATGGGGCTCATTCGCGACTACACCGATGACGTAGCAGAGGCAGCCACAGCGATGGAAGCTTGGCAAGAGGACATTGGAGCGCAAGTGGCGACATCCGATAACCCGGCCAAGCAGCTGGCAGCCCGGATCCGTGGGAATCTGCCCGTCATCTACGGTGCGGGCTTCCTGGCCGGCGCGGCGAATCGCTGGAAGACCCAGTTCAACGAGAATGCCAAGAGTTGGGCCTCCTTCGAGGTTCTTCCTGAGCTTGACCATAACGCCGTCGTAGGCTTTGGTATCCCAGAGGTGATGCGCCAGCACGCCGCCGTGATCATGCTGCGCTCAGCGTCGGACCCGCAGCGGATTCAGAGGCGCTGGAGCGTGACGGGCGAGCTGCTAGAGCGCGAGGGCGTGACCGCTCAGGAAATCTGGGGTCGGGGGGAGAGCAAGCTGTCACAGATGCTTTCGCTCATCCACTTTGGAGACTATGTTAGCTTCTACGTTGCCATGCTCAACGGGGTCGACCCAACACCGGTGAAGCCTATCGCCTTTCTAAAGCGTCGGCTCGCCGAGCTCGGCACCATCATCGATTGATCACGTCATGCACTGGTTAAGTACAACAAAGAGGAATCAACAATGTCATCGTCCAGCAAGGCAGACAACAACGACAGGCCGTTCGATCCACTGGTCTTCTGGGTCTCCGCCGTCCTAACCGTTCTCTTCGTTCTGTGGTCCATCGTCTTTCCGGCAACCATGGAGAGGGTAATCGACCGCGTCTTCAAGTTCACGACCGTAGGCTGGGGGTGGCTCTACTTACTAACCGTCTTCGCCTTGGTTGTCGCTTGCTTTGTCCTGATGCTGACCAAGTTCGGTACTATGAAGCTCGGCCTCCCGGAGGACAAGCCCGAGTTCTCGGACATCTCCTGGTTCGCCATGCTTTTCGGGTCGGCCATCGCCGCTGGCATCGTCTTCTGGGGACCGGCGGAACCGGCCTCCCACTACGTCAGCCCGCCCCCTTTCTACGGCGGCGAAGCCAAGACGGCGGAGGCCGCCATGAACGCCATGACTGTCTCCTTCTTCCACTGGGGGCTCAGCGCATGGGCCATCTACGCACTCCTGACCATCCCGCTGGCGCACGCGTGTTTCACCAAGGGGCTGCCTTTCCGCTTCTCCAGTGCCTTCTACTACGTGTTCGGCGATCGCGTCCGCGGTGTCTTGGGCAAGATCCTCGATATCTTCGCCGTCTTCGCCACGCTAGGGGGACTCGCGACCACCACCGGCCTGGTCGCTCTCCAGTTGTCCAGTGGCCTCAAGTACCAGTACGGCTTGTCCCTGCCCAGCTACGCCTCATACTTGATCATCGGCGTGCTGACGGCTATCTTCACCCTGGCCGTCTACACCGGGCTTCAGAAGGGAATCAAGTTCCTTGGTGACATCAATATGTGGGTCTTCATCGCGGTGTTTCTCTTCGTCTTCGTCTTCGGCCCCACGCTCTTTCTCGTCAATCTGACGACAAACTCGATCGGTCAGTACCTGGCCGACTTCTTGCCCATGAGCTTTTTCACCGCTCCTGGCGTGGAAGGGAATTGGCTCGGTGATTGGACCATCTTTTACTGGGCCTGGTGGATCAGCTGGTCGCCCTTCGTCGCCCTGTTCATCGCCCGCATCTCCAAGGGACGCACGATTCGAGAGACCGTGGCCGCCACGTTGGTCCTCCCCACCCTGGCGGATTTTCTCTGGTACGGCGTCATCGGCGGCGCCGGCATTCACTTCGACGTCACTGAGGTGCTGAGCGAGCATGGGGTCGAGAGTGCCGTCTTCGCCACCGCCCAACACCTGCCCCTGACGGGCGTCCTGGCCGTCGCCTTGCTCTTCCTGATCGCCACCTTCTTCCTGACCAGCGCCAACTCCGCCGCGCTGGCCCTCTCGATGTTCGTGTCTGGAAAGGAAGACCCGGGCAGGAACCTGCGGGCGTTCTGGGGCATCGCCCTGGGCGCTGTCGCCGCGGTATTGGCGGGGACGGGCAGCCTCCAGGTGATCCAGACAGCCTCCATCGCCACCGCCTTCCCGCTCATGTTCCTACTGCTGACGCTGCTGTACGGAACCTTCAAGGGCCTGGGAGATTACCGAGCGGATCGCGAGTAGATTTTCGAGCACCCCAGGGGGATGCCACCTTGTGGGCGTCCCAAGCACCATCGCCTCATCTGCAGGGCGTTCGGAGACAAATCGCCCTCCCTTTCCCTCACCAAGCCCCCGCCAATCCGTTGAGCGAGCTCTCAGATTCGACCGGTCCGCGACGGCGTGCGGGGTGACGCAGCATGTGTCACCGCGGCAAGGTCCTCTAGAGCCCACGGTAGCAGCCGACCGTGACGTAATGCGCCCAGCTTTGTTTCATAGTTCACCAATTCCTTGACAACTTGTGTACAATCTGGTACCATGGCCTTGGATTACGGAGGAAGGAAGGAGGTACCATGGCAGAGGATGCATATCGGAATCCTATCTACAATCTGAAGGCAGTCGTGGAGCAGACTGGCGTTAGCGCCGATGCGCTCCGGGCTTGGGAGCGCCGCTACGGCTTGCCGAGTCCCGCGCGCACGGAGGCTGGTCATCGCATCTATTCACAGCGCGATATCGACATCATCAACTGGCTGGTTGCCCGGCAGCAAGAAGGACTGAGAATCGGCAGGGCCGTCAAGTTGTGGCAGAGCCTCAAGAGCGAAGGCCAGGATCCGCTCCGCAGCATGCCTTTCCCTTCTGAGACTAGACGGGAGCGCGTGGCGACTGGCGACACACTGGCCGAGTTACGTGATGCGTGGCTGTCAGCCAGCCTAGACTTCAATGAGCGGGCAGCGGAAGGGGCTTTAACGCGCGCATTTGCCATGTACCCTCCCGAGGTAGTCTGTTCCCAGGTCATCGCCGAGGCCATCGCGGAGATCGGCGACAAATGGTGTAGGGGCGAGGCTACCGTCCAGCAAGAGCACTTCGCCTCACAATTGGCAGTCCGCCGGCTGGAGAGGCTTATCGCTGCCACCCCTCCCGCCACGCGTCGAGGCCGACTCCTGACGGCCGCTCCCGCAGGAGAGGAACACACCATCGGCCTCCTCACTATGACGCTCCTCCTGCGTCGTGCGGGCTGGGACGTCGTCTACCTCGGTGCCAACGTGCCACTGGAACGGATGGAAGGGACCATCGAGGCGACCCAACCCGACCTCTTGATCATGGTCGCGCAACAGCTGGAGACTGCGGCCTCCTTGCTGCATATGGCTCGCACAGCCCAGAGGCGGGACGTGCCGTCGGCCTTCGGCGGTCGTATCTTCGATCAGAAACCCGAATTGCGGGATCGCATCCCGGGTCATTTCTTGGGCTCCGCCTTCGACAAGGCTGTCGAGAGGGCAGAAGCTCTGCTGACGACGGCCCGTCGCGCTCCCAGTGTCGAGCCGCTTTCGCCGGAGGACGAGGAGGCCCTGGCTCACTACCGTGACAGCCGTGGAGCCCTGGAGTCCGATGTGCTGCAGGCTATGCGCCGCGAGGGACTCGACCTTCATACGCTTCGAGAACTGAATCATACCGTGGGTCGCGCTATCGATGCCGCGTTGATGTTCGGCGACATCGGCCTGGTCGACCACCAGCTTGCCTGGCTCCAAGGCCTGGCTGAATGCAACCGTCCGCCAACCAACCAGCTCATCCCCTACCTGCGAGCCTACCGTCGTGCCGCGGAGACGCACCTTGACGAGCGCGGTGCCGTGATCATCGAGTGGCTGGCTGAATGGGTTGATCACACGCATGAGGCGTAAGAGATATTGACAGTACTGAACGGTTCGGAGGCCGCACTGGGAGTTGATACGTGAAGAATCGTCGCCTTGCTCTGATTATCGGTTTCGTCTTCATTGAGCTTCTCGGCTACAGCCTGTTCTTGCCCCTGTTGCCCTACTATGCGGGCAGCCTGGGGGCGGGGCCCGCCCTGATTGGTTTGCTCATCGCCTCCAATGCCGTGGCGCAGCTATTGGCTGCGCCACTCATCGGGCGCCTATCGGATACCTGGGGCCGCCGGCCTATGCTGCTCTTCAGCATCGTCGGTACAGCCATCAGCTTCACCATCCTAGCGCTGGTGGAGCCTCTGGGACGATGGGCGGTTAGACTGACGGCTGGAGGGCTCACGTTGAACAGCGCCGCGTTGGGATGGCTCTTTCTGAGCCGTATTCTGGACGGATTGGTGGGGGGCAACGTCTCCCTGGCTCGGGCCTACATCACCGACATCACCGACGAGAAGAACCGCGCCAGGGGCTTGGGCCTCATCGGCGCAGCTTTCGGCACCGGCTTCATCATCGGTCCGGCGCTGGGCGGCACCCTGAGCAACTGGGGCTACCTGACCCAGCCCGCGGAGGTCATCGGATTGTCGCGCTACGCGGTGCCTGCGTTCGCCGCCTTGGCCCTCTCGACCGTCAATTTCATCGGGGTGGCGCTATGGCTGCCTGAATCGCTGACGCCGGAGCGACGGGCCAAGCTAGCAAAGAAAGAGCGTTCCATCCTCCCCATCCGCGCTCTGCAGAAAGCCCTCGATCGGCCCAGGGTGAGACCGCTGCTACAGACCCGCTTCTTCTATCGCCTGGCATTCGCTATGTTTACCGCCAATTTTGCCTTATTCACACGCTATCGATTTGGGCTGACGGACCAGGCGACCAGCTACATCCTCACCTACGTCGGCGTTCTGGTCGTGCTCGTGCAGGGGTTCATCGTCGGCCGCTTGGCAGACCGCTTTCCGGACAAGACGATCATCGTTGCCGGTGTAAGCGTGCTCGCCGTGGCGCTGCTAGGCTGGGCCGTGACGCCCAACGTGGAGACGATGCTGGCCGTCTTGGCCCTGCTGCCCCTGTCCGGAGGCACGTTGAACACGGTTACCAACAGCGCCCTCACCAAGGCCGTGCGCGAGGAGGACATCGGGGGCGCCTTGGGGCTCTCCACGTCGTTGGACAGCCTGACGCAGATCCTGGCGCCCATCATCGGGGGTTTTCTGATTGGCGAGCTGGGCCCGTGGGCCGTCGGAGGAGCTGGAGCCCTTATCATGGCGGGCGTTGTCCTCTACGCCTGGCGCTGCCTCGTGGCCGACGCCACACAGTGCTGGGATGAGCGTGAGGAAGAGACCAAGGCACCGGAGCCAGCCTAAGGAGGAATGCCATGGGCCGACTGCGACCGGAGAAACTGCACGTTACCTTCAAACCACCCACGGGGCCAGAGGGCCCGATCGTGCCCCGCGTCTATACGCTGACGCACTCCGACCTCACCGGCGATCTCTTCCTTACCATCGGCCCCGTCTGCAACAGGGAGCAGATCTCCGGGCTGTACGTCCGTATCATGCGGGATGAGGTGTTGGCCGAGTGGAAACAGCAGGAGCGAGGCCCGGTCCTCCACGTGCACTGTCACGTCAGTGGGGGGCTCGCCCTGGGGCCCGCGCGCATGCGATTGACCATCTTCCGACGCGAGTTGCCTCTGGTTTTGGAGGCGCTTCGCCACGGCGACCGTGTTCTCTTCGAGGCCCGACCAGCGTTGGATCAAGCGCCGGTCAAGGTGCACTTCCACGCCGCGCAGCGGCGCTACGATCAGGTCGAGCCGTGGGGCGTCTTGGCCGACCCCCACGTCCAAGGCTGATCTGGAGGCTAGAATGAGCAGAATCAAGCGGTGGTGGTGGATGGTGCTTCTGGTTCCGATCTTGGCCTTGGGGGGTTTCGCACTGTGGGCTGAGTCGGGAGGTTCTCCTATGCCCCAGGCGCAAGCGGCCCAGGAGACGTCCGCCGAAACCGACGGGGTCATCGTGGCGACAGGCGACTGGATCACCTTCCGGCCTACGACAGAGGAGCCAACCAGCGGCCTGATCCTGTACCCCGGTGGCCGCGTCGATCCGCACGCCTATGCGCCGTTAGCTCGAGACATAGCCGCCCAGGGACAGCTGGTGGTCATCGTTCCGATGCCACTGAACCTAGCCTTCTTCGCGCCCAATCGGGCCGACGAGGTGATGCAGTCCTTCTCCACCGTTCGTGATTGGGCTGTCGGCGGGCACTCGCTCGGCGGAGCGATGGCGGCCCGCTTCGCCTATCGCCATCCATCAGCAGTCGATGGATTGGTACTGTGGGCCGCCTATCCCGCCGAGAGCGATGATCTATCGGAGCGCGATCTATCCGTTGTGTCGATCTTCGGCACCCGCGACGGCTTGGCGACTCCGGAGAAGATCGAGGCGTCACGCCCGCTGCTGCCGCCAGACACGCGCTGGGTCGCCATTGAGGGCGGCAACCACGCTCAGTTCGGCTGGTACGGCCCGCAGGACGGTGACAACCCGGCGACCATCAGCCGAGAGACCCAGCAGCAACAGATCATCGCCGCCACAGCTGAGCTGCTGCAGCGACTGGGGAGCTCATCCGCGAGTGGCTCAGGATCACCAATAGCCACCTTGTTGAGCGCGCAACCAGAACGGTGACCCATGCAAACTGAGCTCCTAGTTGATCTCAATCAATCCAGGCTACCGGGTTCCATTGGGACGAAGGCTGAGAATCTGAGGCTCCTGATGAAGAGCGGGTTTCAGACGCCTACGGCGCTCGTCTGTCCGTGGGAAGCCCACGAGCAGTATCTTGAGGGTCGTGAAGACTTGATTGCCGCGTTGAAGGCAGAGCTCTCCCGCCATTTGAAGCCGGGGATGGCCTACGCCGTGCGCTCCTCCGCCAACGTAGAGGATAGCTCGGACCATTCCTTCGCTGGTCAGTTCAAGAGCATTCTGAACGTCCGAGGGGTGAACCAAATGGTGGAAGCTATCCGGTCCGTCTGGGCTGGGGCGCAGTCCGCCGACGTCAAAGCCTACGTGAAGAGGAAGGATGCTGCGACGAGCGTCAGGATGGCCATCATCATCCAGGAGATGGTCGAGCCCGTGATGTCTGGCGTCTCCTTCAGCAAGAACCCTGTGACAGGACTGGACGAGATCGTCGTTGAGGCTGTCGCCGGAAGCGGTGAGGCCCTGGTCCAACAGGGCGTCACACCCCGTCGATGGATCAACAAGTGGGGCAAATGGATCGTCAGACCGGATGAAGAGCAGTCTGATCTCGCCGTGATTGAGCAGGTGGTCCGGCAGACCAAAGCCATTGCCGAGATGCATGGTCGGCCCGTGGACCTAGAGTGGGTCTACGACGGCGACACCGTTCATTGGCTTCAAATGCGAGCCATCACGTCGCTGGACGTCGACGTCTACTCCAATCGCATATCTCGAGAGGTTTTTCCCGGATTGATCAAGCCGTTGGTCTGGTCGATCAACGTCCCCCTGGTCAATGGGGCTTGGGTGCGAGTGTTCACCGAGCTGATCGGGCCGAACGACATCGATCCCCAGCGGCTAGCCAAGTCCTTCTGCTACAGAGCTTACTTCAATATGGGCACGATCGGTCGCATCTTTGAGATGCTGGGCCTGCCGCGGGAGAGCCTGGAGCTCCTCATGGGCCTTGACCTAGAGGGGCCAGACAAGCCCTCCCTCAAGCCCACGAACAGGACTTACAGCCTGCTGCCACGACTGTTGCGTTTTGCCGTCGATAAACTGTGCTTTGGCGGCCGTATCGACAAGTTCCTACCCACGATGGAGGCCCGCTACAGGGCTTTTGCAGCTGATCAGACCGTCAGCCTAAGCGAGGAGGAGCTGCTTGAAGCGCTCGACCAGCTCTACGATCTCACGCAGGAGACTGCCTACTACAATATCGTGACGCCGCTTCTCATGCAGGCCTACAATCAGCTCCTGAGGAGGCGTCTGGACGGGGCTGGCATTGAGTTCGAGAGCCTGGATCTGACTGGAGATATGGACGAGTTACAAGCGTTCGATCCAAACGCGCATCTTGCAGCCTTGAATCTCCAGTACAACCGACTGGACGAGAGAACCAGGGCGACCATCCAATCTGGTGGCTATCAGGCGTGCCTTCAGCTTCCACCCACCAACCGCTTTCGGCAGGGAGTGGAGCAGTTCGTCGAGCAGTTTGGACACCTGAGTGACAGCGGGAACGATTTCTCGTCCGTCCCCTGGCGGGAGGACCCTGAGCTGGTCCTCCAGATGATCATGAGCTATGCGCCGCCGCGAGGAGGATCGGACGGCAAGAGGAGCTTTGATGTCCTCACCATACCCCCATTACAACGACCGCTGACCAGATGGACCTATCGAAGAGCTCGACGCTTTGTCCTACTCAGAGAAGCGATTGGTTCGCTCTACACCTTCGGGTATGGCCTCTTTCGCATCTACTTCCTAGCTTTGGGAAAGCGGTTGGCGGAACGTGGCGTGCTGGATGATCGCGAGGATATCTTCTATCTACACCACGAAGAGATCGTGACCATCGTGGATGAGGAGACGCCCACCAACTATCGGGAGCGTATCGCCCAGAGAAAGCATGAGATGGCCCAGTGTCGAGACGTCACGCTGCCCAGCATCATCTATGGTGAGGATACGCCGCTGCCAGAGTCCAAGACGTCTGGCACCTTGAAGGGGACGCCAACCTCAAGAGGTCATTACACAGGACCCGTCCGAGTCATCCAGGGCATTCGGGATTTCGATAGGCTGAGGGACGGAGACGTGTTAGTGATACCCTATTCCGATGTGGGCTGGACACCCCTGTTCGCCCGAGCAGGAGCCGTTGTCGCCGAGTCCGGTGGATTGCTCTCTCACAGTTCCATCGTCGCGCGTGAGTACGGGATCCCGGCCGTAGTCTCGGTACCTGGCGCCTGCCAGGTTCGAGACGGGAGCACGGTGACGGTCGATGGGTATCGAGGCGAACTGACCATCCACGAAGAGCGGAGCTAACAGCCGTCTCTCCACCGAGGGCGGAGTATAGACGAGAAGGTTCGAGGCGGTCAATGGGACGTCTGAGTGCCTAGAGGGCATGTATGGGAGAAAACCGAAAGAAGGCCGGCCGACTCAGTGCAGCTGTGTCGTCGACAACCAGACCCGTGAGAACTAGGATGGAGTGAAAGACTATGCACACCCGGATCGCAGTTATGGCAGCAGTCGCCGGCTACTTGATCGGCTCCATATCCTTTGCGCGAATTGTCATCAGGTTGTTCGCGCCCGAGCAGGCCGCACAAGGCTTGGCTATCGACGTCCCGGGTACCGAGTCAAGCTTCCGCTCCGATGTCATCAGCGCCACCACCGTCAACCTCCAGCTTGGCCCCCGATATGGGTGTCTGACCAGCATTCTGGATATGCTCAAGGTAGTAGCTCCAGCTCTGGTGCTGAGGCTGTGGCAGCCGCAGGTACCCTATTATCTGATCCTGGCTGCTATGGGTACGCTGGGTCACATCTGGCCCATCTATTATCGCTTCCAAGGAGGGCGTGGCGTGTCGACCACCTTGGGTGGGATGCTGGTCGTGGACTGGATCGGTGTTCTGGTCACGAATCTGATCGGTCTAGGGCTCGGCGCCCTCCTTCCTAGCTTCTATGTGGTTGGCATCCCACTCATGATCCCCTGGCTCTGG
>Ga0207796_1000069_pt1 | contig 42513 bp, 38 predicted proteins | sample Pon1CUnioCityCA_6_FD_187274 | JGI IMG/M metagenome (GOLD analysis project Ga0207796, IMG submission 187274) | Marine sediment microbial community from Union City, CA, USA - Pond 1C Sediment 1 (SPAdes) | ecosystem: Environmental > Aquatic > Marine > Intertidal zone > Salt pond sediment ... | reverse complement strand
CACGAACGTCAAACACCTTGCCCAGGAAACGGCCTTTCTTCTCCCCTGCCCAGATCTCGCTGCCGCAGTCAAAGGGACAATCAACTAGCACCACGAGCCGATCACCGTCGAACCGTATATCCAAGTCCTCGACAGCACTGACGTGACCTCGGTCCAGCCCGTCAGCCAGGCGGAGAAGTGCGCCGAGCACCGTGACAACATCCCGATCATCTGGGTCCAATGCGGCAAAGCCCTTGTGCGAAAGCTTTGGCTTCGCCCCGCGGTGGTATCGGGCCACATTTGCCACGATATGCTTCTCCCGGTCTGTTAGCCCAGGGAGTTCAGCCTCCATGATGATACGGTACGCAGTTTTGTGGTGACCCCAGTAACCCTCAACGTAGCCAATGTCGTGTAACAGACCGGCACAGAACAGCAGATCTCGATAACTGTCATCCAATTCGTGCAGCTCTGCAGTGAGATCGAAAAGCTGAACCGCGAGCCGTGCATCTTGGCTGCTATGTTCCTCCTCAAAGTGGTAGCGCCTTCCCAGAGCAATGCACGCAGTGTAGGTTGCCTCCTCCATTCAGTTCCCTCCAGTTAGGCCGAGTACATACAAAACACTGTGCAGACTAGCGCTGCTTCACCAAGCAGCGACCCTGAGCTATTCTAGCCGCTGTCGTGTCTGCTGTCAAATGGCTGCAAACACAACATTCGCCATGCAACGGAAATTTGTTGACACGACACTTCTATGGTATATTGGCGCTTCGCCTGACCCGGGGAGCACAAAAGAGATGCGTCCAGACCACCGCTGCGCCATGGGCACGCAGACGACACTCCCCAAGGGTACTATGCTTGGAAGGATAAGATTGGATGCACACACAACTACGTTTGAACGTGCTAGCAGCCCTGATTGTCTCAACCCTGCTGCTGACCGGCTGTGGAGTTGAAGGCACAGCTCCTTCGCTTGAAGAATCTCCGCTCCACTCCGAAGCTCTGAAGATGGCCGTGATACCCGTGATGGATATTCTGCCTTTTCATGTTGCCAAACAGAATGGCTACTTTGAGCAAGTAGGCGTAGCCGTTGAGCTGGTCCCTGTCAAGAGCGCTCAGGAACGCGACACGCTCATGCAGACTGCCCAGGTTGATGGCATGCTCACCGATCTGCTGTCGCCGGTGCTCTTTAACCAAGAAGAGACACAGATCAGTGTGGTCCGGACGGCGAGAAAGGTCTATCCAGACTCGCCCCTATTCAGCATTCTGGCGCGCCCTGGCAGCTCAGTGGCATCGCCTCAGGATCTCGCTGGTGTAAAGATCGGCACTGCGCAGAATACTGTAATCGCATATATCACCGACCGGATGCTGGAGGCCGCAGGCCTCACAGCCGAGCAGATTGCCTCTCAAGAGGTGAGCGCCATCCCTGTGCGTTTCGAGTTGCTGATCAACGGCGAGATACCTGCAGCAACACTTCCCGATCCGCTGGCTTCAGGTGCGATCGCGGCAGGGGCGGTGCTGGTGGTGGATGATACCTCGGTGCCCGATCTGTCGCAATCGATTCTGACCTTTAGCGTTGACGCTCTGGAGTCCCGGCCAGAGGACGTCCGCAGGTTCCTGGTCGCCTGGGAGATGGCTGTCGAGGAGCTCAACGACAATCCAAAAGCATACAACGAACTGCTCATCGAAGAAGGACGCGTTCCCGAGTCTATACAGGGCACGTTTCAGATGCCTCCGTTCCCAGAAGCCAGCGTGCCAACTCCGGAACAACTCGCCGACGTTGTGAGTTGGTCTATCGAGAAGGGCCTGATCGACGCTGATATTCCCTATGAGCGGATGGTGGATGACAGCTACCTGCCGTAGCTGCCCGAGATGAGCATGTCCCAGACCCCGGAGATCTCTTCTTGGAAAGCGTGGGGGATTGCCATACGCCCCAAGACCCTGCCTGCAGCAGTGGCACCTGTGCTTGTTGGCACATCTCTCGCAGCGAGGGATGGGTTGTTTTCCCCCCTGCCGGCTTTGGCAGCGCTGCTTGGTTCATTGCTCATCCAGATCGGCGCCAATCTGGCAAATGACTATCTTGATTATGTCAATAGCGTGGACGTGCCAGGGCGGATTGGACCCAGACGAGTGGCTCAGAGTGGTCTGATTCCCCTACGGAGCTTGCGCATCGGTACTGCTGGTACCTTTGTTCTTGCAGCTCTGGTGGGTGCATATCTGACCTACGTCGCTGGATGGCCCATCTTGTTGCTAGGCCTAGCCTCATTACTCGCTGCCCTTGCCTATACAGGGGGCCCCTTCCCTATCGGGTACCATGGCCTGGGTGACCTCTTTGTGTTTCTGTTTTTCGGACTTGCTGGAGTCTGTGGCACCTATTATGTGCAGGTGCTCAGCATCAACGTGACGGTATTGGTGGCCGCGATCCCCGTAGGCGCGCTCACCGTCGCCATCCTGGTGGTCAACAACCTCCGCGACATCGGGACAGATCGGTTGACTGGAAAGCGAACACTGGCGGTGATGATCGGTGCACAGGCCACACGGGGGGAATACCTGCTGCTGTTAGGGCTGGCCTACGCTGTTCCTGCGCTTTTCTGGATTATCGGATGGTCGGCAGCGTGGGGACTACTGCCCTGGCTGTCGTTGCCACTCGCTGTTCGTCTGGTAAGGATCATCTTTGGTACCGCTGACGGCACAGCCCTTAACAGGGCTCTGGCAGGCACAGCAAGCCTGGACCTCCTCTTCTGCATCCTCTTTGCCGCCGGCCTCGTGTTGTGAGCAGCACAATGCACAAGTCTCAAGGCGCGTCTGGGAATTTCGTCGGGAACTCGCCCACACCAATGATCGATGTTCGGAATCTGGCCTTTAGCTATCCTGAGCAGCCTGCACTCTTTGAGGGCTTTGATTGGCGGGTTGCCCAGGACGAGAGCTGGGTCGTTATTGGTCCCTCGGGTTGCGGCAAATCCACCCTGCTGTACCTGCTGGCTGGACTGCGACATCCATCCACGGGCGAAATATGGGTCGGCGGCGAGAGATTGAGCCGACCGCGGCCAAGTACCGGCCTCATACTTCAGGACTATGGCTTGTTGCCGTGGTCCACTGTGGAGGAGAACGTCGCCCTAGGTCTGCGGATCCGGCGGCTTTACGGACCGGATGGACGCCATGCGCCTGATGAACGCCGCCTGACGTCCAGCGAGGTCCGGGACGTTGCTGGCGGCTGGCTGGAACGGCTTGGTATTGCCAGACTGCGAAAACAGTATCCGGCACAGATCTCCGGCGGCCAGCGCCAGCGTGTGGCCATTGCTCGGACACTCGCCATGAATCCAGATCTTTTGCTGATGGATGAACCATTCTCTTCCCTCGATACGTTTACACGCGAGGATCTAGAACAGCTCACACTGGAGCTTCGGTCCGAGACAGGGGTTACCACCGTAGTAGTAACCCATAATATCGAAGAGGCCGCATATCTGGGTCAGCGGCTGCTGCTGCTAAGGCAGCCACCTCACCGGCTGCCCCTTGTAATCGAAAACCCTCAGGCTGGGCAGATTGATTTCCGGGAACACCCGGCATTCCAGGCAAGATGTAGCGAGATCCGCCAGCTCTTGGGAGACACGCCACATGCGCAAGCGTGATCTGTTGCTCGCCACCGCCGGACTGCTTCTGTTCTGGCAGCTGGTCTCACTTGCCGTGAACAAGCCAGTACTGCCTCCTCCTTGGAAGGTTCTACGAGCCTTTGCTCTGGAATTTCCTCAGGATCTCGGCATGCACATGCTAGTGAGTGGCTGGCGTGTCGTAGCCAGCATTGCCATAGCTGTTGCCTTTGCCTTGCCGGCAGGCCTGGGCCTTGGTTTGAGCCCTAGGGCAAATCGGCTTGCAGGGCCGGCGATCTATCTGTTGTATCCTATTCCCAAGATCGTCTTTCTCCCGGTGATCCTGCTTCTGCTGGGTATCGGCAATCTCTCCAAGGTCTTTGTCATCTCGCTCATCCTCTTCTTCCAGATATTGGTGGTGGTTCGCGACGAGGCTGCGAACCTTCGCCCGGAATTGATCGCATCTGTTCGTTCGCTCGGTGCGGGAAGGCGCGCGCTCTTCCGCTTTGTCTATCTGCCAGCCTGCTTGCCTGCCGTACTTACCTCCCTGCGAGTAAGCATAGGTACCGCTATTGCAGTCCTCTTTTTCGCCGAATCCTTTGCCACCACATCTGGTCTCGGGTATTATATCATTGTCGAGACTTGGGGCCGGCTCGCCTATGCTGAGATGTACGCAGGTGTAGTGGGAATGAGCTTGCTAGGTCTGGCGCTGTACTTCATCGTGGATAGATTGCAGCGCCACATGTGCCCCTGGCTCACCGCTGGCTGAGTCCCACAGCCAACACAAGCCGTCCCAATCTGAATATCTTGACTTGGCACCCCTGTCGCTATATACTGGGGTTGGCAATGCGTGCGAGTCAGCGCCATGAAGAGATTGTCAGGATTGGAAATATGCCCACAGGTGTGCAGAGATTGGAAGGCACGATGACGGTAAACGAGCAGGGCCAGTTGGTTGGCGCGTATGGATTGTTGGCAGACCGTCTACCTCTGGGCATCTTTGCCCTGGACGCTGGGGGCATGGTGCTGGATGCAAACCCTGCCTTCCTGTCGGTACTCGGTATTGCCTCCCTCAGAGCCGCACGAGAGATCGAGTTACTTAGCTATCGCCCACTCGTGGAAGCAGGTATTGCTCAGGACCTGCAGCGATGTCTGCAATCACAGGAACCGGTAACTGCTGACCGCCCGTTTGTCAGCCAACAGGGCAAGAGCTCCTATCTACACCTGCAGTTGATCCCCGCCGTTGAGCCTGGCAAGGATTCAGTTGCCATTCATGGGATCGTAGAAGATATCAGCGAACATGTGCTAACCGAGGAGTTGCTTCGCGAATACCAGCGGCGTTTTGAAGAGGCCAATGTACAGCTCGCCAAGTTCTCCTATGCTATTGAGCAGAGCGCCAACATGGTGATGATCACCGATCTCAAGGGCACCATCGAGTACGTCAACCCCAAGTTCGTCGAGGTCACGGGCTATTCCACCGGCGAAGCTGTGGGCCAGAACCCGCGCATGCTCAGATCGGGACGTCAGAGCCAAGCCTTCTACGAGGACCTGTGGCAGACCATTACCTCGGGGCGGCAGTGGCACGGCGAGTTTCAGAACAAACGCAAGGACGGCACAATCTACTGGGAGCTAGCCTCAATCGCGCCTGTGACGGACCCAGCCGGCAGAATGACCCATTTTATTGCGATCAAGGAGGACATCACCGACCGCAAGCATGCCGAAGACGTCCTTCGCCATACCATGGAGAGGCTGGAGATACTTCATGAGATTGACCAGTCGGTGCTGGCGGCTCAGGTACCTGATACGGTTGCCCTGGTAGCCATCCGCCGCATCCGACGCCTGATCCCTTGCCGGCGTATAATGGTGCTTTCCATGGGCAAGGACGGCCAACCTGTCCTCCTGGCATCCGAGTCCAGTAGCGAGTCTCATTCTATGACCGATCTGGATCTCTATCAGGAAATACTCGAAGAACGCCCCCTCGGCAGTGGTCTGGTCCAGGGTTGCGAGGACCTGGCTGAGCTAGGTGTGAAGACAGCGCTTCAGAAATCGCTGCATGATGAGGGCATGCGTTCGTATATCGCAGTACCCTTGTTCATACAGTCGCAATTGGTTGGTACCCTGATCTTGGAGTCGCAAGAACCGAATGCGTTTTCAGCAGAGCACATTGAAGTTGCCATGGAAGTGGCTGCCTCCCTCGCAGTTACAATCCGGCAAGCGAGGCTGTACGAGCGGGCACAGCAAGAGATCAGCGATCGAGTGCAAGCGGAGGATATACTTCGCCAGCATGCCAGTGAGCTAGGGGCGAGAAATGCCGAGCTGGATGCCTTTGCGCACACCGTGGCCCACGACTTGAAGAATCCGGTCAGCTCTGTGGTAGGCTATGCTGACGTACTTCGACGAAACTACGCCAGCCTACCCACGGAGGTGCAGATCGAGTTCCTCGATGTCATCACCCGTAATTCGCGCAAGATGGCCTCGATTATCGATGAATTGCTTCTTTTGTCCAGTGTGCGCGGCATGCGCAAGGTCGAGATCCATCCCTTGGACATGGGACGTATCGTCGCAGAGGCGCGCGGGCGGCTGCTACACCTCATAGAAGAGCACGCAGCAGAGATCCAGCTGCCGGCCAGCTGGCCCGTTGCCATGGGGTATAGCCCCTGGGTCGAGGCGGTATGGGCGAACTATATCAACAATGCCCTAAAGTACGGGGGCAATCCGCCGAGGGTCCAATTGGGTTCGACGGTACATGCCGATGGATGGATCCGCTTCTGGGTACGTGACAACGGAGATGGTCTATCTGGAGAGGAGCAGGCACGGTTGTTCACGCCCTTTGAACGGCTCCACGAGGTGCATGCTCAGGGCCACGGCCTGGGCCTGTCCATAGTGCAGCGAATCGTCAAGAGGTTGGGTGGGAACGTTGGAGTTGAGAGCCCCGGTGTGCCCGGGGAGGGTTGTGAGTTCTACTTCACGCTCCCCGCATTGCCAACGACCTGACAGAAAGCCTGGCAGCTAGGGATCTGCAGTGTGCATGGCAGAATTCGATCGAGAGGAGAGTAGCACATGTCAACAGAAGATAATAGCAGGGCCAAGGCCACTCAAATACCAGAGGACCGGATCACCGAAACCCAGCATGTCCTCGAGATCGATGGTGAGCAGATCCACTATACGACCCGGACCGGTACCATAGTTCTCAAGGAAGAGTCAGAGGCACAGGACAAGACATCGGAGGGTGAGAAGCCGAGGGCGTCCATCTTTTTCGTGGACTACACAAAGGAGCGTCCGGAGAGTGTTGATGAATCCGCATGGCATAGCTCACGCCCCATCACCTTCTCCTTCAATGGAGGTCCGGGCTCATCCTCCGTCTGGCTGCACCTTGGGCTCTTGGGCCCGCGGCGGGTTTGTGTGACTGATAGTGACGACAATCCCCTGCCGCCGCCTTACAAGCTCGAAGACAACCTACACAGCCTGTTAGATGTAACAGACCTCGTGTTCATAGATCCGGTGAGCACTGGATACAGCCGTGCACTCGAGGGTGAGAAAGCAGCGCAGTTTCACGACTTTAGGAAGGATATTGAGGCCGTGGGCGAGTTCATCCGCCTGTATGCATCGCGCTTCAAGCGCTGGTCCTCTCCAAAGTTCTTGATCGGTGAGAGCTACGGTACCACAAGGGCAGCCGGGCTTTCAGGCTACCTGCAGGACCGCCACGGCATGTACTTTAACGGTGTGATGCTGATATCGACGATTCTGAACTTTCAGACAGCACGTTTCGCCGCAGGCAACGACTTGCCCCACATCCTCTTTCTACCCACGTACACTGCCACGGCCTGGTACCATCACAAACTTGCAGACGACCTGCAGAAGGACCTACACGCTACCCTCGCTGAGGTCGAGGCCTTTGCCATGAGCGACTACGCCCTGGCAATGATGCAAGGCGATGCACTGCCAGTGGATGAGCGGAAGAGGTTTGCCACGGCACTGGCTCGCTACACCGGGCTATCGCGCGAGTACATCGAGCAAACAAACCTCCGCATCAACATCTATCGCTTCGTAAAGGAGCTGTTGCGCGATCATCGCCGAACGGTAGGCCGCCTGGACACCCGGTTCACAGGAGTTGATCGGGACGCGGCAGGAGAGCGCTACGAGTTCGATCCCAGCTACGCTATCATTCAGGGGCCGTATACAGCTACGCTGAATGACTATGTGCGCAATGAGCTTGGATTCGAGAGCGATCTGCCATACGAGATTCTGACAGACAGGGTCCATCCATGGCGCTTTGAGGAGCATCAGAACCAGTACGTGAATGTTGCCGAGACGTTGCGCGCGGCCATGTCCAAGAACCGGTTCCTGCGCGTGTTCGTTGCCAATGGATACTATGACCTGGCAACTCCCTATCTAGCCACCCGGTATACCTTTGATCACATGGAGTTGGACGAGAGGCTGCGGGAGCACATCACCATGAAATACTACGAGGCTGGCCACATGATGTACATTCACGACGAGTCGTTGGCAGCGCTCAAAAGGGACCTCGTCGAGTTTGTCAAGTCGTCTGTGACAGCGTGACGGCCAGCTCATCGCAACTGAGTACTCGGCGCTGGAGTTTCTCGGGACTTGACAACACTCCCGGCCTATGCTATTCTCTCCGCCGGTTTGCTCAGGAAGGACCTTGGAAGGCTCGCCTGGGCTGCAGTAGATAGAAGTCGTGAAGGAGGACTTGGTCGATGGAAAACAAGACCCTGGGTACTGTCAAATGGTTCAGCCGGATGAAAGGCTGGGGCTTTATCGAGCCCGACGGAGGCGATGGGGATGTCTTTGTCCACTATGAAAACATCACCGGCGACGGGTTTCGCAACCTGGAAAAGGGGGAACGCGTGCAGTTCGTGATTGAGGACACGCCAAAGGGACCAAAGGCAATTGAGGTTTCTATAGTCGAGGAGCCCATGGCCCTATAGCGCCAGGAGCTTGCACTTCCACCCCCGCTGCACAAGACAACGGGGGTGTTTTTCATGGTAGATTCAACCGGCGATGATACGAGTAGACGATGACGTCGACAGTGTGACGAGCACTCTTCCTGTTATCGAACCGGAGCGCTCTTACTCGTGCGTGATCGGCTTGTCGGTGAAGAGATAGTCCTTCAACTCGTCCGAGAACGTTGGATCCTGTCTGCGTATCCACTCAAGTACCATTGCAGCGTGCTCTTTTTCTTCATCTCGATTGTGGGCAAGGATCGACTTTAGTTCGGCATCCTTGCACGCATCGACTCGCTGATGGTACCAGTCAACAGCCTCCAATTCCTCGATGAGAGAGACTAGCGCACGATGCATGTCTCTCGTGGCATCAGAAAGCTCACTTATTGGTTCGTGATAGCCGGCACTAGACATGTTTCTTCCTCCTAGCAAATGATTTGAGTATCGATATGTTTCTATCCTACACTCTCAACCTGAATTGCGCAAATCTAATTTTGGGCAGGACAGCCGCCCGCTGTCTCAACTGCAGGTAGCGCCAGGTAGCTCCTTTGTGATTCGGGTGCCCAGCCCCTGGAAAGATTCCCCCAGATCATGGTCGGAAAAGCCATCAGCGTGCAGGCACTCTTTGCTTTGACATCTGCACTGCCTGAAGCTATACTGTTGCAGTTGTGGTCAGAAGTACGCAAGCCACATTACGCGTGTAGGGGAGAGCGGCATGAGCCGATTTCGCCGCAATCTGATATTGGCTGGCATCGTAGGCTTGCTTGCCAGTGCATGTCTTGTGGGAATCTCGTTTTGGCTGGTGACCTCAGAGCTCGCAAAGCCTCCCTTTCCAAATAGCCTCGTGGAGCTCTTGCTGGCAATAGTCTTGGGCGCGTTCTCAGTGGCAGAGATACCGATAATGCTGTTTGCCATGCGACGACTTCTAGCCGGACGTTCAACCAATGAGAGCATCGCCACATGGCTCAATGGGCTGTATGTGTGCTTCGCTGCCATATACGGCGTACCAGTCACCCTATTGACTGGCAACATAGAGTATACACTAGCCCTATCGGCGCTGAGCATCGTCCGCTTTGCCTCCAGCCTGGCTTTCGTGCGAGAATCTGCCTTATGACCTCTCCACAATCACTCAACCTGACGCCAGCTGACGCAACAGTCCTGATTCAGAACCAGATACTCGAGGCCCAGAGTGCACTCGACAGATCTGATCTCGAATCTGCGCTCGACAGCCTTATCGCAGCCCTGGGGCTAGCCCTCCAACTTGGGCCTGCTGCATCCGAACGGGTCCTGTCCGAGGTGGTCGCCGTAGCCCAAGAGCTTGCCCGCAGGGACGATGCTCGCGCCCTCGCAGCTCTGGGGCCGGCCTTGGTGGGCTTGACTCAACAGGTGAGGGAAGCAGGCGCACTGCCGCCAACCTCCGTCATGCATGCCTGGGCAGAACTCGCATCAGATCTGGGGGCGCTCATTGGCCAGGTTGGCCTGGCGCTGACCCTAGGCAGTTCGCACCGGGCGGGGATGATGGGCAAGGCCCGCATGCGCGCAGCGCTGTTGGATGATGTTACAGGAGACCTCTTTGCTCTTGGCAGTTGGCTCGACCGGCTTGGGGAAGAATCCAAGGCAGAGTGAGCCGGCCGAAATGCCGTTGGGTTGCGGTCAGGGTGATCTGGCGGCGGTCTCAGCGCGTATCTGCGTCCGTACTTTTCTGTGATTTGACAGATCGGACTAACTCGCCTACACTTGCCACGTTATGGACGAGACAAAGCGCGTTGATCTGCATACCCACTCTTTTCTAAGCGATGGCGCCCTGCTACCAAGCGAGATGCTGCGCCGCGTAGAGGTGATGGGATATGGCGCGCTGGCTATCACCGATCACGCGGACTCGTCCAATCTCGAAGAGCTGCTGGTGCAACTCAACCGCTTGTCCCAACAAGAGGCCCATGGCTTTGACGTAGTCCTGATCCCGGGCGTGGAACTGACCCACGTACCACCAGCCAGGATTGGGAGCCTGGCACTGCGCGCGCGCCAGCTTGGGGCCCGCCTGGTTGTGGTGCATGGCGAGACGCCAGTGGAGCCCGTGGCTCCCGGGACTAACCGCGCCGCTGTCGAATGCCCCGAGGTGGATATCTTGGCTCACCCCGGCTTCATCACAGAAGAGGAGGCAGCGCTTGCGGCATCAAATGGCATAGCTCTGGAGCTCACAGCGCGCGGAGGTCACAACATCACCAATGGCCACGTCGCGCAGCTCGCCCGGAGGGCCGGCGCAAAGTTGCTGATAAACACTGACGCTCATACCCCGCGCGACTTTATGGACCAATCCCGAGCGCGTCTGGTTGCACTCGGTGCTGGCCTGACTGAAGATGAGGCAGAGGCTGCGCTGGTCTCCAACGCATGGGATCTTGTATCGCGCGCCCTGGATGCTACAGAAAAGAATTCCTGAAAGGATTTGGAAATTGAACACACCTGACTATCAGACCGTTCCAGTTTCTTGCCCCAATTGCGGCAACCGTTTCGCCAGCCCGGTAATGACCATTATCGACGCTCGCAGGAACCCCGAGGCCAAGGCGATGTTCCTGTCGGGCAGGATGAATATCGCTGCCTGTCCTCAATGTGGTCATGCCGGAATGCTCAGCACCCCCCTTGTGTACCACGATCCGGACAACGAGTTGCTCTTTACCTACATGCCTGCTGAACTGGACCTGCCCGAGACAGAGCAGCAGCGTGTAATCGGCGATCTCACAAATCAGGTTATGTCAACACTTCCCCCAGAAGAGCGCAAGGGATATCTGCTTCGCCCCCGGAGCTTTCTCCGCATTGAGGGTATGGTTGAGGCTATTCTACAGGCTGATGGCATCACGCCCGAGATGCTCGAAGCTCAGCGCGCCAGAACTGACCTGCTCGATCGCCTGTTGCGTGCTACATCGGAAGACGCTCGCCGTGTCATCGCCGAGGAGAACGACGAGCAACTGGACTACGAGTTCTTTCAGATCCTCACGCTGAATATCGAGCTGGCCCAGGCAGATGGAGAGGATGAAGTGGTACGCCAGCTATTGGGGCTTCGCACCGAGTTGCTGGACTGGACTACGACAGGACAGCAAGTTGGCGCTCGAGAGGATGCTATCAGAGAGCTGGGATCTGAACTCACGCGAGAGGGTCTGCTGGAAAAGCTGGTGACGGCCTATCAGGCCGGAGACGATACCAAGGTTGAGACCATGATCGCTGTTGGGCGTCCTGCCATTGACTATGTCTTCTACCAGCAGTTGACCTCGCGGATCGAGGCGGCAGAAGAAGAGGGCAACGAGTCCGCAGCAGACGGGCTCAGGGCGCTACGCGAGCGAGTCCTGGAAGTGACTGCCCAGGTTGATGCTGAGGTCAAACGTGCAACAGAAGAGGCAGGACAGCTTCTGCGGGAAATTCTGGAGAGCGATGACCTGGAAGCAGCCACAAGGGCCCGCATGGGCCAGATTGATGACTTGTTCTTGAGTGCATTGGCGCTGAACCTGCAGGCAGCGGAGCAAACAGGGCGCACCGACGAGGCCGGGCGACTCCAGCAAGTCGGTGATATTGTCATGAGCCTGCTTCAGGAGAGCCAGCCGGCCGAGATCCGGTTTATCAACAGATTGCTCACCACGGACTATCCTGAAGGCACAAAGGCCCTGTTGGAAGAGAACAAAGAACTGCTCGATGATCGCATGATGGAGCTCATGCAGCTTGTACATGATGATCTGGAGCAGACCGGCCGGACGGAGATTGCAGAGCGGCTTGACGAGATCCAGAAACAGGCTGCTGCCATCAGGGACTGAGTGCAAGGCTAAAAAATGCAGTCACTTCGCTGCATTCTCCAACCTAAAGCCGTGCCCACGCACGGTGACCACATACCGAGTATCCGGATCCACCTCCGCCAAACGCTCGCGTAACCTACGGGCCATGGCGTCGATCGCCTGCTCCGAAATTCCCTCCCGGTCATCCTCGGGCCATACTGCTTGTACCACCTCATCACGACTGTAGACCCGGCCCGGTTCATCGTAGAGCATTTCCAGCAACCGGTATTGGGCCAGCGATAGAGGCGGGTCCAATTCCTCGCCCGCAACCCATACCCGCTTGCTCTCGAGGTCCATACGCAGGCCTCGCACTCTTTCCTCAAGGATGACAGGAGCCGTCGCGTCAGCACCAACGAACGCCATCTTGCAGCAATAGGCTATCTGGATTTCATCACCATCCTGCAGGCTATAGGGTCCCTCCAGCGCCTTGCCGTTGACATAGGTTCCGTTCTTCGATCCTAGATCCCGCACGACATATCCGCCGTGCTCCAGAGATATGCGTGCGTGATGCCGTGACACCTGCCGGTCTGCGATCAAGAGGTCGCATTCGTCTTCATCGCGCCCGATGAGGAGAGCAGAGCCTTCCAGGAAGATGCGCTTGCCAGGTTCAGCTCCCTCTATCACCAATAACATGGCTGTATCTGCAGGCATCGATTCACCTCCTATCTATCAAGCAATCCATCCCAGTCTGTGGGCAGGCTGGATGTGCATTCGCCAAGACCCTAGCCGGTTCTCTGTTCCATCCTTGACAAGATGCAGATTCTACGATAAGCTAGGGCCGCCAGCAGACGGGGCGGCGCTGCCTGCCCCGTCTTGTCGAATCAGAGATCAGGAGCGAGCAAGTTGGCGCGGACACTTACGCCAGATACAGTCCTGCGGGACCGCTACAGAATCGTAGAGCTCGTAGGTCGAGGCGGCATGGGGGCCACCTACCGAGCCGAGGATCTGCGCTTGCAGGGACGTTTCTGTGCTGTCAAAGAAGCCCTGCCAGACCCAGATGCATCCCCCGATGAACTGCGCCAGAGCCGCGAGCAGTTCTACCAGGAAGCGAGTACTCTGGCACGACTTGATCATCCCAACCTACCCAAGGTCTCTGACTACTTCTCTGCAAACGATCGTGACTACCTGGTGATGGACTTTGTGCCAGGCCATGATCTCAAGGAGATGCTGAGCACCGCGTTGAGCGAAGGGCATCCACTCGCAGAGCGCCAGGTCCTTGCCTGGGCCGATCAGCTATGCGACGCCCTCGCCTACATGCACACGCAGGATCCACCGGTGTTGCACCGGGACATCAAGCCAAGCAATATCAAGATCACGCCAGCTGGCCGAGTCAAGCTCGTTGACTTTGGCCTGGTAAAGACCTTGTCCCCCGATGATCAACGTACCATTACGGTTGTCCAGGGCCGTGGCACCGTGCAGTATATCCCACTCGAGCAATATGGTGGAGACACGGGCCACACCGACGTCCGGTCAGATATCTACTCTCTTGGGGCTACACTCTACCACATTCTGACGGGCCAGCCCCCCTTGGACGCCAAGCGTCGTTTCCTGAAGCCGCGATCGATGCAGTCTCCAAGGAGCCTGAATCCAGCCATCACACCACAAACCGATCAGGCGATCCTCTGGAGCCTCGCGATGCACCCTGATGAGCGTCCATCGGACATCTACGCGCTCAGGGCGGCCCTATTGGCTCCCGGTCCGGTAACCCGTACTGTTTCGCGACTCTTTGACAACGAGGCGCCAGTGACACAGTTCATCAGCGCAAATCGGGTACTGCTGGGCATCCTTGGCGCTCTGTTGCTGATCGCTTCTCTGGTCACGGCCCGTCCATCAACGATACCGCTGCCACCAACAACGGCAACTCCTATTGCCACCTACGCCCCAACAGAAGTTACGACGCCCGATCTTTCGATCACGGACACGATCTCGGCTACCATCCCAGTTTCACCGTCCCCCACGCCGTCTGTTCAGGAGTGATAGGCTATTCCATCCTAGCGATATCTCTCCTTTATGTACACAAAAAGGAAGAGCAGTAGCGGCGGGACCAAGCCCCATCCGAATCCGACGAACAGACCTCGAAAGCCAGGTACGATTTTGTCGATGATGATGCTGCCCGGAAGGCCCAATCCGTAGTAGATATATCCTGCCAGACCAAACACCCCGCTGAGCAGCGCCGCCCGCGACAGCGGGTTCACAACGCGTGCCTTCATCTGCAGACCGCCCCCCACTACCACGACCACTCCGCTCGCAGCAATCATGCCCAGCAGTGCCGACAGCAGGTCAAACCATTCAACCCGCGGCATTGGCTCTGGTGGAGGCAGCTCCTGTACAAGCGGTGTCGGACTTGGCATGGGAGTAGGCGTCGGTGTGGGCGTTGGGGTTGGTGTGAAGGTTGGCGTCGGTGTGGGTGTAGGTGTCGAGGTTGGCGTGGGTGTCGGTGTCGGTGTAAGGATCTCGGTCGTCTCACCCTGGTTGATTACTTGGAGCGCAAGGGAATTCTGGGCAGGATCGCTGGTGGCTCTGATCTCGAGAATTCCTGCATGCTCAAGAGTGAGCGCTGTCTCAGCAATGCCATCCACCGTCATTGCCTCCACCTGCCCACCGAGTCCCTCGTCCACATACACATAATGAAACGTCACAGGAGTGCCATCTGGAACGGGATTCCCATTTCGATCGCGGATGAGACTGGTACGGATGCGTAGAGGGTCACCAACTTCCAGTTTGACCGGTTCTGGTGTGCCCTCAACTTCTGGGGGCAGGTCAACCCACAGGACTGAGATGACCTGAGCTGGATCCGGCAAGAGCTGCTTTCCTAGATCATAGCCCACACCGTCCACGGTCACCGGAGACTCACCTGCAGGTGCGTACTCCTGAAAGAGCACCCGCGCGGCGGCATCGACAAAGGGCTGCTCCTTGCCGTATAGTCCATAGTATGCCGTCAGCTTGCTTACTTCGGTTGTGTCAAGATAGTAGGGCGCCTCATGGGCAATGACAATAATGTTCTGTGCAACCTGCCCGATCGTCCACTCCCGCAAAAACTCTTTCAACGCCACAGAACTGGGGTGTTCGTCTGGGGCATAGTCGAGCATGGAAAACACGAGCCAGTCTGCGTCGCGTATCACATCAGTTAGGTCTGGCGAACCGTACTGCAGGTAGGCGTGTAGTTCGGCAAAGGTATAAGAGGAGACATGATCTGGGTTCACCTGACCGGTAGCTTCCGGCCCATAGAGCCTCAGTATCGTTTCCTCCAAAGCCTGTGGGTTCAACAGGTAGAAAGGTAGGCAACGCTCACACTCCCGCGCTTCCCTGCTGTCGGTAAAGATGACGATCCGCTCCTCCTGGCGCGGCGGGCGAGGTAGGCGAACAACAAGCTCATCTGTCGCAGGATAGAGCAGTGTCACTGCGCTCTGGGCAATTTGTGCGACAGGGCCGTTTGCCGCGCCAACTTGACTCGCTGCCTCGGTGCTTCCCATGCAGCTGTCTAGAGAGAAATCGGTGCAGATGCGCCTCTTGAGGGTCAGAATCCGGCGCACAGACTGATCCACGCGGGCCCTGAACGTCTCATCCTCATCATATCGCGATTGGAAGAACAAGATCGTATCGGTGACGTTCTTTATGTGCTCTTCCCAGGAGTCAGCAAGGGCAAACCGTGACAGAGTAAGGAGATCGTTGCCTGCCATAAACGCATCAAGCGCGATCTGCCGGTGAGGAAAAGATTCCAGTTCGGGAGAGTAGTGACGGCGCACGGCTGGCACACCCAGCGAGTCACTGACCAACACACCTCCTGCTTCGCGCCAGGGCACCAACTCGGGCTGAGCTAGAATATCCTGAAGCCCTTGGGCATTGAGGCTGATGGGCTGCGTAACATAGCGGATGCTACCCTGGAATCCCCTGTAGCGAATGTGGGCGGTCATCAACGCATCTGTCGTGTTGGTGATCGAGTCCGTCTGGGTCACAGCAAAGAATGGCGGTAGCTCAATCAACCGCAGGTCTTGCAGCGACTTGTCCACCGTTGCGATCTCATCCTCCAGGCTGCGATCGCCAGCGCCCAATCCAGGCAGATGTTTACCCACCGTTGCCACGCGCCAGTTGCTGCCCAAATGCACACCCTCGACATAGGCCTGGCTCATGCGGCCTACCCAGTAGGGATCGCCGCCGAAAACACGCGTGCCAAGGTCGCCACCCTGTCCCGGTCGAGGCTCGCTCAACAAGTCCAACGATGGTCCCAGCAGCAAGTTAAGGCCGACCGCCTCCAGCTCGCGACCCACAATCGTTCCAAATGCACGAGCGTGATCACCGTTCCACGTTGCGCCTACTGCCATGTTGCTGGGAAGCTGGGTAAAGCCCCCACGAAGCGATGTGTATGGATATCCATCCCCCTCCTGGTAGATGGCTGTCAGCAAAGGGATTCCCTGTGGGGGCCGGGTCATTACCTCAGTGTAGGTCACCATCGTCGTGGTTGTGACAGTCACCCTTTCCGACGGTGACGGCGTGGCTTGCAAGGGCACGGTTACAGTCACTGGCACGCTAAGGGTTAGTGTGACGGGGAAGGACGAGGTGAACGCCAACTCCTGAAGCGCAGTAGTAAGCGACAGCACCTGGGTAGGAGCAAAGGCTCCGTTGCCAAAGTTCTCGTTTGCGGGCGAGAGAATTACGCCACCCACTCGCAGAATCTGTATCAGTTCGGCGATATCCGAACCTGCCCCCACCTCGCTGCCAGGGAAGGTGACCAGGAATAGTTGGCCTACCTTGTCAGCAGTGGTCATGCCGGCAATGGTCTCATCAAGCCACGCTTCCAAGTCTGCGGAAGACGCCGACTGAGGCTCGGGTGTTTGTGCCTGCAACTGGACTGGCCAAGCGACCGCGGCGAGCAACAAAAGCGCTACCATAGTGCACAGCACCCGATCCTGCCGAAACAACCCGCCCGTGCCTCTTTTCTTCTCCCAGTTTTGCTGCTTCATGACGCCTAGTATACCCCTTATCGCCATTGGCGTCAAACACCTCAGAACTCTGGTAGCGTGCCCCTCCCCTGTCGCAATCAACCTATATGGAACATACAGCCAGCGCCAATATCTCTTCGCATAGCCTTTGTTCAGTTCCCTGGTAATTTCAACCACTTTGGATTTGTATTCGTAATGACTATGCGAAGCAACGGGCTTGGACAGAGGCGTGGCACGGTCCAATCCTTTCACACTGATTCTTCTGATGGTGACGTTGCTTTCCAGGCACCCTTGTGCTATACTGCCCTGTGAGAAACTCAGGTCATAGAGTAGAGGAGAAAGCCTATGGGTACGTTGCTTCTAAGTCTAGCGCAGTTGCTCATTGCCATCGTACTGAGTGCGGCAGCGACTTTTCTTTCGTTCTATCTGGTCCAGTGGCTCACACGTGATCTTGACGAGTGGGAGGCGCTGCGCGAGGGAAATCCTGCGGTTGGCCTTGTAGTCGGCGCGACTCTGGTTGCAGTGGCGCTGATTCTGCGTCCTGCGCTGGCCGTGGATACCACGACATGGGATGTTGGCTACCAGATCTACGCCAAAGCACTGCTGGCAGAGGCGCTCCAATTGGCGATTGGTCTGGTGCTGGCTGTGCTTGCTCTGGGCCTCGCAGTGGCCATTTTTGCCACCCTTACACGGGGAATCGACGAGATCGAGGAACTGGGCCGGGGCAACCTGGCTGTTGGTGGATTGCTGGCAGGTGTAGTCATTGGCGTGGCGCTAATGGTCAGCCAGGCCGTAGCGCAGATCATGACCGCAGTGTCGTCCATGTTGTTCTAGCCAGCCAGTACGTGAACAAGGCACAAACCTGCCGCTATACAGATAACAGATAGTGGGGTACGTTCGTATGTCTGAAGAGAGACTGGTACGCATTCACACCTGTCAGGGTTGGGATCTGGCACAGATCTTCAAGAGCAAGCTCGAGGCAGCAGGCATCCCAGTCCTGCTGCAGTACGAGTCCGCCGGCCTGGTCTACGGCATCACAGTCGATGGCCTGGGCGCAGTGCGCATCATGGTCCCCGAGAGCTATGCATCTGAGGCTGAGGCTCTGCTGGAGGACGACGAAGGATTGCAGGACGAGGACAGCGGGCAATCCGACGACTATCCAATCTCAGGATAGCCAACCGCCCCCTCGATGGGCGCCGCAGTAGCCACTTTCACTCTCAGTCGCGGATCGTCGCGTCGGCAGGCATTCCTGGCTTGAGATAGTGCACTTTGTTGGGCAGGCGCACTTTGACGGCAAAGACCATGTTGACCCGGTCCTCCTGCATCTGAACATTCTTTGGCGTGAACTCGGCCTCCTGCGAAATGTAGGAGACGGTCCCGGCAAACACGCGGTCCGGGTAAGCATCGACCCGCACCTCCACCTCCTGCCTCAGATAGACGCGGTTCAGCTCGTCCTCGGGGATGTAGATGGTCAGGGTTACCTCATCCAACTGTGCTATGGTGAGCAGCGAAACGCCGGCCACCGCAGCTTCTCCAGCATGAGCCGAGCGGCTGGTCACCACCCCATCGACTGGGGCGCTGAGGGTCATTTTGTCTATTTGTGCCTGGAGTACAGCCGCGGCCGCTTCAGCCGAGGCGATTTTGGCTTCTGCAAGAGCCATCTCTTCAGGCAAGGCACCAGCTTCGAGCTCCTTCAGTTTGGTCGCGGCAACCTCGACCCCTGCCGCAGCTATGTGGAATTGGGCTTCCGCACTGTGAACCTGAGCAACCAGTGACAGGGGCTCGTCTCGCAAGGCTTCCAAGGCCGCAACCATCCGCCTTGCGCCAGTTCTGTCTGCCCTGGCTGCATCGAGAGCAGCCAGGGCAGCCTCAGCGCGAAAGTTGTGCATGGTGTACAACCTCTTTTCCTCCAGCGTGCCCCGCGCACGATATTGATCCCGCTCTACAATTGCCGACGCCAACTCTGCCTCAGCGCTCTCGATCCGTACGTCTGCCAGCTTCACGGCGGATCGGGCCTGGACCAATTGGGTCTCAATATCCTGTGGCCAGTCGAGCATGTTCACCAGCCCCTCCCAGGCGGTCCTGGCAGCATCACGTTGGGCATTAGCCTGCTTCAGTTGTGCTTGCGCTGCAAGAATCTCGGCAGGATGGGTTCCGGCCTGCACGGTTGCCAGATTGGCTTTGGCCGCCTGCACCGCAGCCTGCGCCTGGGCCATCTGGGCCTGCAGCACACTGTCGTCGAGTACGACCAGTACCTCACCCGCCTCCACCCGGTCACCCTCGTCAGCATATAGGCCGACAATCTGACCACCAAACTCCGAGACAATGGAAACAGACTCGCCTTCGACAGAGCCAGACGCAACGAGTACATTCGCCTCTTCAACCTCTTTCCCGCCAGAGACAAAGTCAATGAATTGCTGCGCGCGGCTAGCCTCCAAACCACCCTCGACGAGAAACTGCGTGACCTGGTTGGGCGCCTGCCGGGCCCACCACCAGCCGCCAATCACAAGTGCGACCACAAGGAGAAGTAATAGGACAATGATCCCTCGTTTCATCTAAAGCTCCCAGCTCCGCAGCTACTTGACTGTTTCTGACAATAACGCATCCGCCGGCATCCCCGGCTTCAGCGCATGATCAGGATTGGGCAGGCTGATCTTTACAGCAAAAACCATATTGGCACGTTCTTCTTGGGTCTGCACGTTCTTGGGCGTGAACTCGGCCTGGCTGGAAATAAAGTCGACGGCCCCGGCAAATACGCGCTCGGGATAGGCGTCTACTGTGACTGAGGCCACCTGTCCCAATTGTACCTGACCCAACTGGTCTTCGCGCACATAGATGGTCAGTGTAAGAGCATCCAGATCCGCGAGGGTTAGCAGCGGTGCTCCAGGCACTGCTACTTCCCCCACGTGCACGGGTCTTTCCAAAACCAGCCCAGAGATCGGTGCTCGCAGTGCGAGTTTGTCCAATTGCACTTCTACCGCAGAGAGCGCACTACGCGCCACCTCCACCTGCGCCTCAGCAGCAGCGATCTGCTCCGGAGTGGCTCCTATCCGCAGGCCCTCCACCTGAGCCTCGGCCAGTTCCACAGTCGCCGCAGCAACTTCGTATTGGGCCTCAGCAGCATCCACCTGGGCTTGGAGGTCCACAGGATCCGCTTTCTGCCGGTTTAGCTCCGCCAGGTAGCGCTCGGCCCCTGCCAGGGCCACCTCGGCCTGCTCAGCACCAGTCCAGGCAGCCCAGGACTGGTAAGTAGTCAGATCTCTCTCGTATTGCGCCGACTGAAGCGCACTCGGTGGCACGTACGGCGCGTTCTCCTCGAGCATGGAGACAATCTGCGATGCCAGATCGCGTGCCGTCTGGGCAGCGTTGGCCAGGGCTTCTGCCTGCGCCGCCTGATAGTTCAGGACGTTCCGTTGGGTCCGAGCCGACACGATGGTGAGTTCCAGTTCCTGTGGGTTCTCGAGCATGGCCTGGGCGTCCGTCCATACGATTTGGGCTGCATCCCGTGCTGCTTCAGCCTGCGCCACCTGTGCCTCAGCGTGGGCCAGCGTCTCTTCCCTGACATTGGCCTTGACGAGAGCTAGTGTAGCTTCCGCCACCTCGAGATCTGCTCTGGCTATCTCAATCTGGGCCTGCAGCAGCGACTCATCGAGCTCGACCAGCAGGTCGCCCGCACTCACTTCGTCTCCCTCGCTGGCGTGCAGCTCGACAATGCGCCCACCCAGATCGGTGGTCACCGATGCTTTCTCTGCTTCGATAAATCCAGAAGCAGAGATGCCCTGCGCCTCCTGCTGTGGCTCCAGCCCGAGTTCATCGACGGCCTTCTCGAACTCGTCGATGACTTCGGTCCACACATCCGGGTTCTCGCTAAAGTACCACCAGCCGCCGGCAACCACCACGGCGCCGAACAGCAACGAAACCCCAATCATGATTGTTCGTTTCATGGTTCTCCTCTACGGCCCCCTACCCGACTAACCTGCTTCCTCCCCTGGCACCCGCACACTGGAGATAAAGACATCCTCCAGAGATGGTGCGATCACATCCATCGTCCGTACGTGAACCCCGGCAGACTCGAGCCTCGCGGCTATCTTGGGCTCAAGCGCGCTCACGTCAGGAGCCACAGCGTGAACGAGGGCACCATAAAGCGCCACTTCCTCAAAAGCTTCCATGCCACGAAGAATGGGAATGGCCGCTGCCGGGTCATCGCAGTCGATTTCTAGCACCTGCCCGCGCATCTTCGTCTCCTTGATGACAGCCGGCGACCCCCGCACGACGATACGCCCGCGCTGGATGAAGGCCAGGCTCTGGCAGTGCTCCGCCTCCTCCATGTAGTGGGTAGTGACCATTATGGTCGTACCTTGCTCGGAAAGATTGTACAACAGATCCCAGAAAGAACGTCGGGAGATGGGGTCAACGCCTGCCGTCGGCTCGTCCAGGAATAGCATCTCTGGTTCATGGATGATTGACGCGCCAAGAGCAAGCCGCTGCTTCCATCCCCCGGACAGGTTGCGGGTTAGCTCCCGTTCGCGACCCTCCAGCCCGGCCATTTGGAGCACGAATTCTTTGCGCGCCCGAAGCCTCCGGTTCTTTACACCATAGGTGCGCCCATAAAAGTTCAGATTCTCATCAACCGTGAGATCGTCATACAGGCTAAACCGCTGGGACATGTAGCCGATTCGTCTTTTCACCTCGTTGGTCTGCTTGACAACGTCAAAGCCTAACACCGTGGCTCTACCCGAGGTTGGCTTGAGCAAGCCCAGCAGCACGCGGATCGTCGTCGTCTTGCCTGCCCCATTTGGCCCCAGAAAGCCAAAGATCGTGCCGCGCTCAACAGCAAAGCTCACATTGTCCACAGCCGTAAAGTCGCCAAAGTTCTTAGTCAGATTTTCGACATAGACGGCATGATCGTTCGCCTGTGTATGATCCCTAGCGACCTCTGATTCTGTTCTCCCTGTTCTCGCCATCAATGATCCCTCGCCTACGCTCCGTCGCCAGCTGGGTCATCCGCATCGATCTGCCTCTGAACCAGCGAGATGAACGTTTCCTCCATCCTCGGCCTGACCTGTCGGAGGCCAAAGACCTCGATGTCAGCGGCCTGCAGCGCATCGACCAGCAAAGCCTGGCGAACGGCAAAGTCGTCGACGAACACATGCAACAGGTCACCATACGTCTGGATCTCAAGCACTCCCTTCAACGAAGATATGGTCTTCTCGGCCCTGCGTAGATCAGCGAGACGCAGCTCGACCAGATCGCCAGCCACCTCAGCTTTGATTCGTTCGGGCTCATCGCAGACCACGATTTGCCCTTGATAGATCAGTGCAACCCGCGAACAACGCTCCGCCTCATCCATGTAGGGCGTGCTGATAAAGATGGTAATGCCTTGCAGATGCAGCTCGGTCAGGATGTCCCAGAATTCACGCCGGCTGACGGGATCCACGCCGGTGGTCGGCTCGTCCAGAAAGATGATCTCCGGCTGGTGGATCAGTGTACAGGCAAGCGCCAGCTTCTTCTGCATGCCGCCCGACAGGTGAGCGGCCCGCCGCTTGCGGAACTCGGTGAGTTGGGCGAACTGCAGCAACCGCTCCTTGCGCTCGCGCCGCTCGCGACCACGCACCTGGAACACATCCGCGAAAAAATCCAGATTCTCCATAACGGACAGATCACCATATAGATTGAAGCGCTGGGCCATATAGCCGATGCGCCGCTTGATCTGCTCAGACTGGGTCACCGTGTCGAAACCGGCGACCCTGGCCGAGCCCTCACTGGGGTCCATAATGGCACAGAGCATGCGGATAGTCGTCGTCTTTCCCGCACCATCGGGCCCTACCAGGCCCAAGATCTCGCCGCGGCGGACAGCAAGGTTCAGGCCGTCCACAGCGGTCACTCCTTTGAAGGTGCGCGTCAGGTTCTCAGTTTCGATTACGTACTCTTTGTCTCTGTTCACAGTTCCTTCTCGAAAATCAGTGTATAGTAGAAAATACCACCGATCTTGGTTCTCAGCCTGAATCCAGCCGATGCCGCCCAGCGGAGCAGTGTGCCTGCCAGCGGATAGTCGGGGTCCTGAAGCAGCTCGCTGAAGACAAGCGTGCCGGAGGGCGATAGCACACGATGGAACTCCCGCATGGCTCGCACAGGTTCCGGGATCTCGCCAATAACTGTAATCATATACACGACATCAAAGGTTCCGTCATCGAAAGGCAGGTCATAGACGTCAGCCACCTTCGCCGTCACATTCCCCAAGCCCTCGGCCGCGGCCTTGCGCCTGACGCGCTCGATCATTCTGGGCTCAATGTCTATGGTCACGAGCATGCCCGAGGGCCCGATCCGCTGCGCTGCCCCAACGGTATAGGTTCCGTTACCCGGGCCAATCTCAAGAACCGTCATGCCGGGTTCCAGCCCGTGCCTCACCGCCGTCTCGTACGGCGGCTGGAACCTGCGTCGCCATGGGTTGTCGATGAGATCGGCCATGAATTCGGGCATCGGAAACTTGTGAAAGCGGCGCACGATCCGCACCATCGTATGTAGGAAGACGAACAGAATCGGAATCGCGAGCACTGCCCCAACAAGGTAGGCCAGGATCATGTGGCTTCACCTATCCTGTCAAATATCTTGACCTGGGGTTCTGCCAGGATGGCCCGCTCAGGACACTGCTTGACACATGCCGTGCATTGGCAGCAATCCTCGAAACGCACTGCGCGAGATTTCTGCCGGCCATCCTGCCGGTACAACGCGTATACGGCCTTGGGACAGACCTCTAGGCAAGTTGCACAGCCCGTACACCGTTCTGGGTCCACCTCGAGCGTAAAAGGCATCTCCAGATCGTAGCCGATCAGGGCCCACAGCTTCAGGATACGGGGCCATCGCTCGGCGTAGTAGGCCACTGTCGCCCCTGCCCGAAGCGGGCTGGTGCCATCCAGGTCAAAACCGAGAATGAGCGCCACGGCCAATATGGCGAGGCTCCAACCGGCGATAGAGCTGGTTGTCCAATCCTCGATGAGGAGCCCGTATGCGACCACCCCTGCTGCACCCACGAGACCAAGGATGAGTGTCTTGACCAAACCCACCGGGCCTGGGACGTAGCGCGAAACTTGATCAAACAGAGCAAACAGAAAGAGAGAAAATCCCCAGATCATTGCCAGCGCGCCAGGAAGCATGCGCCAGTCAAAGATCGCGACCGGGATGGCAACAATGGCCGAGAGCAGCCCCGCCCACATTACCGCCATCTCCAGCCGGTCGCGCAGTGGAAAAGACACCCTGCGCATGTCTGCGGTCTTGCTGAGACCTCCCGCAAGGTATCCCGGGATATCAGCTGCATAGACGGGCCCGAATTCGCAGCGCCAGCCGGTCTCCCGCTCGACCCGCACGACATCTATGCCTGTGGCCGAAAGTTGGGGCAGGATCAGCGTCCGGTGGCCGACCAGATCAGCGATGCGGCTTGTCTTGACCACCGATATGACCGAGTGCGCATTGAACATACCTCCGGAGGCCGAACACCAGACGTTGATTCCGCGGCTCGGGGCGACCAGAAGCCAGCAGTCCAGCCCCTGAAGCGCCCTGAGGACGCGACGCACTGTCAGGTCGAAATTGCACGTCACCAACACCGGCGCATCTGGGCCAGGGTTGCCGATGGCGCGCAGCCCGGTCCTGGTCGGAAACGGGAAGAGTCGAAATAGCGTCTCGACGACGGCCATCAACCGATCAAGCATGATCACACCACCTTCTCTGCGATAATCAGCTTCATCGTTCCCAGAAGATACTCCTCAGTGCTTGCGATATGAAAACCCGCCGCCGCAATTCGCGCCTCGAGGCGGGCAACTCGACGCGTCGTATTCTGTGTCAGCACAAAGGCGAGGATGACGAAAGGCAGCCTGAAGAGAAAGGTTCCGATCCTGCGCAGTGTCGATCTGGGCATCACCTCGTCGGCAATCATGAGTTGGCCTCCGGGTCGCAGAACTCGCTTGCACTCGGCCAGAGTGTACTCAATCTCGTCATCCGACAACTCGCTGAAGACCAACGTGCTGACCACGCAGTCCAATGACGCATCCGAGAAAACGGCGTCCAGCTCAACAGCCCCCATCGCTCGCAGCTCGATCCGATCTCCCAACTCCTCCTCTCGCACACGTCGAGCAGCCTGAGCCAGCATCGGCGTCGCTATGTCAATTCCGGTAACGCGAGCACCTCTGCGGGCCAGGATCACTGCCAGTGCGCCCGTCCCACAGCCAATATCCAGGACCCGCTCGCCAGCGCTCACCCTTGCTGCAATATCCTGTCGCACCTGTTCAAGCCGCCCAAGCGTAAGCACGCGCATGCCACGTTCATACCGCTGCGGTGCCGACTCGAGCACTCTCATATAGACATAGGACATCTCGCGCCCTCGAACCCAATACAGATTGGTTGTAGCCCGTTGCCATCCCTTCCGTATACCGAATTCCCTACTCGAGACGCCTTCGCAGGAAAAAGATAGTCGTGATATTGATCACCAAGCCCAGTCCCGCCAGACTCAACAACTCTTTCCAGAAAATGCTCACGCCGGCCCCCTTCAGCAAGATGCCGCGCAGCACCAAGAGCCAGTGCTTGATGGGTACGAAGTTGGCGATCCGTTGTAGCAACCAGGGCATATTCTCTACGGGAAAGGCAAAGCCAGAAAAGACCACCTCAACCATCATCAGGGTGAACGCCAGCAGGAGCGCCTGGGCTTGCGTCCTGGATACCGCCGAAATCAGCAGCCCCCACACCATCTCGATCAGCAGGTAGAAGAAGGCGATAACCAGCAGCAGGCTCCAAGATCCCCGCATCGGCACCTTGAAGACAAAGACAACCAGGCTGAGCATAATCAGAAAGCTCAAGTAGGACAGGATGAGGACCGGCAGGGCCTTGCCAAAGATGATCTCGGTGGTACGCAGTGGGGTGACCAAGAGCTGCTCCAAGGTACCCAGCTCCCGCTCCCTGGCGATACCGAGCGAAGCCAGCATGAGCGCCACACCGACCAGCATGAAGCCCAGCTCCGACGGGACCTCGTAGTTTGACGTCTTGAGTTCCTCGTTGAACCAAACCCGTGTATCGACATCTATGACCTGCCCCCACTGGTCGACGGCGCGACCGTACCGCTCCAATGCAACCTGTTGGGCAAAAGCTGCCACGGCTCCCTCTGCGCCCATCTCAGCCACACGCGCAGCGCTGGGGTCCGCGCCATCCAAGATGACTTGGACCTGCACCGGAACGTCGAGCCTCGACAGCTGCGCCTCGAATCCAGGCGGGATCACTACCGCCACCAGCGTCGTGCCGGCATCCACCAGCTCGGCAGCGGCCGACTCAACGAGAGGATAGTGGGTGGCGTCAAAGGTGCCCGTGTTCTCCAACGCCTTCACCAACGCCCGGCTGGCTGCCGTCCGGTCCCGATCCACAACGGCAGTAGGGATATGGTCGATGTCGCCCGAGGTCGACCAGGCGACGAGGGACAGCTCCGTAGCCGGCCCAAGAAAGATGAATAGCAGGATCAACTTGTCGCGCCAGAGTTGGATCATCTCTTTGACTGCGAGAGCCCAGATACGTGTCAGCATGCTACGCCATCTTTTTCTTGAATAGTAAGATAGCCAGCGTCATGAAAAGAATAGCCATGACCAGCAGTGCCAGGGCATAGGGCCACAGCGCCTCCAGACCCTGGCCCTTCAAAAAGACTCCCCGGCTTATCTGCACATAGTGTGTGCTGGGCACCAGGTAGGCCTCAAGCTTCATGACTGGTGCCATGCTGATCAGCGGGAAGAAGATGCCCGACAGGAAAAACCCGGGGAAGAAAAAGATCAGCATCGCACCGAGCTGTGCTGCCTGCTGTGACTTGACGAAAACCGACATCAGCATGGCAATAGCCAGCGACGCCAGCAAGAAGGCCAGCGACAGCAAGAGGTATAGCGCAAAGCTACCCCTGAATGGGGCGCCAAACCAGAACACGGCGACTGCAGCGCACAAAACCACGCCCAGCAACCCGCTCAGGACATAGGGGATCAACTTGCCAATCAGCAGTTCAGCGCGGCGGATTGGTGTCGCGATCAACTGCTCCAGGGTACCGTGCTCCTTCTCACGTGTGAGGGCCAGGGTGGTCGTCACCGCCGGCATGGCAAGCACCACGGCGATCAGAGCTGGCAAAAAGCCGATGAGGATCTTGAGGGTCGGGTTATACCAGGTACGCACCCGCAGATCTATGGGGCTCAACGCAGCCTCACCCAGGACCAGCCCGGATCTGCCGACTACCTCGCGCACTACCTCCAGGGCAAACTGCCCGGTGTAGCCCCCGACGAAGCTCATGGCCGTGTTCGCAGTGTTGGGCTCAGTGCCTTCCACAAGAAGCTGGATATCAGCTTCACGGCCGCTCTGCAGGGCCTGCTCAAATCCAGGGGGGATCACGATGGCTGCTTTGGCCTGGCTGGTCATCAACCAGCGCTCCAGATCCCCATAATCGTCGGCAATGTAGCGCACCAGCACATCGCCTGTGCCCCCCAGACCAGCGATGTAGCGGCGCGAAAGATTCGTCCCGTCCCGGTCCATCACCGCCACAGCTACATGCTCAATATCAACCATAAAGGTGTAGGCCATGACCAACAGCAGAAACACTGGCGAGACGGTCACCAGGATGGCAGTACGCCGGTCGCGCACGATATGGCGCGTCTCCTTGCGCACTACTGCCCAGGTTCGCAGAAGGTTCATCGGAGCCCTACTCCAGACTCGACAGGGTGGAACATGAGCCACGCCTTCCCTTCTTGCCAGACAGATCCCTAGCCCTTTATCCTGCGCATCAGCCACAAGCAGACCAGGCCAAAGCCCAGCGGGTCGCCTATGGCAAGGATCGTCGTCAACCAGCCTGGGTTGAAACCCAGCACAGGCAGCAGCCACTTCGCTTCGACGTAGGCCAAAAGAGCTGACAGGATGGCGCACACCAGGATATCTCCTGCCAATCCATAGGGACGCTTGCTCTTGAACAAGGCGGGAACAAGCCATCCCAGCACGATCCCGAGAATTGCAGCCACAATCGCGATTAGCAACGGTCCTGACATCTCTGCCTCCTCACAATTGCTTCACTTACCTCAATCTGCCGGGAACAGATGCTACCCAACGAGCCATCACGGTAACGCTCAGACCTCTGCCTGAAGGCCCTGCAGCAGCGTATCCACAAACGCAGCGCTCACACGTTCCACATCAATCTCCGGGATGAACATGGCATAGGCTGCGAGTCCGTCGTAGGCTGCAGACATGGCCCACACCAGCCCGCGCGCGTCAACCTCTTTGAACTCGCCCGTGCTGATCCCCTCTTCGATAACAGTCACCATATAGTCCGCGTATTCCCTCAGCACCTCGATCCATAGCTGGGCGGATTTCTGCTGTCCCTGCCCCGACGCCCAGTAGCTCAGAAATGCCACCAGAACCTGCTGCGCCTCCGCGACAAAACGATCCATGTTTTTCGCCAAAGCCCGCAGTTTCTCGGATGCGGTTCCACCGCCCTCCAGGGCAGAGGTCATCTCTGTGCCAAAGTCTGCAAAGTACTCCATGATAGCCGCGTCAAAAAGCTCTTCCTTGCTATCAAAGTACCAGTAGATCGTCCCCTGACTCACCCCGGCGTGCGAAGCAACATCCGACACGCTGGATACGTGGAAGCCCTTCTGGCTAAAGACCGCGAGCGCCGAGGCCAGGATCTGGCTTCGGCGCTCTTCGCGCATCTGTTCCCTTCTGCTAGCAGCTTCACTCATGGCACATCTTCCTTCACTGCTCAAAACTGACTGACTGATTAGTCAATCGACAGTATACCATGTGCTCGGGATTTTGTCAAGGAGATTATGGCCCGGCATTTCGCTCCAGAATCGATTTGGGTTTGCCCCGGAGCCTATGAGTGGTTACTGCTGGGCGCCTGGGCTGTGCCGGGAGAGAAGAGTCATAGCGCCTCTTCGGGCTAGAGCGAGTTCGTGTCGATAGCGCTCTGTAGCTCGGCAAGGGCGCGTCGCGCGTAGGCTGCGTAGCGCTCCCGTTTTTTGCGAATAGGTGGATCCAGCGGGGGAAACAGGCCAAAGTTCGGCTTCATGGGCTGGAAGCCGTCAGGCTCGGCGTTCGAAACATAGTTGCACAGGGCACCGATCATCGTCGAAGCTGGGAAGGAGACCGGATCCAGCCCGCCCATCAGACGCGCGGCATTCATCCCAGCCACGAATCCACTGGCGACAGACCCGATATACCCCTCGGTGCCGGTAATCTGACCTGCAAAAAAGAGGTCAGCACGACTGCGGAACTGCATGGTGGGGAGTAGCAACGATGGTGCGTTGATGAAGGTATTGCGATGCATCTGCCCAAAGCGAACAAACTCGGCATGCTCGAGTCCCGGGATGAGTCGGAAGACGCGCTCTTGCTCGCCCCAGGCCAGGTTCGTCTGAAAGCCGACGAGGTTGTACAGTGTGGCAGAGTGGTTGTCCTGCCGCAGCTGCACCACGGCGTGGGGGCGCCGGCCAGTGCGTGGGTCAGTCAGGCCCACCGGCTTCAGGGGACCAAAGGCCAGTGCGCGTTCCCCCCGCTCAGCCAGCACCTCCACCGGCAGGCAGGCCTCAAAGAATTTAGGATCCTCCCGCTCAAAATCGCGCAGGGCAATCGTTTCAGCGCTAACCAGTTCTTCGACAAAACGTTCATATTCGCCCTGATTCATGGGGCAGTTGATATAGTCCCCCTCCCCTTCCCCACGCCCGTAGCGGCTGGCGCGAAAGGCGACGGACATGTCTATCGACTCAGCCGTGACAATTGGCGCCATGGCATCGTAGAAGTAGAGATAGGTTGAGCCAGTCATCCCCGCAACAACGCCAGCGAGAGCCGGCGAGGTGAGAGGGCCGGTCGCCACCACGACCGGAAGCTCCCGGGGGATGTCCTTCACCTCCTCGCGATGCAATGTGATCTTCGGATGACCCTCAACCCGCTCAGTGACCCTCTGTGCGAACGCGTCACGGTCCACGGCTAGCGCGCCTCCGGCAGGGACTGCGGTTTCATCAGCGCAGGCCACGACCAAGGAGTCCAGCCGGCGAAGCTCCTCTTTGAGCAGGCCGGGCGCACGATCCACGAGCTTTGAGCCCAAAGAGTTCGAACACACCAACTCAGCCAGCAGTCCCGTGACGTGGGCGGGCGTCATCTGGCGGGGACGCATCTCATAGAGCGCTACCGTGAGTCCACGCTCTGCCGCCTGCCAGGCCGCCTCGCTTCCAGCCAAGCCGCCCCCAATCACCATCAGGTCAGGCATTCGCCCCTCCCTGTCCCGGTAAAAGTTCACCCACCATAGAGATCAGATCGTCGGCGTCAAATGGTTTGTCGACGTAGTGATTGACTCCCAAGGTTGCGGCCTCCTGGCGCAGCGAGGCCGAACCGTAGCCGGTCATAAGTACGATTGGCACTTCTGCGTCGAGGTAGCGAACCCCTCTGATAAGCTCGAGCCCGCTGACGCCCGGCATGCGCACATCAGCGATAATCAAATCATAGGTCCCATTGGCCATGGCGCTGAGGGCCTCCTCACCCGAATAGGCTGTATCAACCTGGCAGCCGGGATAGTCAAGCTGCAGGGTTTGACCCAGCGATTGGGCCAGGCGCTTCTCGTCATCCACAATCAGAACTCTGGCACCCATCTTTCGCCCTCCGGATCCATTATACCATACTGCAACTGACTTTCGCAATTGGCTGGTTTGTGCTATACTTTAGCAGGGAGGGCACTATGCGAGCCATCGACATCATCGCACGCAAGCGAGACGGCATGGCACTCAACGCCGAAGAGATCGACTTCTTTGTCCAGGGATTCACCCGGGGCACAATTCCCGATTATCAGGCAGCCGCCTGGCTCATGACCATCTTCTTGCGCAACATGGATCGCCAGGAGACGATCGACCTCACCATGGCCATGGCCCGCTCGGGTAAGCAGCTCGACCTGAAAGACATCTCCTCCTTTGTGGTGGACAAGCACTCGACCGGCGGTGTCGGCGACAAGACCACACTGGTCGTTGCCCCACTGGTAGCTGCCGCCGGTGTGAGCGTGGGCAAGATGTCGGGGAGAGGATTGGGCTTTACTGGTGGCACGCTGGACAAACTCGAGTCGATTCCGGGTTTCCGTTCCGATCTGACCGAAGACGAGTTCCGCGGCCAGCTTGCCTCGATCGGCATTGTGGTCTCGGGCCAATCCAGCGATCTGGCGCCAGCCGATGGAAGACTCTATTCACTGCGTGATGCCACGGCCACAGTCGGCAGCCTGCCTCTCATCGCCAGCTCGATCATGAGCAAAAAGATCGCAGCTGGGGCAAATGGGATTGTACTAGACGTCAAGGTCGGGCAGGGGGCGTTTATGCGCACAGAAGAGGATGCGCTTGCTCTGGCCTCCTTGATGGTTGCAATCGGCAAGCGGGTAGGACGCAAGGTGCGGGCAGTGATTTCCGACATGAATCAACCGCTGGGCAATGCCATCGGCAACGCCCTGGAACTCAAGGAAGCGCTGGACACGCTCCATGGTCGCGGCCCTGATGACTTTCGCAGGCACTGCCTGACAGTCGCAGGCCAGATGCTGCAGTTGGCCGGGCGGGCATTGGACGGTGCCGAGGCGGAGACGCTATTGGCGGACTTGATCCGCAGCCGGCAAGCTTTACAAAAGTTCCGCGAGTGGATAGCCGCACAACATGGCGAACTGGAGCCGGTGGATGATCCCGAGTTGCTGCCTGCCGCAAGGTTCCAAAGAGAGATTCCTGCACCACGGACAGGCTTTGTCGCAGGGCTGAACGCGCGAGAAGTGGGCCTAACCTCTATGCTACTGGGCGGGGGACGAGCGAAAAAGGGCGACGCAATTGACCACGGTGTGGGGATCGTGCTTCAAGCCAAGGTTGGCGATCACGTTATCGAGGGCAATCCACTACTTATCATACATGCCAACGACGAAGCCAAGTTGGCCGGTGCACGGCAGCGCCTCCTGTCGGCGTACGAATGGAGCGATGAGGAAGTCAGCCCTCTGCTATTGCTACACCAGATGGTGAGCTAGAGCCTCAGGCAGAGCCTACCTGGCTGCTCGCTGCCAATCAACCAGCGCTGCTTCCGAAATCACCTGCCCGTATATCTCGTAGGTTCGTTGCGCGATTCGCTCCCAATTGTACTCCTCGCGCACTACACGGTAGGCATTCTCCACACGGCTCGCCGACCATTCAGGATGCTGCAGCGTGTGCAGGATGCCCCAAGCCAGCGAGTCCGTGTCATCGCTGTATACGGTAATCCCCGTTTCAGCATGCTGCACCACATCCTGCAGCCCGCCCACTTCGCTGACCACCACCGGGCACTTGGCTGCCATAGCTTCCAGCGCAACAATGCCAAAAGGCTCATAGAGGCTGGGGAACACGGCACAACTGGCGATCTTGAAGAGCTTGTCACGGTCCTCGTCCGAGATAAAACCGGTGAGGAGGACCTTCTCCCCCACCCCCACGCTCCAGGCCAACGAACGCAGCGACTCCAGCTCCGGGCCTTTGCCCGCGATGACCACTTTGGTCGACGGCTCCTGTGCCAGGATCAAAGGCATAGCTCTGACCAGAATATGTAGCCCTTTCTCAAAGACCACCCGGCCCACCGAAAAGACAATCTTCTCCTCCGGCAGTGCATGCATGTTGCGGAAAGGCGTCAAGTCCTGGCCCTCTAGCTCGTCAAAGCGAGATGTATCAACACCGTTGGGAACGACATCGATCTTGTCACGCGGGCACTGGAAGTAATTGGCAACTTCGTCGCGCATATACTCGCTGCAGGCGATAACACGCCACGATTCATAGTTCAGCCACCACTCCACATGATTGATGGCCTTGGATTGCTCGCTTGCCAGGTAGCCTCTGCCGCGCCCGCGCTCGGTAGCGTGGATGGTACTTACTAAAGGAACCCCGTAGCTGCGTTTGAAGGCAGCTCCGGCAAAGGCCACTAACCAATCATGAACGTGAACCAGCTCAAAGGGGCCAGAGTCCTCACACAGCTGGTGAGCGTAATCCTCCAAGCGTAGGTTAGTCTGCCAGGCACTGGTGTAAAAGTCACCTTCCACGGGTGGTGGTTCCAAACGGTGAACCGTGACATGCCCCAACCGCTCTACCTGTTCCCCCCCGCCCAGGCGCGGCGTAACAAGATGGAGTTCAAGATTGGGTAGCGTGCTCATCGGGGGAATGAGCTCGGCAGTGTGCTTACCCAGCCCACCGACCACATAAGGGGGATACTCCCAGGAAAACATCAGGACTCTCATAGTCCGGTCACCCAATCACATACAGCAATCATCTCTCTAGCTTGTCCAGCGCTTCTCCGACACTGGAGCGGGTCGGCTGACCTTCAGTACGAGTCGCTGCGTCCATCGCATCCATGAGCCGGTTCGCCGCCAAATAGGCCCACACTGCTGCAGCACTCGCCTCGGCTCCGCCTGACTCCTTCGCATACCGGTCGGCAAAGTCCGCGTTGACTGTGTCCCACACCGGTTCTGCCGTTATGTCAATGCTTGGCACGAGATAGACGAGTCCAAGGTGCTCATAGTCCCACGTAACGCTCGCTGTTTCCTCTGAGAAGCCGCCCAGCACCCCCATCACATCAGGGTCCACCGCCATCTTACGGGCCTGTTCGGCAGCCTGCTCCGCCTCGTTCAGGTCATTCAACGCCACCAACTCGACCAGGAAACGCCCGCCAATCCCACCGTCTGCGTTGCGCTCGCGCACAGCCATCCGCACGGCGTGCAACGCCTCGTAGCCCAGGTCCCGGTACAGCCCTTCAAACGGTGCCGAAAGGCCAATCTTGACGGTCGGTTTCACACTGCCGGGAAAGGTGCAGCCAGCCACAACTATGAGGAACACGAGCGCAGACAGCATGCGTAGATCTGGTAGTAGTTGGCGCCATGCTGCCACCGAGTTCGCGTGACCCGGTCCGCTACGGCGCATATTGCTCCTGATTCATCATGTGCTCTTCCAGCGTGGATGCAAAGACATGCTTCCCGTCACCGATGGCGTGGAAGTACAGATAATCAGTATCTGTCGGGTTCAGTACCGCCAGGATGGAGGCCAACCCGGGACTACATATGGGCCCGGGCGGGAGCCCTTGAACCTTGAAGGTGTTGTAGGGCGACTCCACGGTCTGCCCTTCGCCGGGCCGCATGGGATTCCACCAGTTGCCAGTTTCAGGATCCAGGCCCTTGGCATACTGGATGGTTGGGTCAGCGCTGAGGCGCAGCGCCGTCTCCTCAACGTACGCTGGGTCCAACCGGTTGTAGTACACGCTGGCGATAATCGGCCGCTCCTCATCCAACACAGCCTCGCGCTCGACGATGGAGGCCAGGGTCACCACGTCAAACAGCGTCAGGGGGCGGTAATCGCTGAGGTTGAGGTCAAATATCGTCCTGCCGGCAAGCCTGCCTTCAATCTCCGGCGCTACCCGCGCATCAAAAGTGGCCAGCATCGGATCGACAAGATTGGCAGGCACGGCATCCGTGGGCAGTTCGTAGGTATCGGGGAACAAAAAGCCCTCGAGCGAGGCCCCAGCCGGGCGACTCGCCAACCACGGGTAGTCATACACAGCGGTACGCGCATAGGCCAAAAAGTCATCGCCGCGCATGATTCCCTGTTCCTCCACCAGCCAAGCGACCTGCTCCATACGCCAACCTTCCGGTATGGTGACCATGACCGCGTCAGCCCCGCCATACTGCAGAGCCTCTGCGATCTCGTGCATCGTCATGTTGGGCCGCAGCCGATAGGTCCCTGCCTCCAAACTCACATCCAGCCCATGGTAAGACATGAACCGGCCAAAAACATCGCCGCTCACGACCAGGCCCTCTTCTTCAAGTCTGGCGGCTACGCTGGTCGCGGTTTCGCCCGGTTCCACGACAAAAGTGACCGCAGTGGGATCATCGCTTACAGACTGATTCAGCTCGGTTTGGTGCATGCTGAGGTAGAGGCTAAGGAAGAATGAGTTGGGCGAGTCAAAAGACAGGTCGAGCTCTGCCGCCTGCTCGGACTGGTCCTGGGCCTGCAACGAGTCAGCCAGCATCCGCCCACCAAAGATCACCACCATGGTCAGCGCACCGACTGCACCGACCAGCAGCAGGGCCCGCGACAAATTCCGAAGCCAATCGGGGATCAGGCGTCGAGACCACCGCATCTCTGCCAGCAAGACGACAACCATGGCGCCTATCCACGCAATGGCTGCGGTTCTCAGCAGTACTATCAGGTTATCCCCGACCCAAGCTTGGGCCTCAAGGATCAATGAATCCAAAGATCTACCTCCCCTGCGCACCAGCCATCTCGGGACTGGGGTCAGGACCCCCCAAATCCCTCTCAGATAGCCTGATGCTCGTCCAGATAATCCTGCAAGATGACCGCGGCTGCTGCTGCATCGATCCGCTGCTTGCGGTGCCTGGCACCCCGCCCCGCTCCAATCATCAGCTGCTGCGCCCGCTGGGTCGAGCCATACTCGTCCCACATAATCACCCGCAAACTCAGACCGTCAAGCTTCAGCGCCTCAGACAGGGCTTCAGCGTATCGCTCAACGCGCCTGGCTTGCGGACCAGCGCTGCCGTCAGCATTCAGCGGATGCCCAACCACCAACCGCTCGGCTCGCTGCTCCCTGACAAGGCGGGCAACCTTGCGAAAATCGTCCGCCTTTGAGGTTCGCCGGATGACGGTCAACGGCGTCGCAAGCAAACCAGCCTCATCGGAAACTGCGACGCCGACCCGTCGATCCCCTACATCGAGAGCGAGCGACCTCATCTAGTCCAGGATCACCACCTGGATGCGGAAAGGCAGGAGTGGCACACGGTCGAGCCAATCCCACCGCTTGATCCAGCCGGGCTCAATCTCCACTACCGGCGGGGCATCCAGGGCAAACGTCTCGGTCAAAGCCGTGACCGCTTCATCAGCCTGCAGGCCAGAAACAGCAGATCGTATCGCTCCGCGGTCGACATCTACAACTAGTGGAGCAGACGCTGTCACGTCCACAATCACACTACGACCCACCATCTGTACATTTTCTTCGTCCAGGCTGAAGGCGATTTCCTCCGATTGTAACTGGTACGTGACAGGGATCTGCTCCTGTAGCACATCGTACGCCAGCAGGTTAGCATTCGCCCGGTCAACAGCCGTTCCCGTCGCCAGAATTCGCATCTGCAAGTGCAACACGTCAGCCTCAGCATCCAGGAACTGATCGTACACCTCGGCCATGATCTCCGTAGTCATCGACTCTGGTGGCAGGAATTCTTGCTCGCCAAGTTGATTCTGCAGCTCTACATATGCCCGCTGCTGCAACTGCTGGTACAACTGTGCCTTGAGGCGATCCATATCGGCTCGAGTGACAACGCCGACCTGCTTCACGCCGCCGCCCTGCGTGGGCTGTTCATTGATGACGCGCACCTTGCCCCGCAGTCCGGACGTCTCTACCTCAGTGATCGTCGCCCTATCCACGTTGCCCACAGGGCCAGGCTGCAGAGCCTCGATTTGCGCAACGGCCCGTGCGCCCACGACGGCTTCCAGCGTCGCGGTCGTCACCGTCTGGAAACGGACCGTTGTCCCCGTCGCTGTCCGGACCACAGCGCCCGGCAGGATCTCTAACGGATCAGTGCTTTGATTGATGACTGTTATCGTGCCGGTGGCTGGGGCATCGGGCGCATCCCGCTTGCTGACTGTGGCGATCTCTCCCGTCTGCTCCACCTCAGTCTCAACGATACGGGCCGGGATGGTCAGAGAGGTGAGGCTTGGCTTCTCCGCCTCTGGGTCGGCCGTGAGCTGCAGGTTGGCCTCCACAATCTCGCGATAGGGCACTACGGTGACTTTGGCCTCGGGGATCAGTAGGGTCGCCATCACCAGGACGACCGTAAGCAGGAAGGCAAAGAGCAACACGGTCATAATACGTCCGGCCCAGCGGATCACCGTATCGCCATAGCCAATGTCGCCCCGCCCGGAGCGCAGGCCAGCCACACGCGCGAAGGCAGCCCTCTGCGCCGACGAACGCCTGGGGGCACCGCTTCTCCACCGTCCCTTCTGTCCCCGTGAAATGGACTTCAGGGTAGCGATACCTTCCGCCTTGGCCAACTGCCGGGTCCGGCTGTCGCGCGTGATTAGTGCCACATCCAGGGCTAGATCGTGCGCATACCGGCCCAAGATCCGGAGGTTCAGTGGCTCGTGAAACAGCTGTGACTCCTTGGGCACAACAAGCAGCACCCGCTTTGCCTGCGCTCCCTCGAGCAACTCGCGGATCGCCGGTAGATCGTCCTCAGTGTCTAAATACAGTACCTGTTGCATATCTCTACAAGCTCTCTCGGTTCATCTAAGATATTATCCCTGACAAAGCTCTGCCAAGATGCGCGCCGGGCGGGCGACTGACCGCTGCTGGTCGGCAACCCACGAAGCCAGTGCCAGAGCCGACACGTCCCCCAGCTCGCGGCCCCTTCCTGATCGGTTCATGACGCCCGGCACATCCGTGGGTCGCAGGCAACGCACTTCCGGATACCGATCAAATCGCAACCTCTGGCTCCACGCCAGCGAGCGAACCGCCTCAGCCATCTCTGGTAAAGCACTGCCCCCACCCAGCAAGTACAGACTCTGTGGGAGCGGTTCATCGTGGCTCAAGCGCGCCAGCGCGGTCTCGGTATCCTCCAGCCATCTGGTCAGCGCTGGCCGCAGGGTAGCCTGTATCTGTGACTCGGCCTCGGCGCTGAGTTGCCCATCACTGTATGTCCGCTTTAGCCGTTCGGCACGGTCGGTGGTCAGACCCCATTTGCGCGCCAGCATATTGGTAAGCTCGTTCCCACCAATGGACAGAGACTCCATGACAACCGGGCGTCCGGCACCACACCAGATCAGGTCAGTCACCGCCCCGCCAACGTCCAGCAGAATGCCATGACCTACAGGCAGCCCTGCTGCCAGAGCGAGGGGGATAGCTGTAAGCGTGAGCGACGAGAACTCCAGATCATCAGCCACCGCGCCCCATGCCTTGATGGTCTCCACCCGGGTCATAGCGGCAAAGACCGCAGCCCCAATCTCCTGACCCCGAAAGCCCACCAAGTCAGTAACCCCGCGACCATCCACAGTGAGCGCAACAGGCACCGCATCGACCAGGAGCCAGCCGCCTCTCCCGGGTTCATCACTCAGGAGCCGGTTGACGGCCAGGCGCAGTGCCCGTTCGAGCAGGGCCTCTAGTTCCTTCTCGTCGATTACACGGCTAGGCTGGGCACGCTGCTGGACAACGGCCCACGACCTGCCTCGCAGCTCTGATACGGGAAGCCCTACGATAAGCCGGTCTGGCAAGACCCACCGGCCTCCCGAGGAGCGGGCCACCTCCTCGGCCTCGACCAGCGCTTCATCGCACGTGCTCACCAGCGCTGCCGCGCTGGCCTCACCGGCTTTCCATCCAGGACCCTCGGCCCATCCCAGTACCGTGGATTGCCCATCGTACACCTCGACCACACAAAGGCGCAGTCTCGTGGATCCGGGTTCCACAATACCAATGCTCACCGGCACTGTGGTTTGACGGCGGTTCCTGCGCAGACTATTCTGTCGCCACACAGGACTTCCCTCGCTTCGCCCAGATAACCTCGCTCAAGAGCCTTCTGCCCCATCCAGAAGCTCTCTCACCACCTTGGGTACAAGGGCCAGCGCCTCGTCCAGCCGTCGCGGATCGCGCCCCCCGGCCTGGGCCAACGTGGGCCTTCCGCCGCCACCGCCGCCAACAACACGGGCTACCCGCTTGATGACGGTCCCTGCCTTCAGTCCCTTTTCCACCAGATCTGGTGTAACCGCAGCCACAAAACTGGGCTTCTCGCCAATCACAGCCCCCAGAACAATAGCCACCGAGCCAAGCCTGGTGCGCAGCCAGTCAGTCATCTCGCGCAAAGTCTCCACGTCGGCAGCGTGCACGCGGGCAGCCAGTAACTTGACGCCATCGACCTCCTGTACCTGGCCCAACAACTTCTCAAACTCCAAGCGGGCAAGCTCGCGGCGCAGATCACCGATCTCCTTCTGACGTGCGTGCAGGTCACCGAGCACCCGCAGGACAGCCCGCTCCACCTCTTCAGGCTGAGCCCCCAGGTGGGCCGCAGCGGCATCCAGGACGCCAAGACGCTGCTGAACCAACTGCTGGGCAGCTCTGCCAGTCACGGCCTCAATGCGCCGCACTCCAGCCCCTACGCTACCCTCCGACACGATGCGGAACAGGCCAATCTCGCCCGTATGGTGAACATGAGTGCCGCCACAGAGCTCCTGGCTGAATGGCTCCTGAGGCACGCCGATCTTGATGACGCGCACTTCGTCGCCATACTTCTCTCCAAAGAGAGCCATGGCGCCGGCAGAGACTGCCTCCTGATAGCCCGCATGCTCGACAAAGAGGGGATAGTTGGCTAGAATGGCATCATTCACCGATTGCTCTACCGCATCCAACTCGTCTTGCGTCAGCATCGCCCCATGCGTGAAATCGAACCGAAGCCTGTCCGCCGCGACCAGGGACCCTGCCTGCTGAATATGCTCGCCCAGAATGTAGCGCAATTCGCTGTGCAAAAGGTGCGTAGCCGTGTGGTTGCGTGCAATGTCCATCCTGAGCATGGCGTCGACGGTTGCCCAGGTCGGATCCTCAACCTGAAGCTCCCCATGGGTCACCAGTCCCTGGTGCAGAATCAGCCCGGGCACAGGTTGCCGCATCCCCGAGATTTCGACTTCCCAACGGGGCGTGTCCCTGCGATCCTCGAAACGCGTGAGCAAGCCTGCGTCAGAGACCTGACCTCCGCTCTCGACGTAGAATGGGGTAGCCGCCAGCACAATCTCTACCTCGTCACCTTCGCTGGCTCGCTCTACCGCTTTGCCATCGCGCACAATGGCGACGATCACCGTCTCAAGCCGGATATAAGCATCGTACGGATGCTCAACACCATCGGGGCCCAGCCGCCCACTGTCCTTCAGTTCCTCCAGCAAGCGCGCATAGAGCTCTAGGTCCCCAGCATCGGCCGTCACGAACTGCTGCGCCTCCCTGCCGCGCTGCCGTTGCTCCTCCAGTGCAGCCTTGAAGCCGGCCTCATCGACGGTGAAACCACGCTCCCCAGCCACGTCCCGTGTCAGGTCCAGGGGGAAGCCAAAGGTATCGTACAGGCGGAAGGCATCGCCTCCCTGAATAACTGACTCATCCTTCTCCTCGAGATCAGTCATGATCTCGTCCAGGAGAGCAAGACCAACGTCCAGCGTGCGCTGAAATCGCTCCTCCTCCTGGCGGATGACATTCAAAATGAACTCCCGCCGCCTTTGCAGGTCCTGATAGTGTTCGCCGAACATGTCGATCACGACCTGGGCGACCTCACCCAGGAACGGTCCCGTGAAGCCAAGCTTGCGCCCGAAGCGGGCCGCGCGGCGCAGGATCATGCGCAACACATAGTTGCGCCCCTCGTTTCCGGGGATCACGCCGTCGCCTACCAGAAAGGTTACCGCGCGCCCGTGGTCGGCAATCACACGGTAAGGCACGACATGCTCCTGGACAGTCTCGTCATCATGTCCCAGCATCTCCTGGACGCGGTCCAGGATCGGAGCAAAGAGATCAGTTTCATAGTTCGCCCGCACACCCTGAGCCAGTGCGGTCACCCGGTCCAAACCCAGGCCGGTGTCAATATGCTTCGCTGGCAGCTCTGTCAGGACACCGTCGGCATCGCGGTTATACTGGATAAAGACCAGGTTCCACACTTCAAGATACCGGGCACAGTCACCGTTCACACCGCAGACGTGTCCCTCCACGTGCTTCTTGTTGCAGTACTCGGGCCCGCGGTCGTAGTGAAGCTCGCTGCACGGGCCGCAGGGGCCGGTGGCTCCCATCGCCCAGAAATTGTCCTTGCGGCCAAAGGGCAGGACACGTTCAGGATCGATATCGGTTTCACTGAGCCAAAAGCCCCGGGCCTCCTCATCCATGGGCAGATCGCCCTCGTCATCCTCAAAGATCGTAGCCCAAAGGCGGTCCTTCTCCATGCCCCAAACCTGGGTCAGCAGTTCCCATGCCCAGGTGATCACTTCTTTCTTATAGTAGTCGCCAAAGGACCAGTTGCCCATCATCTCAAAGAAGGTGTGATGGTAAGGAGAAGGTCCGACTTCCTCCAGGTCGTTCAGATGGCCCGACACCCTCATACATTTCTGCGCATCGGCCACACGAGGGTAGCGGGGCTCCTCCCGGTTCAAAAAAATGTTCTTGAACTGGTTCATGCCTGCGTTTGTGAGCAGCAGCGTGGGATCGCCCACAGGCACCAATGGCGCGCTGGGCACGATCTCGTGATCTTTGCTGGCAAAAAAGTCCAGGAAGCTCTGGCGAACTTTGGCTCCCGTCATTCGTTTCATCGTTTGTCCTACCTCGTCATGCAGGTCGGGTGCATAGCGCGGCACTCGTGCTCTCACCGCTTGAACACCTTACCTCACGTTTCTCGTTCGATTCATGCCGGTTCAGGCGGCAATTGTAGCCCAACTCCGCACAGATGTCAAACCAGATGCGGGCGTACCCTTGGCCCTGGCTTGGCATCCGCCGCGCGAGAAGTGCTGCCGCATGGTTCATACACAACTTGACATCCCTTCCTGCTGCGGCTAGAATCAAACCGGTACCCTGAGTCCTGGCTGGGAGGTAATGAATGGGCAAGAAACTGATTGTCAACGCCGATGACTATGGGCGCTCGCCGGGAGTGTCTCGCGGCATTCTGGAGGCACACCGGCGCGGAATCGTCACCAGCACCACGGCGATGATCAACCAGCCCTCGGTAAGGACGCAGCTCGACGAGGCGCTGGCCTTCCCGGACCTCGGCCTCGGCCTGCACCTCGTCTTCTCGGCCTGGCGCCCCATCCTGCCGCCGGAACAGGTTCCGAGCCTGGTGGATGACGATGGCTTCTTCCTGGGCCAGCACGACCTCTGGGCCCAAGCTGAGGAAATATCGACCAGTCAGCTCCGTGCCGAATTCACTGCGCAGGTGGAACTCTTTGCCGAGTGGGCCGAAAGACTGCCCGACCACCTTGACTGCCACCAGTTTGTCCATCTCTACCCGCCCTTTTTCCAGGCATACGCCGATCTGGCGCAGCAATACGACCTTCCCCTGAGGGTCCCCTTCCCGCCCGAGGCTGACTTCCAGCGGGCGGTCTCGACTTTGCCTTACCTCGAGGACTTTCCCCTCGATCACGTCCGGGGCATGATTGCCACCAACAGCGCCCTGCTGGCAGCCCGCAGCCTGCGCTATCCAGACCACTTT
>Ga0207796_1000068_pt1 | contig 42730 bp, 37 predicted proteins | sample Pon1CUnioCityCA_6_FD_187274 | JGI IMG/M metagenome (GOLD analysis project Ga0207796, IMG submission 187274) | Marine sediment microbial community from Union City, CA, USA - Pond 1C Sediment 1 (SPAdes) | ecosystem: Environmental > Aquatic > Marine > Intertidal zone > Salt pond sediment ... | reverse complement strand
TATGCTTCTCTTCCTGGCGGGCGACGAAGGAGCAAGCTCAACTCGCGGTAGGAATCCGCGTGTTTGTTCAGGTCGTCGTACACAATCAGTGCATCGCGGCCCTCGTCCATGAAGAACTCGGCTATCGCACAGCCGGTGTATGGCGCCAGGTAGCGCAGTGCCGGGGGATCCTCCGGGCTAGCCACGACGACGGTGGTGTGGCCCATAGCGTCGTGGCGTTCCAGGGTCTCGATGATCCTCAAAGCAGAGCTCTTCTTCTGACCGATAGACACGTAAACGCAGGCGACGTCTCGGTCTCTTTGGCTCAGCAGGGCATCCACGGCCAGGGCTGTCTTCCCGACGTGCCGATCACCCAGGATCAGCTCGCGCTGGCCGCGCCCAATGGGGAGTAGCGCATCGATGATCTTTGTCCCGGTGCGCAGGGGCTCGTTGACGGGCGCTCGCTCCACGATGTCTGGAGCCTCTCGTTCTAGGAACCGCTTCTCCGTCGAACCGAGTGGGCCCTGGTCATCGAGCGGTTGCCCGAGGGGATCCACGATACGCCCGAGCAGCTGGTGGCCCACGGGGACTTGGACCCGCTCCCCGGTCGCTGTTACTAGATCGCCGCCCTGGATGCCTTCATCCGGTCCCATGAGGATGACATCGAGTCGTGCGTGGTCCAGATTCAGAATCAACCCTTTCACGCCGGTGGGGAACTCCACCAGCTCATCCGTCTGGGCGAGAGGAAGGCCGGACAGAGTGGCGACACCATCGCCAATGCGTTGCACTGTCCCCACCTCGCGGAAGATGACCTGACTCTTCTGCTCTCTGACGCGCGTGCGTAACGTCTCCAGCAGAGGACCAACGTCCGTGCCTGCCCGGGACGGTACAGCAATCTCTGCGATCCGGTGCTTGAGGCGCTCGGAGGATGTAAGCTCCCGTACGCGGGCAGCACACTCCTGTGTCTCCGCCTCCTCGTGGATGGTCTCCAAGAGGGCCGAGAGGTCAGGGTGGATTTCGTCGCTAGGTTTCCGATTGCTCATTGCTCAGTCGCCTTTCGAGTGCCTGCGAGGCTTGTTCGCGCAGCTCCGCAAGCCGACCGGCGATCGAGTTATCGACGACGATGTCGCCAAGGCGAACCTGCATCCCCGCCGCCAGAGAAGGGTCCATCTCCGTCTCGAGATCGACGTTACGATCAGCCAAGGCAGTTAGTGTGCGCGCAAGCTCTCCCTGCTGGTCGGAAGAAAGTTGCCTCGCCGTCGTCACGTGAGCGGTGGGGGTCCGCTCACCGAGCGAGCGTCGGAAGGCACGAACCCTCTCCATCTCTTGGCGTCCCATCTCCCAGATGCGGTCGTTCAGTTCCTTAGCGAGCGAATTGTGCATCTCAGGAGGTGCCGCTTCCCTGATCAACTCAGCTCCGATGTCCAGGATCGTATCGATCAGCTCTTCGTGGAACTCGTCGATTGCCCGCTTTCGCATCTGCTGGACATCCTCGCGGGCGTCTTCCAGCATCTTCTCAATGTCATCTTCGACGTCATCAAGCATCCGCTGGCGCTCTGCCTCAGCCTGTTTCTGGGCCTCGGCGATGATCTCGTCCGCCTCCTCCTCCGCCTGAGACAAGCGATCCTGCAATCTGTGACGGAGTTTCTCGCCCTCGTCACGATCCTCCCGCAATTGCTTCATCGTCTCTTGTTTCTCAGCTCGCCGCTCTTGCACACGCGCCATCACGGGACGGAAGGCGAAGTAGTAGAGTGCCGCGGCCAACACCAGGAAGTTAACAATCTGGAAGGCGATCGTCGCCCAATCGATATTCAGCATGCACTATCCCCCGGGGAAGAACCGATCGATCACCGGGTTGGCGAAGATCAGCACCAGGATAACCAGGAGGACGTAAATCGCCGTGGACTCCAGCAGCGCCATTGATATGAGCAGCGTCGTCCGAAGGTCACCTGAAGCCTCCGGCTGGCGAGTCATTCCCTCCAGGGCCTTGAGGACGGCTCGTCCCTCGACGATGGCAGGCGTCAGGGCGCCCAGGACGATGCCGATTGTCGATCCGATAATCGTAACGAGCGTGATGAGGGTTCCCGGATCCATTTCTGTCACAGTCGGTTTCTCCTTGCTTGTCTAGTCCGGCATCCCGACCCCACTTACATCCAGGGCGCGGGCGCTAGGAATCTGATGGACGTGGAATCTCTTTGTTCTCCTCAGTGTCCTCCAGTCCAGTGCTGATGTACACAGCCGCGAGAGCTGTGAAGATGTAGGCTTGAAGCAAGCCGGTGAAGATGTTGAGCCCAATCACGGGCAGCGGCACCAACAGGGGAATCAGCATGAACACGACAAGGACAATCAACTCTGTGCTCAGAACGTTCCCGAAGAGCCGAACCGCGAGCGAAACTGTGCGGCTGATCTGCCCGATGATCTCCAGAGGCAGCAAGAATATGGGGGAGGCTAGATTCTGGAGGTAGCCAAGGACGCCTTGTTGACGCATTCCGAAGTAGTGGACGGAGAGGAACACGACGATGGCAAGCGCGATTGGCGTATTGAGGTCCCGCGAGGGGGCGACGATGGGAAGCATGCTGCCGCCGGGCAAGGGAATCGTCGGCAGGACGCTGAAAATGTTGGCGAACGCGACGAAGATAGCCAGCGACCCGAGAAACGGAAGATATCGCTCAACAGGATACCCCGCGAGAAGATCGGCAATCAGGTCCTCCAAGAAGTCGAGCACCATCTCGAGCATCGTCGGACGTCTACGCCGGATGATGACGGCCAGTACTATGACGACAATCATCATGATCCACGTCGAGACCACTGTGTCTCGCACGCCAACGCCAAAAATCGAAAACACGATCTGTGGGAAGAACCTATCCATAGCTTGCCCTAGAATTGCAGGGGGCCGCGTCGACTCCCTACAGCTCCTTCCATCCTTTCTTTGTCTGCTCTCCCATTCCCACGGCAGTACTTTGTGTCGTACGCCGAGAAACGGACCGCCCTGAGGCCTGAGCCCAGATTACCGTGATCCAGCGAGAAAGCCAGAGTCCGGCGAAGGCAGCCAGCCCTGATGCGATGCCCTGCTGCAACGCCGCAACCAACAGCGCAGTGACTAGGGCTAGCCGCACGACCAGCGTACTCAGGGTGAGCCAAAGTGCACTATGCCCCATCTCGGCTCGGAGTCGACTCACGGTCCACCAGCGGGCCAGGCCGTTGAGACAGGCAGTCACAACTCCCAGCAGCAGCCAGAAGCCAATCATCTTGGGGTTCTGTCCTTTTTTTCTCTCTGCCCCCGCGTATCGGTGGTTGATCGACGAGAGCGCCGATCCAAGCGGTTGATCGACCGGATCACGTTGTAGAAACCGGTGAAGATGCCGAGGATCAGGAAGCCGAAGGTACACAGATACCCGGTGGGCAATGCGCCGTCCAATAGGTACCCGACCAATACCCCCCCGAAGATTGGCAAGGCCAGGTCCCATCCCAGGGACGTGGCTCGCAGCGCCTCTCTCCAGATGTCTCCTTCTTGCCTATTCATCGCTGATGGTCAGTATGTCGGTCAGCTCGCTGCTAGCCTCAGTCTCCAGCTTCCCCTGTAGCTGGCGAGCGAGCCGTTCGAATCGGTGTTCCTCGGAGACCGCGGAGGGCCAGGAACCCTTCTCTCCCTCGGCCTGGCCGCTGGTGAGGACTTTCACCTCTTCGGCTGCAATCTGAAGGATTCCCGCTGAGACCTGGAAGGCATGTTCGTCGTCACCGTCGGTATAGCGTAGCGGGCCGCTGACCGTTTCGGCCAGAAGCGGCGCGTGCCCTGGATAGACGGTGAGTCCCGTGCCGTTGGCCAGCCGCACATGGACCCACTCCGCTTCTGCCACTGCCAGGAGTGTCGTGACCGGGTTCGTCACTCTCAGTTCGAGGGTTCTGACCATGTTCAGCCCTTGCTCAGGCGCTGCCTGCCGCGGATGCAGGATCCGCCTTCAGCGTGTCTGCTTTTCTGACCGCCTCATCGATGTTCCCCACCATGTAGAACGCCTGCTCGGGGAGCTGATCGTGTTCCCCGTCGAGGATCTCGCGGAAGCCGCGGAGCGTCTCGTGCAGGGTGATGTAGCGACCTGGCGTTCCCGTGAAAGGCTCCGCGACAAGGAACGGTTGTGTGAGGAAGCGCTGTATTCGCCGCGCGCGCTCTACCGTCACGCGATCGTTCTCGTTCAACTCCTCCATACCAAGGATCGCAATGACATCGCGTAGCTCCTCGTAGCGGGCAAGAGTCTCCCGCACCTCGTTTGCGATGTTGAAGTGATCCTCTCCAACGCCTGCCGGCGTGAGGAGCGTGCTCGTGGAATCGAGCGGGTCGATGGCGGGGTAGAACCCGCGACTGGCCTGGCGTCGGGTGAGGATAGTGGTGGCGTCCAGATGCGCGAATGTGGCTACCACAGCCGGATCCGTCATGTCGTCCGCCGGGACGTAGACGGCCTGCACCGACGTAGAGCTGGCACCGCTGGCGGTGGTCGTAATACGCTCCTGAAGCTCACCCATCTCGGTGTCGAGCGTGGGTTGATAGCCGACCGTGCTGGGCAGCCGCCCCAGAAGAGCGGAAATCTCGGCACCGGCCTGCACGTACCTGAAGATGTTATCAATGAAGATGAGGGCCTCTCGCTCTTCCTGGTCCCGGAAGTACTCGGCCATCGTCAGCGCCGTGAACGGAACTCGGAGACGAGCGCCCGGCGGTTCCTTCATCTGGCCAAAAACAAGGATTGTGCTTTCCAGAACACCGCTTCGGCGGAGCTCTCGCCAGAGATCGTTGCCCTCGCGGCTGCGCTCCCCAATGCCGGTGAAGAGAGCCACCCCCTGGTGTTCTTCGATGGTGTGGCGCATCAGCTCAATCATGAGCACTGTCTTGCCCACTCCAGCGCCTCCAAACAGGCCGATCTTGCCCCCGCTCGGGTAGGGGGTGAGCAGGTCGATCGCCTTGATGCCTGTGACGAAGGGCTTCTCGACAACCCGCTGCTCCTGCATTTGCGGGGCTTTGGCGTGGATCGATCGGCGCTCGGCGTGCTCCAGTTGGCGGCCACCGTCGATGGTGTGTCCGAGGACATTGAACATGCGCCCAAGCGTGTCCGGGCCCACCGGGACGTGGATCGCTTTCCCGGTGTCGCGCACGGTCAGCCCACGCCGGAGGCCTGAAGTCCCCCCCATTGCGATAGTCCGGACTGTGTGCGGGTCGACGTGCTCTTGGACCTCGACAACCAGGTCCTGCTGGCCCTCTCGGTCGACGATGAGGGCATTGTGGATGCTGGGCAGATCGCCGGAGGGGAACTCCGCATCGATCACCACGCCAGCCACACGCACGACTGTTCCTTTTCTCTGCACAGCGTCACTCCTTGGGACTAGTTGACTGTGGATTCTACCATGGAACCGTCCTTTCGAATAGAGGGCTGGGCCCCAGGAGGCCGGGCGACGGACATCTAGGCCCTGCTGATCGAACGAGCGGAGCCGCGCCGGGAAGTCGACCAAAGTCTTCAAATGAGCCAGAAGCTCGGCTATAGCCGACCGTGCGGCCCGACGGGCTTACGGCACGGCGTCGCCGTGCATCAGGGGAATGTCCTCGGCGTGGTGGAAGCGGAGCAGAGCAGCCGAGCGGGTCAGGATCCTGTCCCGCGCCGGGGGCACTTGAGGGGATTGCTGGTCGTGCGGGCGCGTCAGGCCCTCCCGCAATTCAGGACAGGGGTTGTTCTCCCCCCAGGGCCTCGACCGCTTGTCGTACAGCCTCGCGTTCAGGATCGCGCAGCGCGTGGCTGGGCGCCGGGCGGTTGCCCATGGTGATACAGACAGTGCCCCGACGGCAGGGGATAGCCATATCGACGACGTACTCGGCGTTAGCTTCATGGAAGGGGAACTCCCTCTCCGGGTGGAGGTCATCCTCCTTGAGCGTGACATAGAGCCCATCGGCGCCCGTGGCGTACAGGTCGTTGATCTCCTCGGCTGCTATGAAACGATCCCAGGTTGATTCGATGAAAGTGACACGCCGCCAACGGAGGCTGGGGATTGGTTCATCCCGCTTCATCAGGCGGCCCAGCTGGAGCTTGTAGTAGGGATCGTCCGCGTGAGGGTGATCTGATTGATGAGGAAGCAGATCGCGACGGCGTACGAGTTCATGGCCTTCCACCGGAGCGTAGTAGTGGATGGACCATTTCTCGTCGCCGAAAGCCCTCGTGAAGTAGAAGGCCAGCACCACTGCCTCCGTGGTGCTTTCCGGGGCATGCAGTTTGGGAATACGGTACCACCTCTCCTCACGCGCGATGGTGAAGTCGCGCCGGCTGTTCATGATGCCGACCAGGACGCGGTCCGATGGGTAGAACACTCCGTCACCTCCGGCTCATACGTTGAGCGCCAGGTGCCTCAGTGGCAAGCGCAGTGACCCTCATTCTGTCCTTCCGGGTACGGATGGATCGCGGTCTGTCCACCGCGCTGTGTAGACCGGGAGCAAAGCCTTGGGCCATCTGCCTCAAGGTGGCTCCGCTGGGTGTGCGGTTCGAACATCTGTGCTGTCAGCGGCGGAGTCTCGGGAGAGCCAGTTCTTCCAGTATTCTGCGGCCCTCTGCGGAGAGACCCAGTATCTCGATCTCCGCCTCCAGTCGCGCGATTGTCCCATGACCGCCAACGTAGCCGTTGACGCGCGCCGCAGCGGTGGAGTCTACAAATTCTGCAGCCTCCGGATAGATAGCCTCGAACTCGGCCATCAGGTCCTTGGTCCCCCGCAAAGCGTATTTCTGGTGGTAGTCCTCAGCGCGCCAGAACTCGGAGTATGGTATGATCTCCGTCGCAGTCTGCTGTCCGCTGCTCGTTTGGCGCTGTTCCTTTGCAGTCTCGGCGAGACGTCTTTGCTCACCGTCGTGATAGAAGATCACGGAGCCATATTGGCGCGATATGGATCGACTCACTGGACTGTGGTTATTCCAGAAGACTTCCAGCAGCTCACCATATGTGATAGCAGTCGGGTCATAGTCGATCTGGATGGTTTCGCTGTGATCGCCGAGTCTTCGGTAGGTCGGGTCGCTCTTCGCCCCCCCGGCATAGCCGACCCGAGTGCGGACGACACCGGGAAGACTCCCGAACTGGGAGTCAGGTCCCCAGAATCATCCCATGGCGAAGGTGGCGGTCTTTGTGTCCGTTGGAGCTGCGAGATCAATCGGGGGGATGGTGATTCCGGGGTCTTCTGGTTTCGTCGGAGAGCCCATTGTTGCAGTCTCCCTCGTGTGTAACAGGAGGATCGCTACGAGCGCGATCCCCGCGATGGTCAATGGCAGCGCAACGTGCCTCAGCACATCACGTATCGCTTCGAGCCGCTGATGCGTCATCACCTGTTGAGTGTCCTTTCAGTCGCTTGGCCTACCGGTTTTCCTCATCTATATTGGACATTTTAACATACCCGACCGGATGGGCAACCTGCCAGTTGAGCTCGCGTGACCTCAGTTCCGATTCCTCGTATATATCACCGGCGGCGCGGTGTGGTCCAGCAACAGCCGGCGATTGGTAGCGGGGAAAAACGTCTGTGCCTCAGGAACTGGTCGTCAGCTCCTCCTTGGGACAGGTTTGTCAAAAGAATCTGAGCGTGTTAGAATAGCCGCCGTCCGTGGACGGGAGTTTGAAACCTGTGTCGGATACCCGGTTGGCTCCTTCTTGTTGCGTCCCATCCTGAATTGGTTCGATTCCTGGGCTGGTGTGACGCGACGGTACCCGGGTCTGGGTGCAGGAAGCTGTCTGCTCACGGGTTGTCGCAAAGAGACATCGAAACTGGGGGCGACGCCTTGGGAGCCTTTCTGTCGGAGGGTGACAAGGCGTCGCCCGATTTGGGAAACTTCGGGGTTTCATCACCAATTGGGCTCGCTTGAGGGAAGGCAGCTCCAGATCTATTCTACTTCCCTGCCGGGAGGAGGCATGAATGCGCAAAAGGATAGGAGGGAACCCGATGATGGGTGCTGAGAGGGGATTGGCTGGCCTCTTGCGACGGATTGGGCTGAGCAGGCTGGTTATCGGGGTCATCACTCTGCTGGTGGCTGTGGCCATGCTGTTGCCACCGATCTCACTCCTGTACCGGCTCGGCGTCGTGGGATTTGAGACGATCAGCGCGGACCGTGTCAGTGTTTCACATCCAGATGGTCTGACGCTGCAGGTTGATCCAGAGGATTTCTCGAGTCGCATACGCGTACGACTGGAATCGGTACCGCAGCTCGTTTTCCTTGAGGGCTCGGCCGGCTCCGAGCTCAAGGAGGCTGCGAAAGCTCTGCCGGAGCACCTGGAGGTGAAGAGTCCCTACTATAGGTTGCAGACGCGCGGTTCATCCTCTGATTCCATTTGGGTTGACGTGGTTGTACCCAACGATGCTGAACCCTGGGAGACACTCGATCTCTACTCGTGGGACGGTGAGCGTTGGACGTGGGTAGGTAGCGATCTTCACACTGAGGTGACCGGGCACGAGTTCATCAGGGCGGACGTGAGAGAGGTACCGGACTCCGTCGTTGTGGTGCAGACCGGCCTGACCGAGAGACACGTCGCCACCGATGTGGACTCCGGTGATCACGCAAGTCAAGCGCACCTGTTTGACACAGTGAATCCCAAGGGCCTGCTCATGGGCACGATGGGAGGGTTCGCCGGCGATGTAGAGAGCCTAACGATTCCTGAGGAGGATGCGGGTTGTGCCGTCATGCCGACGCTGCGTAACTGGGCGTCGGGAAGGAGTGTGAACGCAGGGTTGCTTTCCGACTTTTTGGCTGACGCTGGGGCACAGGAGACGCATGTTGCCAATATCGTAGAGATGTGCACTGAGCGAGGCTTCGACGGCGTAGATATTGACTACCGGGGTGTGGCAGAAGAGCAGCGTGATAGCTTCGTCTCGTTCATCTCAAAGTTGGCCAAGGCCCTTCACGAAGTCGATCTCCGGCTCAGCGTGACGGTTGAGCGTCCAAGGCCGATAGACGGCGGCTGGGAGACCGGCGGCTACGACCTGGCGGCGCTTGGTGAAGTTGCCGATGCGGTTCGGTTGCCTTCCCCATGCGAGGGAGAAGCCTACGCGGACGGCGGCACTGCTCATCGCTTGTTGGACTGGGCGACAGCGCAGGTGCCTCGACACAAGCTCATGATGCTCGTGTCTTCGCTGACTACGGAAATGGGCGGGGGGACTGACCTGTGTAAGCCCATTTCGGCTCAAGAGGCACTGCTGCCGTTCGGCGAGGTGACTGTTCTTGAGAAGGCAGAGGATGTGGAGCCGGAATCTGAAGTTGCGCTCGGGCTCTCTGGATCGCTACTGAGCACGTCACCGCAACCTGAGTCGGGCACCTATTCTTTGCGATACAAGACAACAGAAGGCGACACCCGAACGGCCTGGCTGGGGACAGCTGCCAGTCTGGCCCATAGACTGGCATGGGCAAAGCAGTACCATCTGGGGGGCGTGGTCGTTGCGGACGCTCTAGATCCCGGGAACATGGACGGCGTGTTGGACGTTGTGGCAGCCTACCCTGACGTCGAGGACCTGGACCTTCCAGATCTGGACGAGATGCAAATCGCCTGGACGGTGAAGCAGGGAGGTGAGGAGATCGATGGACAGAGTGGTCCTCTGGCCAATCCGAGTTACACGTGGACCGCTCCCGAGACACCGGATGTGTACGCCGTCAGTGCGTCCGTGGCGGGCTTCGACCATGGATCTGTGGAGATCACCGTGGTGGAACCGGAGCTGGCGTCTCGTTTGGCCTCAGATTCGGTCACTGGGACTGCGGCGATGACTGAAACGGTCACGGAGACTGTGGAGACGCGTGAGCCCGCCGATGAGGAGGCTGAGGAGACTGAGGAAGTCTCGGAAGACCCTGAGGCCGCTTGTCTTAGTGCCACGTTCCTGGCCGATGTGACAATCCCGGACAATACGCAGATGGACACGGGCGAACCGTTTGAGAAGACCTGGCAGGTACAGAACAATGGCTCCTGCGCGTGGCCCGAGGATACCGTGCTGGCATTTGTCGGGGGCGAGCAGATGGGCGCGCCGGAGAGCGTTGACGTCCCTGCCGTCGAGCCCGGCGGCAAGAAGGACATCGTGGTGCCGATGGAGGCTCCGACGGAGGACGGGACGTACACGGGCAAATGGCAGCTGCAATCCGGCGATACCGCTTTCGGAGGCCAGCTGTGGGTGAAGATTATTGTCGGAGAGCCCCAGCAAGCGGCAGCGCCTCCGGCCTCGGCCCCGGCGCCATCGGGAGGGGGAACCTTCGAACTCGGTGGGCACGTCCGGGATTGGGGTTTCCCGTACGCCGACAAGATGCATTACGCTGGCATGAACTGGGCCAAGGTCCAGATCCGGTATCCGAGCGATGCTTCCGGCATCATCGCGGCTGCGCACGCGAATGGCTTCAAGATTCAGGTGAGCGCCTTGGGGCCTGCGAGCATGGTAGCCCAGGGGGGCTTCGAGCAGAAAGTGGCTGACTGGGTGGCAGGGATAGCGGCGGCTGGCGCCGATGCCATCGAAGTGTGGAATGAGCCGAACATCAATCGTGAGTGGCAGGATGGACACATCAGCGCCCAGGCCTACACCAGCTTGCTGTGCACCGCCTACGGAGCGATCAAGAATGCGAACTCGGGGACTGCCGTCATCAGCGCCGCGCCTGCCCCGACGGGCTATTTCGGCGGCTGCGGTCCCAGTGGATGTGATGACCAGCCGTGGCTGGAGGGGATGTACAATGCTGGAGCCGCTCAATGCATGGACTACATTGGTGCACATCACAACGCGGGTGCCACATCCCCTTCGGCAACAAGCGGACACCCGGCCAATCCCGGCAGCACGCACCATTCGTGGTTCTTCTTGCCTCAGACCCGGCTATACTACAACATATTCCGAGGCACGCGAAAGTTGTTCTACACTGAGATGGGTTACGTCACTCCGGAAGGGACGTGTTCGTGTGGCCTTCCCAGCAACTTCCAATGGGGGAATGGCACTTCATTGGCGGAACAGGGTGCCTGGCTGAGCGAGGCCGTACGCTTGAGCATCGACACGGGCATGGTGCGGTGCGTGATTGTGTGGAACGTCGACTACGTGCGGAACGATTGCTGTGACTGCAACCCGCAGGCGAGCGACTGCGACCCGCAGGCCAGCTTCGCACTGATACGTCCTGGTGGGTCGTGTCCGACCTGCAATGCGTTGCACAATGTGCTGGGAAGCCGGTAGCGAAGCCATAGACGTTGACCGGGGCGGTTAACGGTGCTATACTGGCAACTGGGTTCGGGTATGACCAAGCTGCGGTTTCTCACGCCGGTCGAGCGGATCTGCTGAATGACAGTCTGAAGAGCAGAGGTTCGGCTGCAGTCGGCTTGTACATCTGTTCGACTGAGCCGGGCCTCTTTGCCTGTATTGGAGGGTGTTCCAATGTCAAAGACTTCTTCTAGAGGCTGGAGCCTGAGCGGCAGAGGGCTCTATATTGCCATCGCTGCCTGGCTTGTTCTGGTCATCGTTGGGGGGCTGTGCACGTGGTACGGCTGGCTCGGCCCCGGAAGCGGGCTCGGGAGTTCAGCCGAGAAGACTGGGCCGACGGTGAAGCCGACAGCCGTTTCTGGCAACGATGGTAAAGGCGGCGACGAGGTGGTAGATCCTGAAGCGACATCGGTTGCAGAGGTGTCTCCCACATCGACGATGGAGCCCCCCACGGAGGAGGGCGCGCCAACAGAGGGGGATGATCCCCTGCCGACGGTCGCGGTGGAGGAGGGCTTCGGCTACGGGATCGCTGTCAATGGTGTGGGCGGGGGGGATCCCGCTTATTGGATGGGGCAGGTGGATAGCCTTGGCCTTGGTTGGGTCAAGCAGCAGTTCCGCTGGGCTGATTTTGAGAACACGCCAGGTGAGGTGGACTGGAGCGGGTTTGATGCGGTGGTCGATGAGGCCAACCGTCGGGGCCTTAAGGTGATGTTGAGCGTCGTTGATGCCCCGGACTGGTCCCGCAGCTACACGGACCAGAACACGGAGGGCGCCCCGCCGGACAACCTGGAGCTGGTGGCCGACTTCATGGGGCGTCTGGTCGATCGCTATAAGGGGCGTATTCATGCCATCGAGGTTTGGAACGAGCAGAATCTGGACCGCGAATGGGATACCGCACAGGGGGTTGATCCAGAACGGTACGTGGAGATGCTCCGACTCTCCTACCAAGCCATTAAGAGCCGGGATCCGAACATCATCGTGGTCAGCGGGGCTCTTTCCCCCACGGCCGGTCGACAGACTGATGCGAACAATCCTGACCGGGTGATCTGGATGGACGATTTCGACTATCTGGACCGCATGATCGAGCTCCAGGTACTGAATTCCTGTGACTGCGTGGGCGCTCACCACAATGGCATCAATATGCCCCCGGACGTGGCGTGGGATGAGGGCTACAACGACCCATCAGCGCAGTTCCGGGGGCCGTTCGACAACCCACACCACAGTTGGTCCTTCCAGTCCACGCTCTGGGGGTACCACGAGCGCATCCGGGGCGCTGGTGGCGACACGCCGCTCTGTGTCACAGAGTTTGGCTGGGCGTCGGCCGAGGGGTTTGATGGCTATCCCACTGGTTTTGAGTTTGCGCTTGACAACACGTTGGAGGAGCAAGCCGAGTGGGACGTGCAGGCGTTCCAGCTGATGCGCGATTGGGGCTTCGTGCGCCTCGCTTTCCTTTGGAACCTCAACTACTCGCAGTTGGGATGGGGGCCAAGAGATCCGAACGCTCCATACGCGCTGATCGATTTCGAAGGTGCACCGCGCCCGGTGTTTGATGCCATCCGGGACATGGAGAAGCAGTAATCTGACCAACGTTCCCATCGCGCGTCTTCCGTGGCATGCGGCAACGGTGTCAGGAGCTTCCTAGTTCTGGACTGTGGCAAACCTGCGGACCCGCAGTCAGCCAGTGGGCCAGGGCGATGGGTGATTCGACGCTTCACGGTGGACGAGCCGCGTGCCAACGCGCGTTGAGTTGAGGTGTATGAGGTTTTCGTCACGAAGAAAGAGCCGCCCAACGGATGCGCCTCCTTTCCCCGCACTACTTCTGGTCGTGGGGGTGTTGAGCCTTACGCTCTGCTACGGAGCCTCTCGGGTCGGGACCCTCGGCAGCGTGCAGAATTCTCCGACGCCGACGTCATGGCCCCAACCGGGCATGGCGTCACCAGAGTATGGCATTCAGGCTCATCTCTGGTGGCATGAGGAGATCGCACGCCGAGATATGAACCTTGTCCGCGACGCTGGCTTTGGATGGGTGAAGCAGAACGTGGGATGGCGGGATGTCGAGGGGGCGGAGAAGGGTGCCTTCAACTGGTATTTCACTGATCGCATTGTCGCCGACGCTGAGAAGCGTGGCCTGAAGGTGCTCTTTCGCCTGGACAGCGAGCCAGCCTGGGCTGCTCTAGAGAAGGGCGTCCGGTCGAGCAACGGGCCGCCGGAGGATCCACAAGACCTGGGGGACTTCTGCTATGCTCTGGCGGAGCGCTACAGGGGGCGCGTGCACGCATATCAAGTCTGGAACGAACCGAACCTGGCACGCGAATGGGGCGGCTACTCGCCTGACCCGGCAGGATATGTGGAGCTACTCCGCGCCTGCTACATTGGGGTGAAGACGGCTGATCCTGACGCTGTGGTCGTCTCGGCTGGCCTGGCCCCGACGGGAACCGGACTCCCCGTGGCTATACCGGATGTTGAGTACCTGGTGCAGATGTATGAAGCCGGCGCTGCGCCCTATTTCGACGCGCTGGGACTGAATGCGCCGGGCTATAAAGCGCCTCCTGAGGTTTCTCCCTCTGAGGCTGCTGCCTCGGAGCGGTACGGGCAACAGCGGTTCTTCTGTTTCCGACACGTGGAGGATATGCGCCAGATCATGGTCGAGCGCGGAGACGGGAACAAACAGGTGGTCGTGCTGGAGATGGGCTGGACCACGGATCCCCGTCTAGACTCCCCCTACCACTGGCATGCCGTGAGTCCGGAGGAGAAGGCCGATTACCTGGTGCGCGCTTTCCAGTACGCAGAGGAGCACTGGCGGCCCTGGATCGGCTTGATGAGCGTGCTGTCTATTCCCGATCCGCAGTGGACGGAGGATGACGAGCAGTACTGGTGGGCCATCACAGACCCCGCGTGGCCGGACACGGTGGCGCGCCCGGCATACAAGGCCATAGCGGCGATGGAGAAGCGATGACCGCAGCCTCAGTTGTCAGCAGCCACCCTCACAACCGGAGTTCGTCGCTTGTAGTGATTGATGGTTCGCACGGCGAGGGAGGTGGGCAGATTCTGCGGACCTCGCTCACGTTGTCGCTGCTTACTGGACATCCCGTCCGCGTGGAAAATATCCGCGCGGGACGGAGTCGACCTGGCCTCCGACCGCAGCATCTGACGGCTGTGCGTGCCGCAGCGGCGCTATGCCGGGCCGAATTGGAGGGGGACGAGCTGAGCTCTCAGGTCATCATACTGCGGCCAAGAGAGCCGGTGCGGCCCGGAGAGTACGCCTTTGATGTCATGGAGGCTGCTGAAGGCGGAAGCGCTGGCTCAGTTGGGCTGGTTCTCCAGACAACCCTACTTCCGCTGGCGTTCGCCGAGGGCCCGTCGAATGTCACCCTCCACGGAGGGACGCACGTTGCCTGGGCACCGTCCGCCCCGTACCTGAAGCACGTCTTCTTGCCCACTATGGCAAGAATGGGGGTGCAAGCTGAGATTGACCTGGAGCAGTGGGGCTTCTATCCGGTGGGTGGTGGCACGGTTCACGTCGGTGTCTCTGGATCCGTGGAAGGCTTGGAGCCGATCTGGCTTGTTGAGCGTGGTGATGTGCGCTGGGTTTGGGGCATTGCTGCAGTCACCAACCTCCCGTCTCACATCCCGCAACGCATGGCGAATCGAGCCCGGAACGTCCTTAGCGGTGCCGGGTTCGACGCTCACGTGGAGGCACAGCGGCTGCGTGGCCAGGGGCCCGGCGCCGGAATATTCCTGTTTGTGGCATACGAGAATGTTGTCGCCGGCTTCACATCCTACGGTCGTAGAGGGCTGCCGGCTGAGCGCGTAGCCGAGAAAGCGTGCGAGGACCTGATGAGGCATCATCGGACAGAAGCTCCGGTAGATGCGCACCTGGCGGATCAACTGGTTCTGCCAATGGCATTGGCCGAGGGTGAATCCCGGATGGTCACCTCCGAGATCACGCAGCACCTGCTGACCAACATCTGGGTTGTGAGACAATTCCTGCACTGTCGCTTACGTTTGGAGGGTCAGCAGGGCGAGCCAGGCACGCTCGTGGTCGAAGACGAGTCGAGACCACATGCTGCTCCGAGGGGTGGTTAGGTGCGCACTGTCACGGGTCACACGCACCTCCGTTCCCGACGGCTTCATGTGAGGCCGTTCCTGGTAGCTAGGTAAGGGGCCTGCCATGATCGAAGTAGTCTTTCTGGGAACTTCGGCGTCAGCCCCCTCCATCCATCGTGGGCTGTCAGCCCAGGTAGTGCTTCATCGCGAGTACCGCTTCCTGGTAGATTGTGGCGAAGGGACACAGCGGCAGATCCTGCGCAGCGGGCTAGGCTTCAAGCGGCTCAACCGCATCCTCCTGACCCATGGGCACCTCGATCACATTCTGGGACTGGGCGGACTGGTTTCTACTTTTGCGAGGTGGGAGGCAATGGAGCGGTTGGAGATCTATGGTGGCCGCTGGGCGCTGCAACGAGTCTATGACTTGATCTACGGTGTGGTGCTTCGCGGTGCGCGGCCAGCGATCGAGATCGATTTCATCGAGGTTGAGCCGGGGGTGGTCCTGGAGGACAGTGAGTTCGAGGTTGTAGCTTTCCCGGTTTCTCACCGCGGACCGAGTCTGGGCTACCTCTTTCGAGAGAAGTCGCGCCGGTCATTCCTCAACGAGCGTGCAGAGGCCTTAGGCGTTCCGGCCGGGCCGGAGCGGAGTCGGCTAGTGGCTGGCGAAAGCGTGACCTTGGCCGATGATCGCGTCATTGTTCCGGACCAGGTCCTGGGGCCGCCGGAACCACGGGCATGGTTGGCGCATGTCGGGGATTGCGGGGAGACGAAGGACCTCGTGGAGGCGATTCACGGCGTGGACCTCCTGGTGATCGAGGCCACCTACCTGGAGCGGGATGTCGACCTTGCGGAGCAGTTTGGTCATCTCACGGCGGCGCGCGCTGCCCAGTTGGCCCGGGACGCTGGCGTGAATCATCTGGTCCTGACGCACATTTCGCGGAGATATCGTGAGTCGGACATCCTGGAGGAAGCGCAGGCTATTATGCCGAACACGGCTGTTGCGCGCGATTTGGATCGGTTTCGTGTATTGCGGCGAGACGTGGAGCGCACGACCGAATAGTCAAGTGAACGGAGCGAGTTACCTATAGGCAGGCGGAGCATATGCCCAGCCTCAGGATCCAGGCCGGCGACGCAACCGAGGCCCTGATGATTGGTGCCGGCGATTCTTCTGGGGAGGGGCGGTAGTCGTGGGAAGGAGTATCTATGCCAGCACATCGTAAGGCCAGCGTACGCGAGCTAACGGCAGACGCATACGAACTGGATTCATCCATTCTCCAGGGACGCCTCCATCGGGATCCGAGCACTGGGATCTGGAAGGTGGGAGACACGTCGTTGGATGTGTGGTTGACCCAGTACGGAGACGAGGAGATTGTCCTTATTGCCACCTCGCTGGATGACGAGCGGCCTATGCCTGTGAAAACCTGTCGCACTTGTGGAACCGAATATCAAGGCACCCACTGCCCTCGCTGTCGTGAGGCCAGGATCCGTCTCCGAGGGCGGTAGGCCTGGGTTGGGTGTGGCTCCTCTCACGATCCTTCGACGGGGAGAGGGTTCTGGCGGTAGGGTCGTCCTGCACGGCGTGCATGTTCTGGTGAGACTTCAACACCGCGGCCTGCTGCCGCTCCAGGTAAGCAGCGAGACTTCTCCGCGGTTGTCATCTTCACGCCCTTGTTGTACACTCATGGTGCGACCTGCTCAGGTCCTATCTGTGCAGGCATGGTCTTAGACCTTGGCGGATTGTTCCGTGCCCGGGCCAGTGGTCGTTGTGGGCCCGAGCTCTTCACGAACTCTCATCACATTGTTAAGGAGAGATCCCTCTATGGAGAAGGCAGGTTCGATCACTGCTCGGAAACGCTTGCTCTCGGGTAATGAGGCGATCGCGCTGGGGGCTTGGGAAGCGGGCGTTCGGTATGCTGCCGCCTACCCGGGGACGCCCAGCACGGAGATTCTGCCTGCTTTGTCCCAGTATGCGGGCGTCCGAGCCGAATGGTCGTCGAACGAAAAAGTGGCGCTCGACTCGGTCGTCGGCGCCTCTTTTGCTGGAGGGCGGGCACTGGCCGTGATGAAGCACGTTGGGGTCAACGTTGCCTCGGACAGCTTGATGTCCCTCTCATATACCGGTGTTGGAGCGGGATTGGTGCTGGTGAGCGCCGATGACCCCGGCGCGTTCAGCTCACAGAACGAGCAGGACAACCGGCATTACGCCCGTTTCGGCAAATTTCCGTGCTTGGAGCCTTCCGACAGCCAGGAGGCAAAGGACTACACCGCCTTTGCCTTCAACTTGAGCGAGCAGTTCGACACGCCGGTGGTGATCCGCTCGACCACGCGTGTATCCCACTCAAAATCCCCGGTGGAAGTGAGCGTGCCGGATGAGCCTCGTGAGTGGGAGCCCTTGGCGCCCTTCGAGCGCAAGCCGAAGAAATATGTCATGATCCCGGCGCACGCTCGACTTCGCCATCCCGAGATCGAAGAGCGAATGGAGGCACTCGCTGACTATGCCGAGACCTGTCCTCTGAATCGGGTCGTGTGGGGCGACAAGCGTGTGGGCGTAATCTCGGACGGGATGGCCTACCAGTATGCCCGGGAGGTCTTTGAAGGATTCTCTTTTCTGAAGATCGGCATGGTTCATCCCCTGCCGAAGCAGTTGATAAGGGCTTTCGCTGCTGAAGTGGAGACCTTAGTCGTCGTCGAAGAGTTGGATCCATTCATTGAGGAGCAACTGCGGGCGATGGGTCTGAATGTGATAGGCAAGGACGTGTTCCCCAGGACGGGTGAGCTGACCCTTTCTCGGGTTCGAGAGGGAGCGATCATCGCCGGTCTTCCGGTTGAAGGAAAGGTGGAGCGACCCGAGGAAAGCGCCGAGGAATTCTCCATTCCTGGGCGTCCTCCAGCCCTCTGTCCCGGCTGTCCGCACCGTTCGGTTTTCTTCAACCTGCGGAAGCTCAAGCTGCTCGTGTCCGGCGATATTGGGTGCTATGCGATTGGTGTGCTCCCGCCTTTTGAAGAGATGGACATGCTGATATCGATGGGCGCCAGCATTGGCATGGCTCACGGCGCGAAGCAGGCTGGCTGTCCCGATGATATCGTGGCCACGATTGGCGATTCGACCTTCTTTCACACTGGCTTGCCGGAGCTGGCAAACACAATCTATAACCAGGGCAACGTTTGCACGATGATTCTGGATAATCGAACCACAGCGATGACAGGTGGGCAGGATCATCCGGGCACCGGCGTCACGCTTCAAGGGGCATCGGGACATCAGGTCGACATCGAGGCGGTGGTCCGTGCGATGGGGGTGCAGGATTTGTGGGTGGTTGATGCGATGGACGTGGATGGCGTGGAGCAGGCAATCCGCGAGGCCGTCTCCGTTGATGATCGTCCCAGCGTCGTCTACGTCAAGGGAGAATGCGTCTTTGTGCCAACGTTCCAGCGGCGGCCCGTGGTGGTGGTTGACAGGGATACCTGCAACGGCTGCGGGTTCTGCTTCCGCGTGGGTTGTCCCGCCATCCTCAAGGCGGAGGCGACCGATGAGCGGAGTGGGCGCCCAAAGGCTAAGATCGACCCGCTGTTGTGCACGGGGTGTACCGTCTGCTTGCAGGTCTGCCCGCGGGACGCGATTTATCAGTCTGAGGGACAGGAGGCTTAGATGTTGAAGACCACCAATTTCCTATTCGTGGGCGTCGGCGGACAGGGAATCCTGACTGCGTCCGACATTACGGCGAGCGTGGGCCTGGCTGCAGGGTACGAAGCAAAGAAATCGGAGGTACACGGTTTCTCGCAGCGGGGCGGTGTGGTGGAGAGTCACGTCCGCTGGGGAGAAAACGTCGGCGCGTCGACCGCGGAGAAAGGCACGGTCCATTTCTTGATTGCTCTAGAGATGTTGGAGAGCGCTCGCTGGGTCGAATGGCTGCGGCCTGAGGGAGTGTTGCTGATCAACCGACAGCGCATCGCACCGATGACAGTCACCGTGGGTGACGCCGAATATCCCCCGGTCGAGGTTATTCTTGAAGCTGTTCGCGCGAGGACTGAAGATGTGACCTTGATCGAGGGGTTGGCCATCGCAGAGGAGCTGGGTAACACGCGGATGACAAACACGGTTGTGTTGGGGGCGCTTTCGACGCGCCTGGACGTGGCTCCCGAGACCTGGCTGGAAGTGATCGAACGGCGCGTCCCGCCCAAGTATGTCGAACTGAATCGAAATGCCTTCTGGAAGGGTCGTCAGGCCGCGAGCTGACGTAGGCACACCGGCGTATTGAGACCAGGCGCAGTGGGTTGGCGCACAGGGTGAGATCGGCAGCCGGAAGTGTTGTCATCGCCATCCGTTGGGGCTCATCTGTGCCCACTTCGTACGGCTGACAACGGTATTGGAAAGGACTGTTATGGAGGAGTTGCGAATCTTCATCGCCATTCCGCTTCCCGAGTTGTTGCTGGAGAGACTGGGTGACGTTCGGTATCGGTTACAGGGCAAAGTGCCGCATCGGAGCGTGCGCTGGGTGGGGCCTGAAGGCATTCACCTGACGCTCAAGTTCCTGGGCGACACGCCTAGAGACGAGATTCCCGCCATCCAGGATGCCCTGACCGTCGTGGCCCGGAACGCTCCAGCTTTCACGGCGACTGCTGAGGGCTTGGGCTGTTTCCCCAGTCCGGGCCGTCCCAGAGTGATCTGGATAGGCGTGAATGAGCCGACGGGGTGTCTCAAGGCGCTCTACGGGGCCGTAGAGGAAGCCATGACGTCTCTGGGCTACGAACCGGAACGCCATGGTTTCACCCCGCATCTCACGCTGGGACGAGTGCGGCGTGGCGCTTCAAGAGAGGGGCGAAGGCAGATTAGCGAGGCCATCACGGGGACCCGGGTGGGAGAGTTGGACACGTTTAAGACTGACCACCTGGAGTTGATCCGGAGTGATCTGAAGCCCAGCGGTGCCGAGTATACGACGTTGGAAACATTCCCGCTCCTGGGAGGGAAGGCAGAATGAGGCCCTTGATCGCTGTGATTGGAGGCTCCAGTCCAACCCAGGAGGAGGCATCTCTGGCTGAGGACGTGGGCCGTGCTCTCGGTGAGACTGGCGCGGTGCTGGTGTGCGGAGGGCGCGGTGGGGTGATGGAGGCTGCCTGTCGCGGAGCGAAGGGGGCCGGTGGCGTGACCGTGGGTATACTGCCTGGGCCCGATCCCAGCGACGCGAATGCGTACGTCGACATCCCAGTCGCGACCGGGATCGGAGAAGCGAGAAACGCGATCATCGCACGGACGGCCGATGTGGCGATTGCCGTCGGCGGTAGCTACGGCACACTGAGTGAGATTGGCTTTGCACTCAGCTTTGGCACACCCGTTATCGGGTTGCGGACGTGGATGGTGGAGCGAGAAGGGCACTCACCTGTGCCAATCGTTCGTGCTGAGACTGCGGAGGAGGCTGTGGAGCAGGCCTTGGCGCGGTTCAGGCGCGGCACTTGATGCCTGGGCTCAACAAGAAACCGTGGCGGTGAGGGGGCGGCTGGACAGCGGGAAGAGCGTACTAGGAGGGGCGACAGGGCTTGTGGGTGGAGCTCCTCGTCGACGCTGGTCGGCCAGGGAGGATCGGGGGCAGTAGCGGTGCGCAAGGCGATTCTGAAGGTCGAAACCGAGGTTGAGGTCCCCGTGGACGCAGTTCGGGACTGGTTTCTCTCTCTTGAAGGCCATCCGGAACGGTACGCGTTCGAAACGCACGGCGGGTTTGAGTTCGAGGAAGGCGGGTTTGGGGAACCGGGTGCGCGGTTCAGGACCCGAGAGCGGTTCTTGTTCCTGACTCTCGAGTTGCTGTTTGAGTTGACGGACGTACGCGAAAGGGCTTTCTCTTTCCGGCTGGTTCGGCCCTCAACGCTCAGGGTGTGGGGCAGGTTTGAGATCGAGAAGGAGGCTCAGGGCCGTAGCCTGCTGTGGCTCAAGATCGGGTCGGAGACACGCGTAGGACAGCTTCTGTTGCGTTCTTATCCCGTTTCCCTTGCTATCCACCAACAGATCTGGCGAGAGCTACGCCACCTCAAGGCATCAATGGAAGAGGTGTACGAGGCCTGACCACCGTTCCAGACCCGGACCCAGGTTTCTCGGTCTACCCCGACACACCCAGTGTCTGTCGTAGCCAGCTGTTACTCTATGTAACCCAGGGCCCGCAGTCGCTTCGAGATCTCCTCGTCTTCCAGGCTCAACTGGCGCGCTGATTCCCAGTTTGCCGGCCTCCGTGCTTCGGCGACCCTCACGAAGCTGGTCAACGCGGCCTCAAGCTCCGCGACTTTGTCCGGGTGGCGAGCAAGCAGATTATGTGTCTCACTCGGGTCCTCGATGATGTCGAACAACTCATCCGGCTCATCCCCTACTGTAATCAGCTTGTGCCGGTCCGCGTAGGCGGCGCGTCGCATTGAGCGACAGCGGAATGAATCGATCGCCGACGGGTTCTCATTCTCCATAAGAGCCAACAGTGTGTCGGGCGTGTACGCTTCGGCAAAGACTGCCTGCTCTTCTGGGGCAGAGCCGCCGAGTGCACGGGTCAGCGTGTGCGCCTCAACGTCAACGGGTGCGTTCTGCCCGTTGTCTCCATCGGGTTGGATCCCTGCGGCGTCAAGTATTGAATGGAAAATCCGCCGAGTGGACACGCGGGAGGAGACGCGCTCACCTGATGGGTACTGTTCGGGATAGCGGATCACAAGGGGCGTACGGACCAGGTCATCGTAGGCAACCAGCGAGTGTCCCACGAAGTCATGGTTGTTCAGCCCCTCGCCGTGATCCGAGGTGATTACCACCATCGTATTCTCACGTGCCCCTGGCTTGCTGAGATCTTTGAACAAGCGGCGCAGCAGGCGATCCTGATAGGCTACCTCGGCATCATAGAGGTCATTGAGTACCCGGTCCTCAAGCTCGCCCAGGGGCTCGGTCAGGGGGATCATCCATCGGTAGTGCTCCATGTTGTAGCTGTGCATGAAGCGCCGGGCTTCTTTGTCGTCCTCGTAGTACGGAGCCATCTTGCGGACGAAGCGAGCCGGCGGGCGATAGGGTAGATGGGCCTCCATCAGGTTGATGAACGTGAAGAGGGGCCGCTCGTCTGCACTACTCCCGTGGGCCCGCATGTACCTCACGACGTCATGAAGCGAACGCTTCGTGTCGCCCTTGAAATTGACGTTCTCCTGCCACAAAGGGACGATAAGGGGGTGCATCGCGATTCGCAGGAGCAGGTTGCTGCGGGCAAACTGGTTCTGAAACGGGGCGGTGACGCGCCGCATCAGTTGTGTCCACCGGTCGGCGAGAGCCTTGAGAGCCTTGGGACGCGAGTGGGCGACATCTGGATAGTTGGGGACGGCACCACCGTAGTTATAGAATTCGTGGAAGCCCCGGTCGAGTTCATTGTCGACGACACCGAGCAGAGGATTATTGCAGAAGCCGACCGTACGGTAGCCGCCCTTGCGCAGCAACTCCGCCAGTGTGGTCATGTCTTTGCCCAGCGTATCATAAATCTGGGTGGTCATGTGCGTTGTGGGGTACTCACCGGTGAAGATCGAGGCATGTGACGGGATGGTCCACTGGGCTGGAACGATGGCGCGCTCGAAGAGCGTTGCGTCTTCCGCGAATGTGTCGATGAGGGGCGTTGTCTGGCGCCCATATCCGTAGCAGGACATCCGGTCGGCCCGGAGCGTGTCAAGCACGATTAGGACGATGTTAGGTCTAGTCAACTGATCCTCCGTGTGTGCACGACTTCAAGAAAGACGATGGACGCTGCTGGCAATGAAACGCCATCTTGCTGGTATGGCGTCGTGCTCCCGCCCCGGATTCCCGTTGGGAGCCCTTCGCATGGAGTCCGTCACTGGCCCTCACCGGAGCTAAACTTCGTCACGTTCGGCGTCGGTATCCGATCCGGTGAGAAATCCTCTGAGGAAGGCGATCACCCCGATCTTCTCTCTCGTTCCGCTGTCGCCAGGGCGTCGTCGATAGGGAAGGCTCAGGATGAAAGAGACGAGCAGGCTGACGAGAAGCGCCAGCACAGTGATTCCTCCGAGCCCGGTCAGCTGGGCAATCAGCTGGCCCCGACCGTCGCCGATGAACCCCTCCGCCGGCAGAAAGCCCGTCACGCCTTGCCCCAAGACAGTATGGTATTCCGTTGGCCCGATGCCGTTCCAACCTTGGCCGGAGCGTCCGTCAGCGAAGAGCGCCACGGCCAGCAGGCCCCAGACACCGGCTGTGAGACCCAGAGAGATCGTTGCGGTGGCATCGGGCAGACGCAGCACGTGATCGAAGAGGAAGACGCCCAGTGGTAGAAGAAGCCCGGCTACGATACCGACCGTAAGGGCTGCCCAGGGAGCGACAAACGGTGCTCCGGCCGCAACGGCCATGAATCCCGCTGCCGCTCCCCGTGCAGACATCAAGGGATCGGCGTGACCGGTTGTGAACCAGCAGTAGAGCTGGGAGGCAAGGATGGCTCCGGCCCCGGCGAGTAGACCGTTGACCGCGACCCGGGGCAAGTTCAGATCCGCACGGACGGCGTGGAAAGGCGTACTCAATGACCAACCCAGCCAACCCAATCCGAAGAGCAGGGCACCCAGGTTTGCGAGAAGGGGGAAGTGCGCCGGTGGCATCTCCTCTGACACCTGAGACGAGTTTGCCGAGACCCGTTGGCCAAAGCCAATGGCGGCGCCCAGTGCCGCGCACCCTCCCAGCAAGTAGACGACGCCGGAACCGCCGTGATCGACGAACCCGTGTCCGCGCTCAAGCGTTGAGCCTAGCCTGGCCAGCCAGCCCCCGCCCCAGGCCCAACAGGCCGCGAAGGGAAAGAGCACCGTCGCTGTGACCAGGCCCATCATCGTTGTCTGCCAGCCCTGTGACCGTCCGGACACGCTCAGAGCTGTCAGCAGAACGGCCGAGACCACCAGGGGAAGGTACGTGAAGAATAGGGCGAACACGGCCGGGGTGGAGGCGTCGGCGCTCAGAAAGAAGCCGGTGAGGCCCAGAAGGCCCCACTCAAGGCTTCCCCCGCCTGCAAAGAGACGTGTCAGGCCGGAAAGGCCGGGCTCATCGCTCATCAAGCCTGCCCCGCCCAGATGGAACGCGAATCCTACGGCGTAGTACCCTAGGGCTCCCAAAGCCAGGACGAGAGAGCCCAGCGTGGCGGAGCGGCGAGCGCGTCCAGGTACCATTCCACCCCAGCCAAGGAGGAAAAGGCCGATTGGCATGAGGTAGCCTAGGAGGGCCGGTAACCAGCTTTCGATTGTCATAACAGGTCCCTTGGGGTACAATCATACATCAGTCGCGCCTGTCCTGGCGGCGCCGATCTTGGCGGCAGCATGCCAGATTGAGCATTTACTGTCTTGGTGAGTCCAGCCATCCGCCAATTCAGAATCTTACCAGAAGCCATCGATTTCGCCAAGCATGACAGAAGATGGATCTCTTCGGCTCCTCGCTGATTGTATGCTCGGCCGGCTTGCCAAGTGGCTGCGCCTGCTCGGATACGATACTGCCTATGAGAACGATGCTTCAGACCACGCACTCGCCCGTCGGGCCCGGAGCGAAGGGCGTGTGCTCCTCACTCGCGACCGAGATCTGGCTGCGCGCCGCGGCCTGGAGACGGTGTTCGTCCGATCTGAGCAGTTGGAGCAGCAAGTTGAGGAAATCCGCGAGACCCTCGGCCCTCCGCCGGCCCCCTCTCTTTCGCGATGCTCTGTATGCAATGGAACGCTGGATGAAGTGTCAGGGGAGGAGATCGCCGGTATAGTACCGCCCTATGTCCTGAGAACGCAATCGGATTTTCGCCGGTGTACCGAGTGTGAACGTGTCTACTGGCCTGGAAGTCACGTGGACCGGATGAGCCAGGAGATTGAGCGCTTCGGCGCGGCGTGACCGTAGCTGCTGTGCCTGTTGTGCTGCGTGTGGATCAGACGACCATCCTCTGTCGTATCGCTTGCCTGTCTTGGTTGGCTTGGAAACCTGTATATGCTGTTGAGAGGGGCCATTGAACCTAGAGAGAGTAGCCATTCTGTACAACGCTCGGATCCCCCACGCACGCTCCCTGGCAAGAGAGATAGAGGACTGGCTAAGCAGCCATGTAACACAGGTGCCGGTTTGCGCGATCGACGATGCGGCTGACCCACGCTGTCTCTCGGAGGCAGATCTCGTCGTCACTTTGGGCGGTGATGGGTCGATTCTCCAGGCCGCTCGGCTAACGGCGCCATACCGGGCGTTGATACTGGGGGTGAATCTTGGGCGCGTGGGATTTCTGACCGAGGCAGAGGTCGGTGCTTGGGAGGACGTGCTTTCCCGGACCCTCGCGGGTGAGTACTGGGTCGAGGAGCGTATGATGTTGCGCGTAACGAGTTGGCGCGACAATGAATTGATGAGCGAGGCCGAGGCGCTTAACGACGCCGTAGTTGGTCGGGGAGCCCGGGGGCGCGCTGTTCACTTGCGCGCAAGCGTTGACGGAGGCGAATTGGCGACGTACGTCGCTGACGGAGTGATCATTGCTACAGCAACGGGGAGTACCGCCTACGCGCTCGCGGCTGGCGGGCCGATCCTCCCGCCGGAGCTTCGAAACATCTTGCTTGTTCCGGTGGCGCCTCACTTGAGCATGGAGCGACCGATCGTGCTGGCTGAGGGCGTCACGGTGGAGATAGCGGTGATGGGCCGGCGCGCGGCCCACCTCATGGTGGACGGACAAAGTCAGGCAGAGCTGGACAGAGGGGACGTGGTTACGGTGGAAGCGAGCGCCAACGTGGCACGGTTTGCACGCGTCCGGGAGCAGACGTACTTCTACAAGACGCTCGTCAAACGGCTGGTGCCAAGAAACGACAAGTAGATGATTGGATAGGATCGCTGTTCTCATGGAAGAAAAACTGCATTGTGCGAATCATCCGACGGTGGAAACCCGCTTGCGGTGCAGCAAGTGTGGCAAGCCGATCTGCACAAAGTGTGCGCTGGCGACCCCCGTGGGCTATCGGTGTCGAGCTTGTGTGAATGCCCAGCAGCGAGCCTTCTACTCCGGCTTCAAATCGAGCTACTATGTGGTGGCTGCGCTGGTGGCGCTGCCTCTATCACTTGTCGCCGGCTCGGTCGTTCCGCGGCTGGGTTGGTACGCGATCTTGCTCGGTCCGGTTGCCGGTGGCGGCATTGCAGAGGCAGTGCGATGGTCTGTGCGTCGCAAGCGTGGCGAGTACACCTGGCTGGTGGTGTGCGGCTGCATCGTCGTAGGCGCATTGCCGGTGCTGACGCTGTCGCTTCTATCCGTGCTGGGGGTGCTGGGGGGCACCACGAGTGCGCTGGCCCCCCTGGCGGGCGGAGTTCTCCGTTTGCTGTGGCTCGCCGTCTACCTGTCGACGGCTGTTGGCGCGGCGTATGCCCGCCTGCGCCCGACTAAGCGGGTCTAGGAGGCTCTGTGCTGCTGGAGCTGCGGATTTGTGACTTCGCCATCATTGACTCTCTCGATCTCCGCCTGGACCGCGGGCTGACAGTGCTTACAGGTGAGACTGGCGCCGGGAAGTCGATCATCGTCGACGCCGTGGAACTTGTGCTCGGTGAATGGGCGGACAGCGCGGTCGTTCGCACGGGGGCCGATCGCGCACTTGTTGAGGCGGTCTTCCGGCTACAGCCTGAGGAGCGTGCCAGAGTCAGTCCTGTGCTGGCGCGAGAGGAGCTTGAGGGCGACGAGCTTGACTTGTTGCTTGTCGGCCGCGAGGTACGGCTGAATAAGCGAAACATCTGTCGCGTAAATGGGCGCGCCGTTACGCTCACCGTGCTTCGTGAGGTGACGGAGGGGTTGGTCGACATACACGGGCAAAGTGAGCACCTATCGCTGCTTCGTGTGCCTGAACACCTTGCCCTCCTCGATCGGTACGCTGCGCTGAGACCACTCCGTGAAGGAGTCACTGAACTGGTCCGGCAGGTGGAGGGGCTGCGGGAGGAGTTGGACGCACTGAGGCGCGATGAGCGAGAGTTGGCCCATCGGGCGGATCTCCTGGGGTTCCAGATTAATGAGATCGCGTCCGCCGGGCTCGAACCGGGAGAGGAGATACGTCTGCGGGAGGAGAGGCCACGGCTGGCCAACGCGGAACGACTGGCCGAGCTGACCCGCGAGGTAGCTTTCGCAATCGAGGAGGGTGAGCCCGAGACGCCCTCCGCAATGGATCTACTAGGCACGGCGCTCCGCTCCCTCGTGGAGGCGGCTCGGATCGATCCAGGCCTGGCCCCAGTCTTGAAGGATGCAGAGGGCATCAGCTTCCAACTGGAGGAACTGGCACGACAGCTACGCGAGTATCAGGCAGGAATCGAATACAGCCCCGAGCGCCTGCAGGAGGTAGAGGAGCGGCTTGCCCTGATCACGCGCTTGGAGAGGAAGTATGGCGAGACAATTGAGGATGTGTTGGCCTACGCGGAGGATGCCGAGCGCGAACTGGACGCGATCCAGCACAGCGATGAGCGCATCGTCGAGTTGGAGGCAAAGGAAGAGAGCCTATTAGCCGGGTTGGGCACTCGGGCATCGGCGCTTTCCGAGCGTCGGCGTGACGGGGCACGGGGCCTTGTGCGCCGCGTGGAGCGAGAACTGGCCGACCTCAATATGGACGGGGCACGCTTCGGACTCAAGTTTGATTGGCGACAAGACTCGGAGGGGGTGCAGTTGCCAGACTCGGAGTTGAATCTTGCGTTCTCCGTCACAAGCTCCGGTGTAGAGCCGCTGCGCCGCGTCAAGGACGAGGATGGAGCGTGCGTGGCCTTCGATGCTTCAGGCATCGATCGGGTCGAGTTCCTGGTCTCGGCCAATCCCGGAGAGCCGCTTAAGCCTATGGTGAAGACTGCCTCTGGTGGTGAGACGTCGCGGCTCATGTTGGCGCTGAAGGCCGTTCTCTCGCGTGTTGATGAGACTCGGACGTTGATCTTTGATGAGATCGATCAGGGCATTGGGGGCCGCGTGGGGGCAACGGTCGGCGAGAAGCTGTGGGGGTTGACTGCCGATTCTGGCCCTGAGGGGCTTCGGCACCAGGTGTTGTGTGTGACACACTTGCCGCAACTGGCGGCCTTTGGGGATCGGCATCTCCGCGTGGAGAAGCAAGTAGCCTGCGCTGATGGCAGGGAGCGGACCGTCACGCGCGTCCGAGCACTGGAGCCCGAGGAGCGAGTGACGGAGCTGGCGCAGATGCTGGGAGGTGCGGGGGAGGCCGCCCGTTTGAGTGCTCGAGAGATCCTTGAGCAAGTTGGAGAGGTGAAGAAGCGGGGCAATGCGGAATTCGAGGGCGAGGGAAGCGAAGAAACGGCAGGACGGGGGAGATGAAGTCCCGTTGAGCGGCGGCGGGGATCACGGCAGTTCGCTGGGTGGATCTGGCCATCCTGGCACCCTGTCGATGCTGTGGAGAGCCGTCTTCTGGGTATCATTTCCGTTTGGGATTCTATCGTTCGTTCTGCCGATCTACGGCAAGGAATTGGGCGCGTCGGCGTTGCAAGTGGGCGGATTCTTCTCAGCCATCTCTTTGGTCCCTCTTGTGGTCCGTCCATTCCTTGGCTGGGCTCTTGACCGGTGGGGACGACGGCCCTTTCTATTGCTTGGTTTGGTGGGCTATGCGGCCGCCACGGCTGTCTTCTCCACCGCGAACACTGTCAGGCTCCTGACGCTTGGTCGCTTTGTGCAAGGACTGGGGCAGGCATTTCTATGGATTTCGGCCTACACCATGGTGGCTGACCTGGCGGACAAAACGGGCCGAGGCCGAGACTTTGGGCAGATCGACGAGGCTGTCAACCGCGGCGCCCTCATCGGTACCACTGTTGGGTTTGTCGCCATCTTCAGCCTGGAGAGTCGCGGCCTGGGCTGGGAGAAGATCTGGTTTTGGCTGTTTGCGGCATACTTGGTGCCTGCCTTGCTCTCACTGTGGGCTGCAGGGCGGGGTGTGAAGGAGACGCTACCCCCGGCCCTGCCGCTAGTCGTTGAGCATCGTCCAATCTCGGGCCAGCTTGCCGCGTTGATGGGCATCGTGCTGGTGACCGGAGCATCGCGGGCCATGGTGTGGCCTTTATTGATGATCTTCCTTCAGGACGCCCTGGGTGCTGACGTGGGTGCTTTGGTCACGGCATATGTCCCGGCTGCTCTCATCAGTTCGTTCCTTCCCTCGTACATGGGGCGCCTTACCGATCGGCTCGGGCGCAAGGGGCCGATGGTGGCTGGCTTGGCAGTCGGCGCGCTGGCATCGGCTTTGATACCACACTTGCCGGGCGTCATCATGCTGACCATCGTCTGGGCGGTGGAGTCCCTGGGCTACACCATATCGATTCCCGCAGAGCGCGCCTTCGTGGCCGACATTGCTGGAGCTGACATCCGCGGCACCAGCTATGGATTGTATACTTTCGCCTACTTCCTGGGCGCTTCCATAGGGCCGATTGCTGGCGGCTGGTTGTACGATCACGCGGGGCACGCCACGCCGTTTTACCTGAACACCGGCATCCTGGTCTTGGGAGGCCTGACCGTGATGCTGGCACTGCGTGGGCATCGCGGATCCGGGATCAGGCAGCTATGTCCTCCGTCGGGCCTTTAGAATGATTCCTCAGAGGCTCTCTGTCACCAATTTCATGTGCTACGCTCACGCGGCGCTGGACTTCACCGGCATCCACCTCGCTTGTCTGGCTGGAGAGAATGGAGCCGGGAAGTCAGCACTGCTCGACGCCATTACGTGGTCGCTGTGGGGACATTCTCGTCTTGGAGCTCGCGGTGATGATGACCTAATCCGCCTTGGCGAGGACAGCATGCGGGTTGAGTTCACATTCGAGCTGGGCAGGGATGTCTTTCGCGTGCTTCGCTGCCGTGAGGCGGGCAAGCGGAGCCAGACGTTGCTTGACTTCCAAGTGCAGGACAATGACCAGTGGCGCACCCTCGTGGAGGGCGGCGTCCGCGCAACGCAGAAGAGAATTGAGGACACCTTGCGGCTGGATCACGACACGTTCGTCAATTCAGCCTTCCTCCGGCAAGGGCACGCCGATGAGTTTACGGTCAAGACTGCTGCGGAGCGGAAGCGGGTCCTCGGGGACATCCTGGGTCTGGATCGTTGGGCCGTGTACGAAGATCGCGTCAAGGATCGGCTGAGGGCGATCGAGATGGAGGTGAAGGCGATCCGGCTGCGACTGAAGGAGATCGATGCCGAGCTGGACTGCCGCTCTGAGTATCAGGCACAGCTCGCCTCAGCGCAGGCGGCAGTGGAGGCATTGAGCGCGGCTCTTGAGGAAGCACAGCAGGCGTATCAGCGGATCGAGACGGCGCGGACCGAGCTACGGCACGTCAACACCCGGGTTGCCAGCCAGGAGGAGCGAATCGGCCAAGCAGAAGAGGAATTGGAGGGGCTTGCTCAAGAGCGTGCCGATCGCCAACGGCGGCTGACGCAATACGAGCACCTGTTGGCAGACCGGGAAGAGATTGAGGCGGGCTACGTGGCTTACAGAGATGCGATCGCCCGGGAGAAGCGGCTGGGAGATATGCTCCGGCAATCGGTTGAATTGGACGAGCGCCGCAGAGCCCTGGGGTCGGAGATCTCCGAGGCCCGACATCAGCTGGAGGCGCGACGCGGTGTTCTGGTGGAGCGGGTCGACGAACTCAAGAGCCGGCTGCCCGATGACGAGTTGCTGCAAGAATTGGAGGACGTTCAGGCCAGGTTGGAGCACCTGGAGCGATTGTCTGAGGGCCGAGAGGCGGCGAAGAATGACCTGACCGAGCTCGCGGAGCGGCAAGCAGCGCTTCGGGCACGTAATGAGGGCCTGCGGCGGGCGATGGATGATCTCAAGGAGAGAATCGAACGGCTGGGCCAGGCGGACGCCGAATGTCCTTTATGTGAGCAGCCGCTCACGAGGCAGCACCGCCTTGAACTGCTGGAGCGGATCGAGCGCGAGGGAAAGACGAAGGGTGATGCGTACCGGTCAAATCAGGCGACGATGGAGGAGCTAGCTGAGCGGCAGTCGGCGCTGGAGGCGCAGATCGGGCAGTGCGATCGGCAGCTTCGAGAGTTGTCTCCCTTGCAGCGGCAGGCAGCGGCGCTGGATGAGCGCATCGAGCAGGGTCGGCAAGCGTCTGAGGAGCTGCAAGAGATTCAGAGGGCTCTGGCGGAGACTGTAGACGTGCTAGGCGAGGAGCACTATGCATTGGAGAGCCGAGCTCAGCTGCAGGCTGTTCTCCAGGAGGCCGAGCAACTGGGCTACGATGCACAGGCGCATGAGGCCGCGCGACAGGCCGTCTCGGAGGGACAGATCTTTGCTGAGCGGAAGGCTCAGCTTGAGACGGTTGAGGAGAGAATGCGGGAAGAGGAGGCTGAGCTCGAGCGACTGGCGGAGGCCGAGCAGCGATGGCAGTCTGAGCTATCGGCCGCTCAGGAGCAAAGGGATCTATTGCTGAGGGAGCGTGGAGTCTTGCGGGATGCGCTTGAGGGTGCGGATGCTGTGGAAGAAGAGCTGCAGGAGATGCGAGCGCGGGAAGCAGAAGCCCGGCAGAAGCTGGGTGCGGCGGAGCAGCGCCTTGCAGCCTGCGATGCCCTGGAGCAGCAGCGGGCCGAAAAGCTGAAGCGGAAAGAAGACCTTGTGGACGAGGAGGGCATCTACGAGGAACTACGGACTGCGTTCGGGGTGCGGGGTGTGCCAGCGATGATCATCGAGGCGGCGGTTCCGGAGATCGAGGGCGAGGCAAACCGATTGCTTTCGCGCATGACCGAAGGGCGCATGCATGTGCGGTTCGATACGCAGCGCGAGACAAAGGCGGGGGAGGTAAGAGAGGCTCTCGAGATCAAAATCTCCGATGAACTCGGGACGCGACCCTACGAGAACTACAGTGGCGGCGAGCAGTTTCGCGTCAACTTCGCCATCCGGATTGCTGTGTCAAAGCTTCTAGCGCGGCGAGCCGGTGCCCAGCTTCAAACGCTAATCATCGATGAGGGATTCGGAACGCAGGACGCCCAGGGCCGTCAGCGGCTGGTCGAAGCGATAAATGCCATCCAGGACGACTTCGCACGCGTGCTCGTCATCACACACATCAGCGCGCTTCAGGATGCGTTCCCGGTGCGGATCGAAGTGACCAAGACAGCCAATGGGTCGACAGTGCAGGTGATGTAGCAGACGCCCACAAGGCCTATCCCGGGATTGGATCACGCCGACAGGCGGAGAGATGCTGGGTGTCGTTGAGCGTGAGCAGTTGGGCGCCGTCATCGGTCGCCTGCACGCGTGTGAGGCCCGCGTTGTCTAGAGGATAGCCCCACCATTGTCCGAGCAGACCAGGCAGAAGATGGGCCAGGCAAGCCCTGATTGTGCCGCCGTGGGCAACGATGACGACCGTGTCGATGACGTGACGCTGACAGATCTGCTTGCAGGCGTCAGCCGCCCGTCCGAAAAAGTCGCCTCGCCGCTCTCCACCGGGCCATTGGAATGATAGATCGGTCTTATCTTGCCACCGACGATAGAGCTCCGGGTACTCATTCTCCATCTGCTTGACGGTGATTCCTTCGAGGTCCCCGAAGTGGATCTCCTTCAGCTGTTCCACGAGTCTTGGTTCCAGAGCCAGATGCTTTCCGATGGTTTGGGCTGTATGGAGGGCACGGCGAAGCGGGCTGGTGTAGAGCCCCCCTATCTCCGTGGACTCGGCAGCCAGCCGATCTGCCGTGGCTTCTGCCTGGGCACTGCCGGTCGAGTTCAACGGCGGGTCGCTCCACCCCTGCCACGTGCCAGCGACGTTCGTCTGGGTCTCTCCGTGTCGAACGAATATCAGCTTGGTCATCTCTGTTGCTCTTCGGCGGCTGCCTGTCACGCGACGTATACGGGGAGGAGTATACCAGGTTCAAGATCACGTGCAAGCTCGTGCGCGCCTGTTTGACTTGTCTGATTTGAGAAGGTATAATCGATCGACCTGCAAGTTGTGGTGGGACGTTTTCCTCTTACCGGGAGGGGCACATGGCGCTCAAAGGGAACCTACGCGATTTCACCATTGTCCAACTGCTCAACCTGATCAACCTGGCAAGGAAGACGGGCACCCTCAGCATTGACCGCAACGGTGAGCAAGCTGACCTCTCTTTCCAAGGGGGCAAGCTGGTCTATGCCAGGGTGGATGGAAGCGACAATGAGCTGGTCTCCGCGCTTCGTCAGAACGGAATGATCACGGAGCAGCAAGCTCGAACGATCCGGGCCCGCGCGGGGAAAAGGAGCGACAAAGAGCTGGGCCTTCTGTTGATCAACGCTGGGTACGTGAGCCAGGAGGACATCCTGAAGAGCGTGCAGGCGTGGGTGTTGGACAACATCTATCCCCTATTTGCATGGGACGAGGGGTTTTTCCGCTTCGACTCAGGAGCGCCACAGGTTAACGGCGTCATCGCGGTCCGTATTGATCTGGAGAGCGTGATTCTGCAGGGCACGCGTCGCCTGGAGGAGTGGGAGCGACTGCAGGAGGAGCTACCGGATCTTGATGTCTCGCTCAAGTTCGCCGATCGACCTCAGACCAGCCTGCGCGACATCAGTCTCAACGTGCAGGAATGGCGCGTGATCTCATTCATCAATCCTCGCAATACGATTCAACGGATTGCACAGTACAACAACATGAGCGACATCCAGATTCGGAAGATCGTTTATGGCCTCTTGCAGGCCGGGCTTGTCGAAATCGTGAGGCCCGAGAGGAAGGAGCCCGAGAGAACTGATGTCCAGGAAAGAATCGAGACGAAGAAGCGCCGTCCCGATGTCAAGCGGAATGTCATCATGAGACTGATTGACCGCATCCGAGAGCTGTAGCCCCGCTGGAGCTCCTCTATGCAGACCGTCAAGATTGTGGTTGCTGGCCCATTCTCAGCCGGTAAGACCGAGTTTATCCAGTCGGTCAGCGAGATCGACGTGGTCGCGACCGAGCAAAGGATAACCCGTCCTGAGGAGCGCATCAAGGACAAGACGACCGTGGCTATGGATTTTGGGCGTATCACGGTGGACGAGGATCTTGTCCTCTATCTGTTTGGGACGCCCGGTCAACGCCGATTCGACTTCATGTGGGAGGTGCTCTCCGAGGGGATGGTAGGCTTCGTCGTCTTGCTCGATAGTGTGCGACCGGAAACCTTCAGAGAGGCTCAGGATATTCTGGATACTTTCCGATCTTATGCACCGGTTCCCTACATCGTCGCGGCAAACAAGCAGGACTTGCCGGATGCATGGTCGCCGGAGGACCTACGGATTGCGCTCCGTATACCCAAGTCTATCCGGATGGTGCCTTGTGTGGCGAGAGAGCGGGAGAGTGTCAAGCGCACGCTGCTCGAACTGCTTTACCTCGTGTTGGACGTGATCGAGGCGGAGCCGTAGGGCTGCTGGTCGAAGGCAGCCTGGAATGTCGGTGAGGGTCGCCTGCATTGAGCAGGCTCTCGTGAGTTCGCGAGTGCCATGCAGCGGTCGGACCGGGCTATGACTGGTTCGGCCGCTGTTCCTTGCCGGGAGGGAAGCGCCGTGTCGTGCTCGGCAATACTGAATGCGCAGGGTCTTTCCCAGGTTCTGGAACGCGGTTGGGGCCGCAGGCCGAGGCTCAGTCGTGACTGTGTGGCGCCCTTGCAGAACTGGCTACTCGGTGGAAGAGGCCTTGTGGAGGCGTTGACGGCGACGTGCTTGACGCGGGTGGTCGAGCTCTTTGCAGCCGGGCGGTTAATGAAGTGCGGTTTCGTGCGTCGATCCGAACACGCCGCGGGAGGCTGGGCCGGCGCGGACCGCCCATTGCCCCTCGGCGGCCCGATGATGGACCAGGCGAACAAGTTGTAAGCAACGATTCGGCTAACCTTTGCCTGTTGGCAACTCCACCATGGCAAGCGAAACTTCCTTGGACAACTCTAAACCCATCATTGGAGAGGCGGAGACAGTCTACTACTTCGCCAACAAGATAGGTCGGATTCTCTTCCTGGCGATGGAGGATGTCGCTGGCAGGGAGAGCATGCGGGCGATTCTGACTTCGGCCAGGCTCCAGGGGCGACTGGCGAATTATCCGCCCAATGATTTCGCGCCAGAATTCGCTTTCGATGAGCTCGGGTGCATTCAACAGGCCATGGAGGAGTTGTATGGACCCAGCAACAGTCGACGACTGGGGAGACGGATCGGCAGGGCGTGCTTCAGGATAGGTGTCGAGGATCTTCGTCCGGTGCTTGGCATTGCCGACGGTCTGTTTCGCATTCTGCCTTTGAGGATGAGAATCAGGGTGGGTTTTGAGGTTTTGGCCCAGATGTTCGATCGATTCTCGGACCAGACGGCGCGAGTGGAGGAGACCGACGAGCACTTCCGCTGGATCTCGGCGCACTGTGGTGTCTGCTGGGGCCGACATACGGATACACCTTGCTGCGATCTCACCGTGGGCCTTCTCGAAGAGGCGCTTTACTGGCTCAGTGGAGGCGCCAGTTTCTTCATTGAGGAGAGCACGTGTATCGCTGCGGGGGATGCGACGTGTACCATTCTGATCGGGAAGACGCCTCTGGACCGTGGCGCGTCTCCAGAAGACTGATAACGCACGGAGGCGGACCCTTCATCTTGGCTCTCCCGGACAAAGCCCCCGAGATGCTCCCTGCCCGAAGCAACTGTGGTCTGTATTCGGACCGAGTTGCGAACACGTTCCCTTGGGGAAAAGGATCTTGATAGAACTGGTATCGTCAGGTTTTCTGTCTGCCAGCAGGCGACATCGGGGTCTCCGGGGCAGCTCGACATCTCCCTGGCGATTAGGGGCCGCATTGACCTCGCTGACAGGGGAAGTCTCTCCGGCGCGGGGAGTGAGCTAGCCATCCTTGTCAGGCCATCAGGTGAGTAGTTTCGCGGCTGTGATCCATCCGCTGGATGCGAAGGAGGACATGCGGCGGTGGTACCCGGTCCTCGCCCGTGTTGTGCCCACAGCGCTCATTCGTGGACTTACTCGCAAGCTGCCACCGTTTGTGCTCTCTGAGATCAGGGGCGTTCGGTCGCAAGAAGACGGGACGCAGGCCGCGGGCTGGTTGGTGGTTTGTCCCCTTTCCACTGTTCAAATGCTCCGGTTGCCGCCGCAGACGATCTACGACAAGATCGTACAGGCTGGGCGAGTGGCGCAGAGACGGGGGGCGCGTCTGCTCGGGCTGGGGGCAACTGCTTCGGCAGTAGGTGATGGCGGAGTGACCATCGCCCAGCGGTTGAACATGCCGATCACAACTGGAAGGACGCTCGCCGTTGGCCTGGCTGTCGAGGCGCTTCAGACGGCTTCACAGAATATGGGTCTCGACATGCACAGTGCGACGGCTGCCGTCGTCGGTGCTTCCGGTAGCGTCGGGCTCGCCTGCGCGGAGATGCTGGCTCCGATGGTGGGTCGGCTGATCCTCGTCGGGCGGCGTGAGATCCGGCTCAGTCAGGCAAGAGCACAGGCTGAGGCGGCAGGGGCAGTTGCGGTCAAGGTATCGACGGAGATCAGTGTGGTAAGAGAGGCGGATATTGTCCTTAGTGCCACAAGTGCTTTGCAGGCGATCCTTTATCCAGAACACCTAAAGCGGCATGCGCTGGTCTGCGATGTAGCGCTGCCGCCGGATGTGGCCCCGGACGTGAAGCGGCAGCGGCAGGACGTCTCCCTCATCAGGGGCGGGATTGTGACGGTGCCTGGGCCCGCCGACCTTGGTTGCGATCTTGGCCTGCCTGCGGGTCACGCGTATGCGTATGTGGTCGAACCCATGATTCTGGCATTGGAGGGTCGCTACGAGAGTCTGTCACTAGGACAGCGGGTGCACATGGAGAAGGTCAGGGAGATTACGCAGCTTGCTCAGAAGCATGGGTTTAGCGTCCCGGAGACACGCCTGTCCCGGGATGATCATAGTCAGTAGAGATGCTCACCTTGATGGGTCCGGCCTGCGAAGGGTACCCTTGAGCGATCGCCGCCAGCGCCGCGGTCTATCTTGACTCAACTAGCTGATTATGGCCTCAGTGCTTCTTCTGCGCGGCACTGACAGGGCGGCATCCGATCTGACCGTCGTCGTGCCGGTCCGGGTGGTCGGTGCTGTGGATGTGACGGGGGTGTCTCGCCGAGCGGCGATGGGGGAAGCCTGTGTCGCCGGTTTGGATGACGCACGTAGGATGGTGAACGCGGAGCCATGGTGACCACATCCCTTCGTCGGCTATTCGTCGTCGCTCGCAAGGAGTTTTGCCACGTCACGCGTGATCGTCGCCTACTGTTCCTGGTGACGGTTGCCCCGGCCTTCCTGCTGGTGACGCTCTCGTACGTCTTTGCTCTTGATGTCGAGCGGGTAGATCTCGTTGTCCGTGACCTTGACCAGACGTCGCTCTCCAGAGAGCTCGTCTCTGAGATCACGGCGGACGGGGATTTTGTCGTTGTTGAATGGGTCCAACGGGACGAAGCGATCGACTGGCTTTTCGAGCGGGGAATAGCTGACATGGCTCTGGTCATTCCTCGGGGGTTCTCCAGCGCGGCCCTGGGTGGGGAGACAACCTGGTTGCAGTGCATCGTGGATGGGGTGGACGCGATCAGTGCCAGTCAATCCTTGGGACTTCTGGAGGGTCGAGTGGAGGCCTTTGCGGCGCACGTGGTGCGCTCCAGAGAGGGGCTGGGCACGCAACCGCTGGTTGCGGTCCGTAGGCTTGAGATTGATGAGCGGGCCTGGTACAACGGGGCGCTCAAGTCGCTGACTAGCATGGTACCCGGTCTCATAGCCGTGGTCCTCTGCATGCCAGCGCTGGCGTTCGCCCTGGCTCTCGCCCGGGAGAAGGAGATGGGCTCCTTCGAAAGCCTGATCGTCACGCCTGTCCGCGGCGCCGAATACCTGATCGGCAAACTATTGGCCTACGAGCTCGGTGGGGTTGCCAGTGGCCTGTTGGCCCTGCTCGTGGCTACACTCTGGTTTAACGTGCCTTACCGAGGTAGCGTCGGCGACTTCATCTTGCTCACGGCCGCTTACATGATTGCCAGCACGGGAATCAGCCTGGTGGTCGCTAGCGTAGTGCGCAATCAACAGACGGCGATGTTCCTGGTACTGATGATCTTCTTCGTGCCTAGCTTCTTTCTTGCTGGCCTTCTCCGGCCTGTCGCCGAGGAGCCCTTAGGACGAGCGCTCGCGTACGCCCTGCCCTCGACCCATTTTATCAAGATCTCTCGCAGTTTGTTTCTCAAGGGCCTGGGCCTTTCGGCTCTGAAGGCGCCCGCGCTGGCACTTCTGGGCATTGGGACTGTCTGCCAGGCCCTCAGCCTTCTGCTCTTTGAGAAGAAGCTGATATGAGCTGGTGAACTCAGTCTTCTGCGCCCTCGGGCAGCTTTGACGGGAGCCCGCGATGACTCTGTCGAACTGCCTTGCTGCTGATTAGTGAGGGCATTTCTGGTCTCGCCACCCAACCCGGGGAGTTCGCATATGCGACGGCGAGGATCGATACACCAGCCTGGAGGGCGGTAGGGGGCAATGTTTCTCCGCATTCGTAACTTGATCCGCAAGGAGTTGATTCAGCTCAGCCGCGATTGGGTGCTCACGGCCTTCATCATCACCCTTCCTGTCCTTCAGCTGATGCTCATGGCCCAATCCACGAGTTCCAGGATCGCTGGTCTGGACGTATCCATTGTCGATCGAGATCGGTCGGCTGCCAGCCGACGAGCCGTGGACATGCTGGGCAACCGGGAAGAGTTGGAGATCGAGCGCTTCTGTGCGACGGTGGAAGACGCGGAACGGCTACTGGACAAGGGGGATGCTCTGCTGGTCCTGGTCATCCCTGAGGGCTTCTCTGAGGCGCTGAGGCGTGCCTCGGATGCAACGACGGTACAGGTCATCGTCGATGGGAGCAACGATCTTGTCGCGGGCATTGCGCTTGGTGCGGCTCGCGAGGCTCTTAGGGAGTTTGCCAGGGGTGAAGCCTCCACCAGGGTGGGGCTGAGTTCTGTCATCGATCTGCGGACGACGGTGCGCTTCAACCGAACGTTCGACGTCAAGTTGTTCACCATTCCGGCGCAGTTGGGCTTCATCGTCTACCAGGTGACGCTGACTGTTGCGTCGGTCGGCCTGGCACGGGAGCGTGAGCTAGGTACCCTGGAGCAGCTCATCGTAATGCCCCTGACCAGGCTCGAATTGATAGTTGGGAAGGCTGCCCCGGCATTGATCGTGGGCGTGGTCAACTTTCTCTCTATGCTGGGCGTGACTGTCTGGGGGTTTGGCGTCCCCCTGCGGGGGTCCTTGTGGCTGCTTCTCGGCTTCACGTTACTGTTCGTGGCTGCGGAGATCGGGTACGGAATCTTCATTTCCGGCATAGCCCGTACCCAGCAGCAGGCGATTCTGCTCGTGTTCGTACTGGCTATGGTGGATATGTCGTTCTCGGGTTATCTGGTGCCGATAGACAATCTTCCCCAAAGTTTGCGTCTGATCGCCCGGCTTGTGCCGCTACGTCACTATTTGACCGTCCTGCGCAGCGTGATGCTTAGAAGCGCCGGGCTGGAGGCTCTGTGGCCCCACGCGGTGACTATATGCGGCGTGGGTGTGCTCGTCACCGCCCTGACTGGGCGGAACCTGAGCCGCCGGTTGGACTGAGTCCCAAGGGGGCGCATGCCAGAATCCGCCGTACGGCGTTGAGAAGCCTCATCAGTGGCTAAACCGGCCGGTCAATGATCGGCCCCAAACGATTCAAGGAGTGAAAGCGCATGAGAGAGATCTGTGTCATTGGCGTCGGGTATGTCGGGCTGGTCACAGGGGCCTGCCTGGCGGACCTGGGGAACCACGTCGTCTGCCTGAATCGGAACAAAGAGAAATCCAATAACCTCAAGAAGGGAATCCTGCCCATCTTCGAACCAGGTCTTGAGGAGATCGTCCGGCGAAACAATGAGGCCGGTCGTCTTCATTTCACAACTTCGTACGACGAGGCGATGTCGGAAGCCAAGTTCGTGTATATCGCTGTCGGTACGCCGTCGGGGAACAGCGGCGAGGCGGATCTAGCCCACGTGGAGGCTGCTGCTATCGACGTCGCTAGGCGTATCCACCAGCCGTTGATCATTATCAACAAGTCGACCGTGCCGATCGGGACAGGGGACTGGGTGGCCGACGTTGTTCGCCAACACATGCCAGCTGCAGAGATTCCCTTCTCCGTGGTGTCCAATCCGGAGTTTCTCCGCGAGGGGTCGGCTGTGCATGACTGGATGAACCCCGATCGCGTGGTGTTGGGATCGACGGATCGCGAGGCTGCCGAGCAAGTGGCGGAGCTTTACTACCCGCTTCACGCTGAGATGATCATCGCCGATCTACGCACCGCGGAGATGATCAAGTATGCCTCCAATGCATTCCTGGCCACGAAGATTTCCTTCATCAATGAGATGGCGAACATCTGTGAGGTGCTGGGTGCCGATGTGAAGGAGGTGGCACGAGGTATGGGGACCGACCATCGCATCAGCCCCCATTTCCTGGGAGCCGGCATCGGCTGGGGCGGGTCGTGCTTTCCCAAGGACGTCAAGGCGCTGGCCCACATGGCGTCCACGCACGGGACCCACCCTCAGATGCTCCGAGCCGTGATGGAGATCAACTACGACCAGCGGAAGCGTTTCGTGACCAAGCTGCGACATTTGCTTGGAGGCCTGCGGGGAAAGACGATCGGCATACTGGGGCTGTCCTTCAAACCTAATACGGACGACATGCGCGATGCGCCCTCGGTGGAGGTGATCAATCTCTTGCAGTATGAGGGTGCGAAGATCCAGGCGTATGATCCCGTGGCGACGGAGAACGCAAGGCGAATCCTCGGAGACGCCATCACGTACTGCGAGGATCCATACCAAGTGGCCGAAGGGGCCGACGCCCTCCTACTGGTCGCAGAGTGGAACGAATTCAAGCAGTTGAACATGGAGCACGTCAAGGACCTGATGCGAGAGCCAGTGTTGCTCGACGGGCGGAACATCTATGATCCCCAGCGGATGAAGGAACTTGGATTCACCTACCGCGGCATGGGCCGAGGGTACAACGGAGGTGGGCGCGGAGCCTGAGGGGCTGTTGTCTAATGCAGGGCCGGGGCAGTCGGCACTAGAACAGCCGATGGTTGGACAGAAGTGGTCGAAAGGCGCGGCACTGGTTCCAGGTGCCGGCATCCCTGACCGGGCCTTGAAGCGGCGTTTGGTTTCGCCCTAGCCACCTGACCCCCGGCTAGGCCGTGTCTTTGGTGTTATTGGTGCAGGACAGGCTTGGCAGTAATGGGGGTCGCCATGCTCTGGCACTGGGCTTGCGTGAGGACCATGGTCGTGAGCAGTGGGAAGCGGTTGGACGCCATTTAGGATATCAGAAACAGGCGTCAGGGAGCGGGGGGCAGGTGCTGATGGTGTGACGGGATAGGACAAGGTTCAGCTGTGTGCTGGGCCTTGTCTCATTCTGGCTCATGATCCAGAGATGCGTCTTGGGGCCCACTGCTCGGCCTAGTTGTCACGGAGGACGAGCGGCATGTAAGTCCAACAGTCAGGTGGCCCCGGTGCCAGGACCTGGATGGTCACGGTGGCCTCGTTGGACGTGGCGCCGTCATTATCCCGGACGGTGTAGGTGAAGGTATCCTCTCCTGTGTATTCGACATCTGCTGTGTAGGTCACCAGACCTGACGCAATCACTGTGACCGTGCCGTGGAACGGGTCCAGGACGAGACATACGGATCCGGGGTCTAAAGTGCCATCGACATCCAAGTCGTTGGCCATCAGTTCGATCACGATCGGTTCGCCGGCCTCTGCGGTCGATTCGTCATCATTGGCGACTGGTGGGTCGTTGACGTCGCTGACAGTGACTGCGACAGTTGCGGGGTTCGACGTATCGTCATCGTTGTCGTCAACCGTGTACGTAAAGATGTTGGTCCCGTTGAAGTTTGCCTCGGGTGTGTAGGTCACCGTGCCGGAGGCAGCCACAAGCACCGAACCGTTTGCCGGACCGCCGACAACACGCACCGTGTCCGGATCGACCGTGCCGTCCGGGTCGCTGTCGTTAGCCACCAGGTCAACGAGGACCGGCGTGTCCTCCTCAGTGAAGGCGTAGTCGTCCCTAGCCGTGGGCGGCATGTTGTCAACCTGGAGCGTTGTCGTGGCCTGGCCTGAACAACCAGCATTGTCCGTCACGATAAGTGTAACGGCATGGGCACCCAGTGCATAGCCGGACAGATCTAGAGTGTAGGTTGCGTGCGTTCCGGCGTAGACCGAGACGCCATCCACGCGCCATGCATAGGTTTGTATGGTCCCATCCGCATCCTCAGACCGGCTGCCATCCAAGATGACCTCCGTCCGGAGTCCCACGTACGGGCCTGCGGCGTCCGGCGTAGGCGCCGCGCAGTCGGGATCCTCGGCGTCGACGAGGGTATCGCAGTCATCGTCGAGACCGTTGCAGACCTCCACCGCGTCCGGATTTATGTCGAAATCCCTGTCGTCGCAATCGTTCCCATTGTCAGAGTAGCCGGCGGGCAGGGTGTCCCCGGAGCAGATGTCCTGGGATACGCCGGCGCCGTATCCGTCGAGGTCGCTGTCGGTGAAGCCAGGGAGGAACTGCCAAGCCGTGCTGTCGAGCGGGGCGCAATCG
>Ga0207796_1000067_pt1 | contig 43329 bp, 38 predicted proteins | sample Pon1CUnioCityCA_6_FD_187274 | JGI IMG/M metagenome (GOLD analysis project Ga0207796, IMG submission 187274) | Marine sediment microbial community from Union City, CA, USA - Pond 1C Sediment 1 (SPAdes) | ecosystem: Environmental > Aquatic > Marine > Intertidal zone > Salt pond sediment ... | reverse complement strand
GCAAACTCCTCGGGATTCTCAGCGGGATCTTCCAGCCAGGAGGCTGATTCCAGATCTTCCCCCTGGTCATTTTCCGGGGTTAGCGGCACGACAGGCTGCCGTTTACGGCGCCGGAACTCGTCATAACAAGCATTGCTGACAATCCTCAGCAGCCAACTCTTAAAGGAACCCCCGCGGTAGGTGTGGAGTTTTTGATAGGCCGAAATGAAAGCCTCCTGGGTTGCATCAGCGGCTGCGTCTGGCTCGCCAATCACCCGGTAGGCCTGGTTGTAAACCATGGATTGGTAGTCAAGGACGATCTGGTTAAAGGCATCCAAATCCCCTTCCAGCGATTTTGAGATTTGTTCTTTTAGATCCATGGGATTTGATAATCTTCTGCTTGGAAAAAGGGTTTGATGTACCCGGGCAGTGTGCCTGGAAAGGTTTTTGCAAACATCATTAGCCCTGGAGCTGTCCTAATAATTTCTGATAAGCCTCAACATTCGGAGGGTTGAGCGAGACTATTTCCTGGATCACAGCAACCGCATCCTCTCTCCGGCCAGCATCCAGGAGCATATCCCCCAAACCGTCCAATTCAGAAATCGCCTTTTTTGTCAGGCCAAGTTTTTTATAGAAATCAACCAATTGCCGGACGATAAAGATCTCGCGGGGAATCTCAGTGATCAAGGTGGTCAGATAATCCTCGACGACCTCTCTGTTCTCCAGGGGGTCAAATAGCGCCAGGAAGCGTTCGATTTCCTTTTCCGCCACATGGGGTTTATTCAGCCTGTAGTTCAAGTCCACAATGGAAACACTGGCCTTCTTGTTGCCTGGAGAGATCTCGCTGATCTCGGCATAGGTGTTAATGGCAGATTCCCAATCCAGGCGCTGGATATCAAGATCAGCCAAGCGCTGTAATAATTTCATGCGCAGACCTGCTCCATCAGGCAAGGTTTGAGATAGCGTCAAGGCCTTGGTATAGGCAGACCGGGCGCTTTCCAGCTCAGCCAAGGGGAAGAAGACCTCAGCCAGGTTGATATATTCTTGGATGGCTTCCTCTTCCTTACCATAGTTCTCGAGAAGATCGATGTGACGCTGGCGGATTTCAATATTCATCGGCTGAAGCTCAATGACTTTCTTCAACATCGTCAGGGCTCGCTCTGTTTTTCCCTGGACAGTATAGACATCTGCAACCGCCAGGTACTTGGTCACCGCCCCGTCCAATTTACCTTGTTCCATGAGTAAATCGCCGATGGTGACGTGCAAAGGCAAGAATGTCGGTGCGTTTCGCAAAGCAAAAAATGCCATCTCCATAGCTGCCCCGTAGTGACCTTCCTCAGTCAGGACGTTGATCTCATTGTGAACTCCCATGATCTGGCTGCGGCGGTCATCCAGTAAAGCATCCATTTGAGGAAGGATCAAACCATCAGCAGACTTCCCTTTCGCGCGGAGTTCGATCAGGATCGTCCGCCAATCCGGCCTCATCAGCATCTCACCGATATGCGTGCTCATATCAATATAAGCTTCATCACCTTCTTGTTGTTCAAGATCGTCCATCATCACTTCATAAAGATGGATCAAGTCCTCAACATCCTCTTTATTTGCCAGAGAGGTATCAGCGATCCGCAGGGCTTCCAGGTATTCCCGGCTGGCGTCCATCCAATCTTCTTTGCCAGCATAATATCGAGCCAGCAATAACCGGGAGGCCAGGGCGTAATCTTCATGAGAAACAGACTTATTCAAGGAGCGGATGGCGCTTTCGATCCGGCCCAGATTGCTGTAAAAATATCCCAACAGGAAATAAGCAGCCGGGTTGGTGAAGCCATTGTCGATCGCCCTTTTGATATTTTCTGCCGCTCCTTTATCATCATCACTGGAAAAGCTTTCAATGGCCTGTGAAACGTGGAGTTTCAACTGACTGTCATCCTCAAAACTTTGTTCCCCATCAGCATTCCAGCTCAAGGCAGAACTAAGGTCTCGTTTCGGGACCTGTGCGCCTTCCTCCGCAGTCACTTCCTCTTCAAACATGGCTTCAGCGAGCAGGATCATTGACTTATCAACAGCCTCTGCGATCGGGTTTTCATAGGTTTTTTCAGGTTCTGGCTTCGGTGCTTGAAGCTGAACTGCCTCAACCTGGATCTCCTCTTCAGGCTCTTTCTCAATCGGTTCCGGAAGCGGGAGCTGCCGGCCCTGGTGCAGGATCTCTTTGGCGCGCAAGGCAATGATGTTTTCAGGCGAACATTGCAGCGCCCGGTCAATGGATTCAGCAGCTTTGGCCAGATTTCCACCCAGCTGCAGCAAACTTGCTGTGTGGATATATTCACTTACCGCAAGTTTCTTCTTTCCCAACCGCTCATAGACCATCCCTAAACGGGCATGGGCTTTTACATTACGGATATCCAATTCCAGCACTTGTTTCCAGTTTTCAATGGCTTTTTGGATATCTTCATTTCTCAAATGGCCTTCAGCGGCTAAGAGAGAAGCCTTAACAGCTTCGCCAACTTGATCCACTTCTTTGTAGATCAAGAACATCTTTTCATAGGGAGCCGGGTCATCGGGATTAATGCTTACCGCTTTTTGATAGGCATCCAGCGCTTCCCGGTACTCGCGCATTTCATAATACGCTAAACCAAGATTGGTTAACGCCTTAAAATTTCCAGGGTCTTTATCGAGAGCTTGCTGGTAATATAACGCAGCGTCGTTCCAGTTTTGGTCCCAGGCAGCTGAGTTGCCTTTTGATAAAAGTTGCTGAAGCTCTTGATTCAGTTCAACCATAACCTTCTCTCTTCAAAGGATATTAACCAGTATACTTTGTCAGCGAGCCCCAATCACGACCATATTGAGCTTCTGTCGTCAATGGGATCTCTAATGAGTATACATCTTCCATGGCAGATTTTACCAGCTTTATGGTTTCTTCGACTTGCTCATCCTTCACTTCCAACACCAACTCATCATGCACCTGGAGCAAGATTTTACTGGCAGACCCAGAAGATTCAAGCCGGTCCGCGACAGCGATCATCGCCAGTTTCATGATATCCGCTGCCGTGCCCTGGATAGGGGCGTTGATGGCTTCTCGTTCTTCCCGGCGCCGGATATTGACATTTGTCGTTGTTGCCATTCGCGGGAAATACCTTCTCCTTCCCAGCAATGTTTCCACATAGCCGATTTCTCTGGCCTGCTCCCGGATACCGTCCAGATATCCCTTGATCCCGGGAAAACGCTGAAAGTAGGTTTCCACAAATTGCTCTGCCTCTGCCAGGGTAAGATCTGTGGTTTGCGTCAATCCAAAAGGGCTCATACCGTAGATCAATCCAAAGTTGATCGCTTTCGCATCTCGGCGCTGCTGACTGGATACCTGGTCTTCAGGGATGTTATGGATGGCGGCTGCCGTTATGGTGTGAATGTCCTTCCCTTCCCGGAAGGCTTCCAGCATGGCCTGGTCACCAGCCATGTGAGCCGCTACCCGAAGCTCGATCTGAGAATAGTCAACCGCAACCAGTGAACAGCCTGGAGCAGCGATGAAGGCTTTCCTGACCTGGCGTCCCAGCTCTGTCCGAATGGGAATGTTCTGCAAATTCGGATCTGTGGAAGCAATTCTCCCCGTCACTGATCCCGTCTGGTTGTATGAGGTGTGCACCCGTCCTGTGTCTGGGTTGACCTGTTTTTGCAGCGCATCCACATAGGTGGATTTCAGTTTGGTATATTCCCGATATTCAAGCACCCAGGCTGGTACCTCATGCTGGTTTCTAAGATAAATAAGCACATCTGCAGAAGTGGAATAATATCCGCTGGCAGTTTTGTTCCCCCTATCCGGCGGAACCAGGTTCAGGTTATCAAATAACGCTTCAGATAATTGCTTGGGGGAATTCAAGTTGAATTCGTAGCCAACACTCTGGTGAATCATTTTCTCCAATGCTGCCAGGTCCCCTTCTAATTTTTGGGACATCTCCTCCAAAAAAGGACTATCCAGGCCAATCCCTTCCATCTCCATCGCGGCCAGGATGGGTATCAGTGGCAGCTCCAGATTTTGAAATAGGTCCAGGCTTTGGGTCTCTTCCAGGTCATGTTCCAGGATGGGTTTCAGCATCAACACCATCACAGCATCTTCCACAGCGTACTTGGCAGCATCCCGAATAGATACCTCTGCCATGGTAATTTGCGATCTGCCCCTGCCAATCAATTCTTCTATATCCTGCATAGAGCGGTCAAGCCTGACCCAGGAGAGTTTCTTCAATCCCAAATTCCTGGAGGAAGGATTGACCACCCACTCAGCAATCATGCTGTCAAAGCCTAAAGGCGTGACCTTAAGCCCTTCTCTGGCGAGCATGACATAATCATATTTCAGGTTGTGGCCTGCTTTGGGGATATCCGGATTGGTCAAGGGACCGCGCAGCGCTTCCAGCACAATTTCCAGATCGAGCTGCTCCCCTTCCTGGTGTCCAACCGGGATATAATAGCCCCCGGTTTCGGAAATTGCCAGGGAAATGCCCACCAGTTCCGCTGCCATTTGATCCGTTGAAGTTGTTTCTGTATCGAAGGCAATCAAAGCGGCCGATTCCAGGTTTTTTAGCATGGCATCCAGGCTTTCACGGGTTGTAATCACTTCAACCTTGATCCCGCCCGGGGATTCCACCTCCCCCAGGAAATCGGATTTTTCCTCCTTATCCGCACTGAACATGAACATCTGGCCCTCTGAAACGGTTTTCCCATAGATCTCTTCCACCACCGAGAGCCGGTTCAGCAGCGTTTGGAACTCGAGCCCGCGGAACATTTCCCTGACTCTTAACGGATCGAATTTATCAGGTTTGGCTTGATCGAGATCGATTTCTAAACCGAGATCACTGACGATACGGGCCAGTTTTTGGCTCAAATAAGCGTCCTCTTTTCCTTCAATCAGTTTGGTCTGGAAACGGCTTGACACTTCCCCAACATGTTCATAGATGTTGTCCAGGTTTTGGTATTTTTCCAGCAGCTTTACAGCGGTTTTTTCCCCCACGCCATAAACACCGGGGATGTTATCAGACCGGTCACCGGTCAGGGCTTTGAAATCGACTACCTGTTCCGGCCATACGCCCAGTTTACTTTTCACGTCCTCCCGAAAATAATCCTGAGCATCGCTCAGGGATCTGCCGGGTAAATTGACGGTAACCCGGTCGTTTACCAGTTGAAGCAGATCTTTATCTCCGGTGATGATCTTGACTGCCAATCCCCGGCCGACAGCCCAATTCGCCAGACTTCCCAGCACATCATCCGCCTCGTACCCCTCCATTTCCGCCCGGGGGATATTAAAGGTATCTACCAGTTCACGGATCCGCTCGATTTGCGGCCGGAGATCCTCAGGCATTTTTTCACGGGTTGCTTTGTATTCCGGGAATAGATCATCACGGAAAGTCTTCCCGGTGTCGAAGACCACCGCCAGGTAATCCGGACGTTCCTGTTCCAGGATGCGCAGCAGGACACTGGTAAACCCGTATATACCCGCTGTGGGTTCTCCTTTGCTGGTCAACCATCGGGAGGCATTTGTGCCCCCACTGGTCAAGGCAAAATAGGTCCGATAAGCAAGCGCATGCCCGTCAATTAAATAAAGCGTAGAAGTCATATCACCTTCCGTGATGGCATCTCAGCACAAACAGACAGATCTTCAGAAAGGATCATCGGCAGGAAGAAGATTATCTCCTTGATTATAATCTGTTGAGCTGTTCCGAGGCCTGAGAAATCAGCAAACCTGCCTTCGCAGGATCGTTTTTTTTAAGTGTGTTGTTAGTCTATCATGGATAAAGTAGCGTCACAAGGCGGGGGGCTTATCGCTCAGGTGGATCTCTTTGGACCAGGGGTTAATTTACTCCCCATCCAGGGTATCAAATCAGGGATCGAATGCTATCAGGTCTTTTGGGAACGCCACGCAAACAACCTATCCAAAACAAATGCCAGGCAACGATTAAACATCCCCGATCTGGCTATGGATACTGGATATCAGACAGAAAAGAGGTTGTCTGACTTGACCAACCTCGATCCAATCTTCCCAGCAACAGTTATAGTTATTCTCTTACCCTTGGTGCGAGGAATTATCCTTTCAATAGGGGATCAATTAGCTGAAGGAACTCCCCCCACTCTTCTTCGAAGAAGTGCACTGTCAGATTGTTGAGCTCAAGATGAAAGGTGCTCTCTCCATCTGGTTCATCTGCTCGCCAGGCCAGATAATTATCTGTTTCTGCGATCACTTCCGTCTCAAAATCCTGATCATTGATATCTTTGGGCATTTTATCTCCTTTAACATTCCTCAACCTTTAGGGAGGGGGTAGGACAAACCAGGGATTCACAAAGCCGCCATTAAGACGGACCTCAAAATGCAGGTGCGCGCCCGTCGAATTACCCGTGTTGCCGCCCAGGCCGATGGTCTGGCCTTGGACAACGCTCTGGCCGCAGCTGGATGTAACTGCTGAGAGGTGGGCATACAGGGTTTGATATCCATTTCCATGGTCAACAACCACCACATTGCCATAGCCACCCGTCGCCCAGCCGGCAAAGACCACCACACCAGAATCCGAAGCATAGATCGGCTCACCAACGACCAGGCCGATATCGATCGCCAGATGCCCAGCCCAGTAATCATTGCCGGAGAGTGAATGGCCGATGGTAGGCCAAATGAAACCGCCGCTGCCATATAATCCTTGAAAAGGCCCCACACAAGCGCCAGCACCATACAATCCGGATGAAACACCAGCCTGGCCCCGGGCGATTGTAGGCAGGATCCACTGCTGAAACTCCCGCTCTCCGCCCGGGATCATGACCATCTCCCCTGCCTCAACCTCCGGGTTGAGCAAATCCAGATCATTGCCAATCCAATTTATGATCAATTCAGGATCGGTTTTGAACTTCTCTGCCACAGATTCGAAAGTGTCGCCAACTTCCCATCGATAATAAATCCCATCGATGGGAGGAATGATCAACTCCATGCCGGGTGAGAGAGAGTGAGGATCATCCTGGAGTACATCATAATTTGACCACAATATGGATTCAGGCTCTAAGTCATATTTTTCTGCCAGCCCGAACATGGAATCATTGAAGATAACCAGATGTTTGATCGCTTTGGTGTTTTCGCGCTCCGGAATGACTGTGTGGGGTTTGTTTGCCCTGGTGATGGCTGGTTTATTATTTTCCAGCACAAAATCAGGGACGCGGAAACTATCAGTTTCAGGTTCAGGCTCAGACTCAATAGCAATGGGTTCAGGAGTTGAAGTGGTCAAGGAAAGATCTTGATCGGTGAAATATTGGACCCAGGCTAATGTGCCTGCACCGGCCAATAATAACACTGCCACAACCCATAAAAACCACGAAAGTAGAATATCCCTACGCATACACTTAACTCGATGTGTTTTAGACCTACTCGTTCAGCGTGGCCAGAAATTCTTCATTATCAGTGGTTTCGCTGATTCGTTTCAATATCGTCTCGGTAGCAGAGGACTGGTCCATGCCCGCACCATGGGGCGGATCAGAAACCATCTGGTCGTACATCCTCCGCATCAGCCAAACACGGGGGGTGAGATCCGGGCCCAACAGCAATTCTTCGCGCCGCGTGGAGGATCGGGAGATGTCTATCGCTGGGAAAACCCGCCTTTCCTGCAGGGTCCGGGAAAGATGGAGTTCCATATTGCCAGTGCCTTTGAACTCCTCATACACCACATCATCCATCCTGGATCCGGTATCGATCAAGCAGGTGCCAATTATGGTCAGCGACCCCCCTTCCTCGATATTCCGGGCAGCGCCAAAGAACCGCTTGGGGGGATAGAGCGCAGAAGGATCAATCCCGCCTGACAAGGTGCGGCCAGAAGGAGTGACGACCAGGTTATACGCTCTAGCCAAGCGAGTGATGGAGTCCAACATAACCACCACATCCATGCCAGATTCAACCAGCCGTTTCGCCCTTTCCAATACCATCTCTGCCACCCGCACATGTGAGGAAACTGGCTCGTCGAAAGTTGAGGAGATCACCTGGGCATCGACCGACCGATCCATATCGGTAACTTCTTCCGGGCGTTCGCCAATCAAGGCCACGATCATGTGCACCTTGGGATACTTGCCCGAAATCGCATTGGTCATTTCCTTTAATATCGTGGTCTTTCCTGCTTTAGGCGGTGACACGATCAAACCGCGCTGACCCCGGCCTACAGGTGTGATCAGGTTGATCAATCGTGTAGATGTAATATGCGGGGAGGTTTCCAGGTCGAATCGCTCATTGGGGAAGATAGGGATCAGAAAGCGAAATTCAGGCCGCCGTTTGGCCTTTTTTGGCTCCATGCCATTAACGCTTTCCGCTTTCAACAATCCATAATGGCGCTCGGAATTGCGTGGTGGGCGAACATGACCGATCACCAGGTCGCCGCTGCGCAAATCAAATCTGCGGATCTGGGATTGCGAGACATAGATGTCATCCGGCCCAGATACATAGTTCGCTGAACGCAGGAATCCGATGCCTTCACTCATGATTTCCAGGACACCCCCTCTGACTTCACGGCCGTTCAATTCAGCGTCTGCGCGCTGAATTTCCAATACCAGGGCTTCTTTTTTAAGCCATTTTGCGCGATCAACATCCAGGTCCGCAGCAATCTGGCGCAGTTCTGCCAAAGGCTTAGCAAATAATTCTTTCGTTTCCATATTTTCACTCAACAGGGATCAATTTGATAGGAATGTAAAACATTTAGATATTAATTGGAGCTTACTCCAACATCAAATACCAACTTCTACTATATAGAGCGGTAATGGGGGTCAAAACAGGTTCAATTCGTCCTTAATGAGGGGCTTGAACGCCTGAATTATAGCACGAAGGACAGGGGTGTGCAACAGGGAATAAACAAACAAAAAATAAACTGATCAGATCTCCATAGATTCTTTTCTCTGCAATCTAATATTTTCCATTTATGCCAGATGGTATAATTTTCCCGCAATTCAAGACAGGTAAATCAAAGAGAAGCGTGTTTAATTATGAAAATGCTCTTAGAAAAATTAACCGGTATTGAAAACCGGTATGAAGAAGTCAACCAACAACTGCTCACCGTTGGAGATGATTATCAGCTGGCAGCTGAGCTGGGAAAAGAAAAAGCTGATCTGGACCCTTTCATAGATGCCATTCAGCAGTATAAGGAATCGCTGGCACAGCTTGAAGAAACCCAAGTCCTGCTTGAGAGCAGCGACCAGGAGATGCAGGAACTGGCCACCGCAGAGATTGAGTCCCTGGAAGATCAAATCCAGGGCCTTGAAACCCAGCTCAAGCGCATGCTGATCCCCAAAGACTCCCGAGATGAACGGAACGTGATCCTGGAAATCCGGGCCGGGGCTGGAGGGGATGAAGCCGGACTTTTTGCGGGAGACTTATTTCGGATGTACAGCCGCTATGCTGAACGCCAGGGCTGGAAAATCGAGGTCTTGTCACTCAGTGAAACCGGTGTAGGCGGTATAAAAGAAGTCTCCGCCTTGATCAAGGGGAAAGGGGCCTACTCGAAACTCAAATTTGAATCCGGGGTCCACCGCGTACAGCGGGTTCCGGAAACTGAATCTCAGGGAAGAATCCACACCTCAACGGCCACTGTAGCCGTGCTGGCAGAAGTGGATGACGTGGATGAGATCAAGATCCCTGCCAACGAGATTGACATGGATGTCTACAAAGCTGGTGGGCCTGGTGGACAAAGTGTGCAAAAAAACTCCACAGCCATTCGGCTGACCCATAAACCCACCGGGATTGTGGTCCAATGCCAGGATGAACGCTCCCAGGTTCAAAACAGGGAACGCGCCATGAGCATCCTCAAGGCTAAGCTCTTTGAAATCGAGGAAACTCGCCGGAGGGAAGAACAGGATGCTGCCCGGCGTTCCCAGGTTGGCTCAGGTGATCGATCAGAAAAGATCCGCACTTATAATTTTCCCCAGTCCAGGATAACTGACCACAGGATAAACTACTCCTCCCATCAACTTACTGCTGTTCTGGATGGTGAATTAGACTCTTTTATCGAGGAGCTTTCCACCGAGGATGAAGCCAAGCGACTTGCCGAAGCAGGATTTACCGAAGAATAAAAGGACCAGCGCGTCCTTACTGAAACAAATCCAGGAAGAGCTCAAATCACACAGCGAATCCCCCTACCTGGACTCAGTTGTGCTGCTCGCGCATATCACCGGGCGGGATAAATCACAACTGCTTGCCAATCCAGACCCGGAATTGAACCCCCAACAAGCAGAAGCATTGGAGCAGGCATTAAATCAAATCCAGACTGGCATGCCCCTTCCCTATCTGATCGGAGAATGGGAATTTTTCGGCTACCAGTTTATTATCACCGAGGACGTCCTCATCCCCAGACCGGAAACTGAGGGGCTTGTCGAACTCGCCCTGGACTGGCTGACCGAGCATCCCCAGCGCAGGACCAGCCTTGAGATTGGCACTGGTTGCGGGTGCATTGCAGTTTCCCTGGCAAAGAACATTTCGGACTTGAATATCATAGCCACCGATATCTCCAGCAGTGCCTTGCAAATTGCCCGGGGAAATGCCCAACGACACCGGGTTGAAAACCAGATCTCCTTCCAGAAGCGCGATCTGCTGACCGGGATGGATGACAAAGTAGACCTGATCATTGCCAACCTACCCTATATCCCAACGGAAAAATTAAAAACCTTGCCGGTTTACAACGCTGAACCAACCCTGGCCCTGGATGGAGGGTTGGATGGCCTGGTCTACATCAAACAGGTCGTAAAGAGCGCTCGGCAGCATATGCAGCCTGGTGGAGCGATTTTTTTAGAGCTGGATGAGGACAGCGGTGCATCAGCGCTGACTTTGGCCAGAGAAGTCTGGCCGGGCATGACCCTAAAGCTGAGCCAGGATCTTTCCGGTCAAGACCGTTATTTATCCATTGAGTGCTAATGATGACTGCCCCTGAGATTCTACTTATCGATCATTCCCAGGCTATCAGCCGGGCTGTGACCTTGATCGAATCCGGGGGATTGATCGCCTTTCCAACTGACACTGTGTATGGCATTGGGGTTTCTGTTTTCCTTGCCAGTGCAATTGACAGGGTGTATGAAGTTAAAGCGCGTTCGATGCAGAAAGCGATCCCTGTCCTGCTGGGAGATCCACAAACCGCGGAGCAGATTACCCCTCCCCTTAGCCCGATTGTCAAACGATTAGGGAAGATGTTTTGGCCAGGTCCATTAACACTGGTGGTGCCCCTGCTCCCCTCGCTGCCAGAGAACTTATCGCCCACACCGACCATCGGATTGCGCGTTCCGGATCATCCCTTCACACGGGCAATGCTCCAGGAGACAGGTCCGCTGGCAGCCACATCTGCCAACAGGTCCGGTGATCCAAGTGCGTTGACCGCGGCGCAGGTTCAGTCCCAACTGGGCACTCAGGTAGACCTGATACTCGATGGAGGAAGATCACCCGGTGAAGTGGCATCCACGGTGCTTGACTGCACAGGAGACAAGCCGGTCATCCTCCGGGAAGGACCACTGCCTTGGGAGGATATCCTGGGGGCAATCCAAGACCTGATCTCCTGAAAGCAGAACGCCTTCCCCGCAGATCATCCAGGCATTTCCTGTAATGGTAAGATTGTTAATAAGATGGTTTCCGCATCCTTCTCCCCTCATGGGTAAAAAATGGAGGTAAACCATGGACTTCACTCCCCCAATCAATGATCAAAAAATTCAGGGGACAAACAGCTTTCTGGACCAGATCATCTGGCTCTTGAAAGGTTTTGTATTCCCAGTCTGGAGCCGGCCTTTTTACTGGGAAGCCTCAAAGAAATCAATGGGAACAGCGCTGATGTTTCTATTGCTCTTTGCTATCCTGCAATCCATCGTTACCACCGTCAATGTTGCGGTCAACCTCAACCAATTCAGCCAGGAAATAGAAGCTGCTTATCTCAACAATGAAATCCCTAAGATCACCATAGAAAACGGGCTGGCAACCGTTTCGGGAACCGGCCAATACATGATCGAAAGCAACCGCCAGGTGATCGCTGTCGATACTACCGGAGAAATGCAGGAGATCGATACCAACCGCTACAGTGAGGGATTCCTTCTCACTCGCGATGAATTCCACCTGGTCAATGAGGATGGTTATCAAATACTGCCGTTGAGCGATCTCAATGACACCTTTGGCAATCCGATCGTGCTGGACGCAGCCAACGTGACCAAGTTCTGGTCCAGCATTGCCCTGATCATCGATATCATCGTGCTGGGAGGAGGATTCGTTTTCTTCTCGCTGGGAAGGTTTGTTTACCTGGCCTTATTAGGATTGCTGGTCTGGGGGGTTGTTTTGATCAATCACGCAGGATTTGATTTTGGGAAAATATTGATCACCGGAATCTATGCCAATGTGCCCACAACCTATCTGATGTTCATTCTCCGCAAACTGGATTTCACCTTCTTTGGCTTGCGGGGGATCATGCTCTTCCTGATCTGGGGAATTGCGATGGCCTATGTGATAAAAACAGGAAAATTAGTCCAGGGCCAATCTGCTGCTCCGCCTCCAGCGTCATTGGACAACCTGTCCTGATCTCGTTTTCTTGGAAGGCAATGGCACACTGAACCGAACCTCTCCCTCACCTCTGTTTAAAGGTCCAGGATTAGCTCATCCAACCCGCGCTTCGGCACATGGTGGCGGTCCTTCTCGTCCCGCCAATATTTGATATCCTGTCCTTCTTCAATGGGGTCCAAGACCACCTGCTCTGCAGGCTTTCCCAGGGCGATCACCAGCAAAATCTGATATTTTTCCGGGATGGCCAAAGTCTGCTGGAGCGTTTTCCGTTTAATGGAACCAATCAGGCAAGCGCCTAAACCCAGCTCCGCTGCGCCCAGCGTGATGCTCTGACTGGCAATGCCAGCATCATACTGGAAATTGTTCCCGATTTCAGTATCCCCCAACAAGACAATGTAAGCTGAAGGCCGTTCTCCTTCTTCCGGCCCAGACCAATCTGGTAGATACCCGGCCCAGGCGAGAGTGGGGAAGATCAATTGATTGCGTTCTGGTGAGGAAGAGAGCACAAATTTCAAGGGCTGGAGGTTCGCTCCTGAAGCTGATTGACGGGCCAGGTTGACCAGCTTTCGGAGTTTCTTCTCTCCAACCTGGTGACTTTCCTTGAAACGGCGAATGCTGCGGTTTTGCAGAGTCAGGCGGTCCATTCCCTGCCAACTGCGGATCACACCACCGATCAATCCTGCCAGGGCCGCTGGTCCCACTGCCATGACTGCGATCAAAAAGAAGAATACATCAAGAAATTCCAACAGACCCTGCAGGCCAGGCATCCCACTAACCAACGTGGCCAAAGCGTAAAACAAGTTATGCAGAATCACCCCTACTGGAAAAGCAGCCAGAGACAGCAGGAAAATGCTCCAATAATCCCGGGGGGCAGGCAAGTTCCAAACCCAAGCGCCTGCCAGGCAAGTCAGCGCAATATAAAGACTGATGATACCCGGGGGATTATCAGCAACACCAAGCAAAGCAGCACTGACAGCAAAGATGAATCCTGCAGCCGCCAGTATCCACTGGGCTGGTTTGATCTGACGAAGTAACTTTTCCAATGCTATCATCTCTCACCTCTTTTTGATGGGTGTGACCGGTCTCTCCCTCAAAGATCCGAGATAGACCAGGTTGGCGCAGCGTCCATCTCCAGATCATCTCGCTGACCAGCATGGAACCGAAAACAGCCTGCGGCTGCGATCATGGCCGCATTATCGGTACAGAGGGACAGGGGCGGAATATGGACCCGGTACTTGCGGAGCGCTTTGAACTTCTTCCGTAAAGCTTGATTTGCAGAAACCCCTCCAGCAACCAGGATATCCTTGGTTTCGTATTCCGCAGCAGCTTTTATGGTCTTGGTGTAGAGCACATCCACCACTGATTCCTGGAAACTAGCAGCCAGATCTGCCACAGGCAGTCTGCTTTTTTGTTTTTCTAATTGCTGCACGGTTCGCAGCACAGCGGTTTTCAAACCACTGAAAGAAAAGTCATAAGAATCCTCCAACCAGGAGCGGGGGAAATCAAACGCCATTGGATTGCCCTCTTCAGCAGCTTTCTGGATCTCTGGACCTCCGGGGTATCCCAGACCCAGCAACCGGGCAGTCTTATCAAAAGCTTCACCCGCCGCATCATCCAGGGTCCCACCCAGGCGTTCATAAACCAAATGATCCTTCATCAGTACTAACTCTGTATGTCCACCAGAGACGATCAGAGCCAAGAGAGGGAATTCAGGTGCTTGACCAGGCGCTGCACCCTCTTCTCCTAACCAGGCAGAATATAGATGTCCTTCCAAGTGATTGATACCCAGCAGGGCTAGACCACTGCCGATCACCAACCCCTTTGCCATATTGATGCCCACAACAAGCGATCCAGGCAAGCCTGGGCCCCGGGTGACGGCAATACCATCCAGATCAGCTAATTTTAGGTGAGCCTCCTTGAGTGCCTGGTCCACGATGGGATAGATGGACAGAATATGCTGCCTGGAAGCAACCTCAGGGAACACACCGCCGTACTCAGCGTGTAAATCTGACTGAGATGCAACCGCATTGGAGAGGATAATTCTCCCATTTTCAACTACCGCAGCAGCTGTCTCATCGCAGGAAGTTTCAATACCTAAGATTCTCGCCAGGGGATTATCCAATTTCACCTGCTCTGATTCTTGTTTCGATTTTTCACTCATAGCTCTACCTCAGATCTATCAATGGATGTCAGTCATCAACCTGCCAATGCTGCATGGGCAGCACCAGATCATAGGGATACTCCGCCAAAATTTCCATTTCACCATCCGGGCGCACCCAAACAGAGTCTTCCAGCCGGCAGCCCATCCCTTTTTCTGGATAATACAATCCGGGTTCGATCGTAACCACGGACCCTGCCAGAAGCTGATCCGCGGTCTTACCCCGTTTGCTAAACCAGGGCCGTTCATGGATATCCAATCCCAACCCATGACCAAGGCTGTGCACGTAGCCGGACTGCAGCTGACGATCCTGGCGAATCGTAGGGTGCCCCAGCTCTTCAAATAACTCGCAGGTCCGATCCTGGAAAGATGGGGCTGGCTGATCGATCCTCAACTCATCCATGATGGTCTCATAGACTTTCTTGACATCTTGATAGAGTTTCTTTTCTGGTTCCGGTGCGTAACCCAAACACCAGGTGCGTGTGAAATCAAAGAAATACCCACCTCCCGCTTCTCTCGGAAAAATGTCAAAGATGATGGTCTTTCCCAGGCAGATCTCATCCTCAGCTTTGCCAGCGCTGTGGGGGATTCCCGCATCGCGGCCGATTGCGAAGATCGTTCCCTCAGGATTTTCCACACCGCGCTCAGACAGCCAGAGATTGATCTGGTTTTTCACTTCGCCAACAGTAAGCGGTTTTCCATCTTGATTGAGCAACACCTGGTCAGGGCTTACCTGGCTCTCCTGGAGCAGCGCGGCTGTTTTTCCCACAACCTCAGTAGTGATCACCCCCATCTCTCGAATGCGCTCAATTTCCGCCAGATCTTTTGTCGCCCGGGCCTCAAGCAAGATCGAATCTGAAGCCTCACCGATGAATTCGATTTCAGGAAGCAATTTCCGGGCTTCCATCACTTTCCCGAACACTGGACCCACATCCGTTTTCCCATAGATGGCGACCCGGCCGCTGGTCAGGTCCAATTCCTCAAACATCATTTTCAAAACTTTGGCCCCCGCCAACTGGGCATCGCCCTCAGACTCCTCCAGCACTTTAAGGTACTCATACTTGGCAGTTACAATTGTTTCGAATCCAGTCGAGGCCGCTTCTTCTCTTTCCATAGCATTGCAGAAAAGGACTGGGGCCTTCCCTTTGCGCAGAACCAGATCTCCGTATCCAACATGAACGTTGCCTGTGAAATAGGTCATAGCAGAATTATGGCTGGCTGCTCCCATGATCCACAGGGCATCAAAGCCCTCCTGCTCCATCAGCCGATCAAGGTCGTTTTTCATATCTTCTCCAGGTCTCTCTCATCGCTTCAATAAATATAGTATCGGAATCGGGATCCACTGTCCGGGGATCGAATAACACCTGATCATCCTCCACTCTCCCAATAACAGGAGGAGAACCATGGCGAAGAAGTTCCAGGAACTTGTTGGGATGATCAACATCCAGAGACAGGCTCCAGGTTGGCAGCGTTTCTCCGGGCAATGAACCCCCACCCACCATGGACCTGGACGCTACCAACTCTCCTCTCTCCAATGCCTTCTGCCAGCCCTGGGCACGATCCTTGATGGCATCAAGTTCACTGGAAATCATCCGCCACACAGGCACAGAGCTGAGGGCTTCTCCTTTGATATAGTGGTCCAGCGTTGCTGTCAGCGCTGCCAGGGCCATTTTATCCGGCCGGATCGCTCTGGCCAACGGATGGACTTTCAAAAGGTCAATGAGGTCCTTTTTACCCAGAATAATCCCTGCTTGTGGCCCCCCCAATAACTTATCCCCGGAAAAACAAATCAGGTCGGCATCAGCCGCCAATGACTCTTGGACCATGGGTTCATGTTTTAATCCGAACTGGCTGGTATCCAAAAGCGCGCCAGATCCCAGATCATCGAAAAACAACAAACCAGATTGATGAGCGCTGTTCACAATCTCCGCTAAATCAGGTTCACTGGCAAAACCAACAATCGCATAATTGGATGTGTGGGCCCGCATCACAGCAGCGGTATCAGCCTGATAAGCCTCTTCATAATCAAAGAGATGGACCTTGTTTGTCGTTCCCACCTCGACCAATTCTGTTCCGGAGTGGCGAAGCACTTCAGGGATTCTGAAACCACCGCCAATTTCAACCAGCTGGGACCGGCTGATAATCACCTTTTTCCCCCGTGTCAGCACCGTCAAAGCTAACAATACCGCAGAGGCATTGTTGTTTACCACCAATGCCGCTTCTGCGCCTAATAACTGCCTGAATTGGGATTCGGCATGGATCAGCCTCGTTCCCCTGCCTCCGGAATCAAGGTCAAATTCCAGGGTAGAATACTCTCCCCCCACCTCCCGAACAGCTTCCAGGGCTGCTTTGCTGAGCGGCGCTCTCCCCAGATTGGTATGGATGATCACTCCGGAAGCATTGATCACCGGAAGCAGTGTGTCCTTAAAGCGGAGCTGCATCTCAGCCCGGATCCCGTCCAGGAGCTCTTCCTGAACAGGGATCCCAGCCTCTTCCTGGAGGACAGACTGCCTGACCGCATCCAGGGTTTCTCGGACAGCTTGCACAGTGGATTGACGGCCGTACTGGTCCACCAGCGCTTTCCCTGCAGGCGTATTGATGAGTAAATCAACGGATGGAAGTTTACTTAAATCGCTCATTGCTTATCGCTTTCTCTCCCCTGTGGAATGGAAAGGTTCTTTATCATCCATCAGGATGCCATTGGCTTCGGTACCGTAAGCGGAGCAGGAGTTCAATTAATATCAGCCCCACTGCCAGGATGATTGCCAGGCCGAAACTTAGAATTTGTCCCTTATTGAGCCAGAGCAGTACTCCCAAATAAATCCCCACCATGGTTGATTCCCTGACTACGATCTCAAAGGTTGCAGGGCCAAAGGGGGTGAGCACCCGGTTGAGATAAGCTACAATAGGTAGGCTGGTGCCAGTGACAGCAAACACCAGGGAAAGAAAAAACAACCAGCGATTTCCCAGGTCAGGCATGGTTTGAGTCATCAGATAGATCAAGCCACACCAACCAGGAATCCCCAAGACGAGGCACAAAGGGAGCACGGATTTGAAGGATGGAGAGTGTTTTCCTTCCATGTCTCACATTCTAACATAAGAGTTCATCATTGAAGCGCTGCCGGAAAAGACCGCTGCTGATCAATCCGTTGTGCTGGATTTAACCTGCGATGACGCGGATTCCCGCAAGATTGAGGTCAATACGCCAACCTTAAGAAATTAAAGGTCAACCAATAAACAGCTAATATGCAAGTAGATGAATGAAGGGATACCTATTTCAACGATGTTTTTATTCTCAATCCTTTAAGATTAAGTAAGCTAAGGGATATCCAACCCCTACAGATGGGGGTACCCATTTGATGCATACCCAAATCCTAGGAAGAATACCATGCTGACCAGCCCTTGATTGTTTTGTTAATACATAATATTTCCTTAAGGTTGATAACCTTAATAAATCGATTTTTTTTAGAGGGCGGGATTGATGAGGAATAGCCTATCCGATAAAATTATCTTTGAAGCGTTCCCCCACATTAAGGTTATCTTGCACCAATATGACAACCTGGAAACAATAAGGGACAGTTTTTCTGGAAAGGGAAAATCTGGAGAGTTCGTTTCCCGACCAGTCTGGGAGAGATGAGGAGGATTGGCTAAATGGAAGGAAAGCAAGCTTGGCAAGCGACACTTGGACAGCTTCAACTGGAGATGCCCAAAGCCGCTTTTGATACCTGGGTACGAGATTCAAAACTGATCTCTGCAACGGATGGTGAGTTTAAGATTGGCGTCCATAATGCCTATGCCCGAGACTGGCTGGACAGTCGTTTGAAAAGCACCATTATCAAGCTGCTTACCGGAACACTGAATCGCAAGATTGATGTCACTTTTGTAGTCAACAACACCACGCCCAAGCCTGTTAAAGAAGAGGAAACCGAGTTCCTCGAGGAATCTTCTCCCCCTTCCCAAGAAACCGAAAACACACCACCCCAACGAGTTTCCATTAATTTTCGCTACAACTTTAGCAATTTTGTGGTTGGGCCAAGCAATCGCCTTGCGCACGCAGCTTCCCTGGCAGTAGCTGAAAAACCCGCCCAAACCTATAATCCCCTCTTCCTCTATGGAGGAGTAGGGTTGGGAAAAACCCACCTGCTGCACGCGATCGGCAATTACTGCCAAACCCAGCAGTTGGAAGTACTCTATGTCTCTTCTGAGGAATTCACCAACGATTTGATTACAGCCATTCGCAGCCACACCACCCAGGCTTTCCGGGCTAAATACCGGCGGATAGATGTGCTGTTGATTGATGACATTCAATTCATCGCCGGCAAAGAATCCACCCAGGAGGAATTCTTCCACACCTTCAACACCCTGCACGGACAGAACAAACAAATTGTCATGACCTCAGACCGCCCCCCCAAGGCGATGTTGACCCTGGAAGAACGCCTTCGCAATCGCTTCGAATGGGGATTGGCTGCGGACATTCAACCACCTGATTTTGAAACCCGGGTGGCCATTCTGCAATCCAAAGCTGATCGAATGGGCTTTTCTATGCCTGACGCAATCTTGGAAGATATTGCTCAACGCTTCCAGACCAATATCCGCGAATTAGAAGGGGCTATGACACGCTTGATGGCTTATGCTGATTTAAGAGGAATGGATCTGGATGAAAAATTAGTCGACTATGCCCTGGCTGATCTGATGCCAGAACCCCGGGAAATTGAACCAGAACATATCCTAACCACAATCGCCCGGGAATATGATGTCAGCATGGATGAGCTGCTCAGCCAAAGCAGGAGCCAGCGGATCGCTTTCCCCCGGCAAATCGCTATGTACATGCTCAGGGAAGAAAGCGAGTTATCCCTCCCCAAAATTGGTGAACTGCTGGGAGGCAGAGATCACACAACCGTCATGTATGGTCATGATAAAATCACGGATCTGCTGGAGCGGGATAAAAACCTGCGCAGGAAGCTTGTCAATATCCAGGAAATTCTCTACTCTCCAGTCAATATCCCGATGTAAATGGCGTGGTAATAACAAAAAAAACTGCTGAGAAACTCAGCAGTTTTTTTTGTTATTCTTTTTTATCCCGTATGCGAGACCTTATTTTCACCAACCAATTTCTGACCTGCCTGGACCAGCGGGACCAGGGAAATTCCACCGGGGTTGGCGCTTTTTCTTCATCAGGCCAGGGATCTTGATCGAACATTTTCCGGAAGACATACAGTCCAACAGCTTTAATGGTTGCAACGGATGGCGCTGCCAGGAAAATACCTATCAGGCCGAAGAGATTGGCCATGAAAAGGGCAGCAACAAGTACAGCTGCCGGATGGATATCCAGGGTGCGTCCCAGGAAACGGGGAGAAATATAATTGTCAAAGATAAAATTGATAATCAGGGCTATCGCCAGCACCAGGGCTGAATACTGCCAGGGAAGCAAACCAAAATAATTAGTGGGCTGGAAGAAAGTGACCAGCACCATCACAATAGAAGCAGTCCACAAGCCAACATAGGGCACAAAAATCGCCAGCCCGGTCAACGCAGCCAGCGCAATCGAATACCGCACACCGAGAGCGGATAAAACGATCAAGTAAATCACAAAGACCATCACGAAAATGATGATCTGGCCCCTGAAAAAGGAATCCCAGATGTTCCGCATCTGGCGCGACATGCGCCGGATATCATAATCATACTGAGGGACTTGGATTTCAATATCATCAACCCTGCGGGATTCCGAAAGGATGAAATAGGCCACAAAGAGGATAAAGAAGATCCTGCCAATACTGACAGCGGCCCCGGTTGCAACTGATCCCACAAGGGAACCCGCTTGGCCCAGCAAAGGTTGCAGAACTTCCAGCAGCCGGTTTGCGAGATCATTCAAGTCAATGAATTCACTCACCGCACCGTACGGGGCAAGGAACTCTGTTAAATTGTCAGCAAGTTCAGGAAGGTTATTGGCAAATTCCTGGATCACCCTGACCAACCCGTTCAGCTGTTGAGCTATGGCCAACCCTGCTCCTGTCAGCAACCCAAGAAGAAAGATGACTAACAACAAGAAGACGATCGTGGAGCTCAGCCGCCATGACAGGAAGGTTTTCTTTTCCACCCAACTGACAACAGGCTGAATGAGGTAGGTGATGATGAAAGCCAGGATCATCAAGGAGACTATTGAGCGGTAATAAATAAACACACCAGCAAAAATGGCCACCAATGTCAGACCGATGATTAGTTTGGTGGTTGTTGTCCAGGTCGGAGAATGATGATTTTCTGTTGTCATGGGTGATGATTCCCCTTAATAACTTATCCTTGTTCACTCTTAATGTTTCTGGATGGATTAGCAGGTAATAATATTAACCCATCAGCCTTCAATTAGATCCGCTATGACAACAATGCGTTTGTTATCTACCAGATACGGGTAACATGAAATCAACGTTACAATCGCTTCACCATCCGACTCCAAGTATTCCACCTGTGTGGGTTCAACGACGATAACTTCCTGCACAGCATAGGTGTAACTCTGCCGCGCAGTGAACACGATCACCAGGTCACCTTCTTCCAGCTGGTCCAGATCGCGGAAGATTTCCCCATGGATGTCATTATGCGCTGACAGGACAACGTTGCCACTCTCGCCAGGATTGGCCGAATAGATGTGATGACCGACACCTTTTTTGAGCTGCTCCGGACCATCACCTTCAACCACAGGTACATCCTGGTCGATTTTAGGGATTTGCAACCGAATGGCATGGTTCGGTCCTGGGGTAGGAACAGGAATTTCCCAGTAAGATTGAACAACCGGACGCAAATGAGAGGGTATTTCTTCAATATTTGGCTTGCTGCCGCCTGGAGAATCCGGCGGCGTATGCCCACCTGGCAAGACAACAGCCTTGATAAGTGGAGTCGGTGTCAGAGTTGGCTGCTCTAAAGCAAGGGCAACTTCCCGGTTGAGCTGCTGCAGGATGTCCAAACCATTGAAGAGAACAAAGACCAAACCCAAAACTGCCAAAACTTCCACCGCCAGTAAAAAACCGTCCACCACTTTCTTCTTCCGGAGTTTGGTTTCTTGTTCAGGGTCGGGAGGTCCTTCCCCAGCCGGTGAAGCCGTTCGCAAATCCTCCCAACTGCTGGAATCTTCCTCATCAGAGACCAGCCGCACCACACGGCCAGTTTTTCGGTATCGTTCAATACGGTCGTGCCGTCCAGCGCGCTGTTTTTCAATCAGCAAGCGCCGTAATTCATTCACGCTCAAATCGCGGGGATCCCTTTTCCTAGCCACCTAGGCATTATAATCCGGCTCTACGGTCCTGCCAAGTCAGGGTGAGCTTGATCATGGACAGGATGATCCCCTGCCCCCTCGAAAGCTTCCTGGAAGCCGCCCTCTGAGGAATCTGTCTGACCGCGGTCTGAAAAACTGCCCTGCAGGCTGCCTCGATCTCATGCTAGAATGAGTGCGTACGACTTGTTTGATTTCCAATGGTCTCGACAGGGAGTTAAGATGGCGGAACGTGATCTCCTGCTAGCATTGCCAAAAAATTTATTGATCGATATGCTGGAGGATCAGGCAAAGAATTGGCTGGCTCATGATGGGCTCTGGTTCCAGGCGGTTGAACGCCATTACGGCATGGAAAAGGCCATTCAGCTCGACAAGGAAGCCTGGATCACCTTCACCCAAATTGAAGCCAGGCGGATCATGCGCCGTCACGGCATAGAACCGGGAGAAGGTTTGACCGCCTTGAAAAAAGCGCTCCAATTCCGGCTCTATGCCCGGATCAACGAACAATCGCTGATTGATGAGGGCCCAAACAGCCTGCGATTTGAAATGAATGATTGCCGGGTGCAGAGCGCCCGCAAACGCAAGGGGCTGGATGATTTTCCCTGCCAGCCAGTTGGCATCGCTGAGTATGCATATTTCGCTCACACCATCGACCCCCGGATACGCACAGAAGTGATCTGCTGTCCTCCCGATCCCCATCCAGATGACTATTATTGCGCCTGGCAGTTCACGCTGGAAGAAGAACCGATCCCGGTAGAGGATTTACCCTAGCGGGGGCTCTGCGCCAGGATCGGTCAGGCCAGATGACAGGTCCAAATCTTAATCTTTGAAATTCGTTGGCCCCCAAACCGCGCACGTTATTTTGCCCGCCAGAAACCCCGTCTGACTGCAACCACATCCTCTTTGGTAATAAAAGCATTCTCATCAATGCCAAGTACCAGCTGTTCGAATTCTGGCACCTGACCGCGGCGTATGCTGCTGGTGATCACTGAGACCATGCCATCCTTCCCCCGGGCAGGAATCTCGGTCACAGCATAGTTATGTTCCCTCAGAATATCCAGGATTGCTGCTCCCCAACGCGGACTGATGACCCTCACCTCTGTAAAACCTATCGCTAACTTATCCTCGATCCACATACCCACCACATTGCCGGTAGCAAAACCACCCGCGTAAACCAGGACATTGACAAAATTGTTGATATCCGATAGCACAAAAGCGAAAGTGAGCACCCAGATCAGGGAATTGAAAAATCCCAGGATCCAGACCCAAAATCGATTACTGCGCATGGTGAAGATCACCCGCAGTGTGTCCAGGCTGGTAGCTACCACCCGGACCAGAAAGATCAACAAGGCAATGACAATGGATTGGATTGTTAACTCGAAAGTAAACATCAGCTTCACCTTCCCGGATGAGAACCGGGCCAGCCGTGAGAATTATTGAGGTCCATTCTTGTCTATCAGTTCAAAATATAATTCTGTTGCGTAGTCTTTTACCATCCTGCGCATACTGAATTCAGGGGCCAGCGTTCGAATGGATGCCTTCATCCTGCGAATCCACTCCACTGGCAGGTTGTTTGCGGAGCGCTCATAGAATAAGGGGATGATCACATTCTCAAGGGTGCTGTACAGGCTCACGGCATCCATATCATCCTGGAACTGATGGTCAGGATGACTGTCATCGGTACCGATTGCCCAGCCATTTTCTCCGTTATAACCCTCTCGCCACCAACCATCTAGAATGGAGAAGTTCAAGACACCATTCAGGGCTGCTTTTTGCCCGGATGTACCAGACGCTTCCATCGGTCTCCGGGGGGTATTCAGCCAGACATCGACTCCCTGGATCAGATAGCGGGCCAGGTTCATATCATAATCTTCCAGGAAAACGAGCCTGCCTCCGCTCTCGGCCAGTTTCACCTTTCGATATACTTCCTGGATCAACAATTTACCTGGATCATCCGCAGGATGCGCTTTGCCAGCAAAGATGATCTGGACTGGCATATTGGGTTGATTGATGATCCTCAGCAACCGCTCAAAATCACTCAGGATCAAACCTGCCCGTTTGTATGTAGCAAAACGCCTCGCAAATCCGATCGTCAAGGCATAAGGATTCAACAGTGCCCCTGCGGCAACCACCTGGACCGGGTGAACAATATCCCTGGCCCACTGTGATCGAGCTCGTTCCCGCATGTAAAAAACCAGTTTGCGCTTCAAGTGCCGGCGAACTGCCCACAGTTCCTCATCGGGTATGTGATCAATTCCTTTCCAAACTTCGGGGTCATCCAGATTCTCCAGCCAATCCGATCCCAAATAGCTAGCATAGAGGTGGCGCAGCCGGCGAGCCAACCAGGTCCCGGTATGAATACCATTTGTGATATGGGAAATCGGGACCTCGTCAGTCTTCAAATCCGGCCAGAGATAGCCCCACATCTCCCGGGCAACTTCTCCATGCAACTCAGAGACACCGTTCCGGAGACTGGACATGCGCATTGCCAGCACCGGCATACTGAAGGTCTTGCCCCAAGACACTTCGTGTTGAGCCAGTTCGAAAAATTGGTCCCGGCTCAGCCCCAGCTGATCCCGGAATGCCCCAAAATATTTATCAATCAACCAATCCGGGAATTGATCGCTGCCGGCCGGAACCGGTGTATGGGTGGTAAACACTGTCTTTCCCTGCACATAAGCGATCGCCTCATCCAGGCTGGAACCTTTTTGAACCAATTCCCGGATCCGTTCCAGGGCCAGGAAGGCTGAATGCCCCTCATTCATGTGCCATACAGCCGGGGAATGACCCAGCTTCCGCAGCGCTCGTACGCCGCCCACCCCGAGGATGATCTCCTGTGATATACGCAGGTCAAGATCGCTGCTGTAAAGGCGAGAGGTCAATTCACGGTCCTCAGGCGAATTTTCGTCTACGTTGGAATCCAGTAAATACAAGGGAACACGGCCTACCTGGATCTTCCAGATTCTCACCTGCACATCCCGGCCAGCCAGCTCTACCGTGATCGTAAATGGTCTTTTCTCATCAACCATGAGGGGTAGGACCGGCAGGTCCTCAAAATCCAATTTCAGATAGTGGGCTTCCTGCCAACCGTCTTCACTGATGGTCTGAGTGAAATACCCATTGGTATACAGGAATCCCATTGCTACCAGCGGTAGTCCGAGATCACTGGACTCTTTAAGATGGTCACCCGACAGCACCCCCAGGCCCCCAGCATAGATAGGCAGCGTTTCATGGAGACCGAATTCGGATGAAAAATAAGCAATGGTTTCTTTGGTGATATGACCGTGATTCTGCTCGTACCAGGTATCTTCTCGATCCATGTACTCATCAAAAGCCTGGATCGAAGTGTCAAAAAATTCCAGGAAATAGCTGTCATGAGTGACAGCGTTCAATTTCGCCCGTTCCACCTTACGCAAGAACATGATCGGATTGTGGGTAGTTTGTTCCCAGAGGTCGCTATCAATGTGTTGGAATAAACGCTGCACGTCTGGGTTCCAGGTCCACCACAGGTTATAAGCCAACTCTCCCAGGCGATTGATGCGGCGGGGCAAACTGAAATGATTAGGGATGACTTCCTGCACGTTCTCTATCACAAATACCATCCTCCACGAAACGTTGATTCACAAATCAAATTAATAGGGAAAACCCCGCACATTCTACCATTCTAGTTAAGATGCGTAAACAAAGGAATCGGTAATGACCCAGGGCGAAAACTGCTACAAGGGGTGGGTCTTTCTGCAGTTCCTGGGGGGAAACCCAGCATCAACTTCTGAACCGCAGCTCGCCCCAGGCTTTGATGTTCTCTGGAGGTGGGGGAACATCCCCTTCGGGCCGGCGGGCCAGGATCAGCGCTTCTTCCGGACAAACAGGCACACATAACCCGCAGCCGACACAATTGGCTGCGTCAACCTGGCAAATTTCCCCCTCCACATCCAGGGCACCAAATTGGCAGCGGGAAAGACAATCACCACAAGCAACACACAGCTCCTCATCAACCACTGCCAGAAAATCTGCCCGGGCAACTACCGCTGAGTTGTTGAATTCAGCTAAGCCCCGCAAGATGCCGCAGCTGCAGGTGCAGCAATTGCAGATGTAAGAATTATGATCCTGGTAATTTCCGGTTGTGTGCACCAATCCAGCATCTTCCGCCTGGTGTAAAATCTCCAGGGCTTCTTCTTTTGTGATTGCCCGATCCACATCACTCTGATCAAAGGCCCCTTCAATGGGGGCAAAAACCAGACAATTCTCAACCGGGTGATGGCAGGGATCCTCAATGAGTTTTTTCTGTACCCGGCAGATACAATCACGTACACCCCAGGATTGGGCATTTTCGATTAAAGCAGAGGCTTTTTCGTAGGGAAACACCTCCAACTCAAAATCGATGGCTTCTTGGACCGGAACCACCCGGTGCACAGAAAGTCCCTTGCCAGTGATCAATCCCCGTGTTTCTTGAAAATACTCCTCAAACAAGCTGGCAATTTCCTCATCCATCCTGGGCAGCAATTCCTCGTAAAATCCAACCACAAAAGGCATCAACCCAAAAACCAGCCCCTGATCACTTTTAGAGAACAGGATTAACCTTTTTCTGACCATATTCTTTAAGGTTTTTCGAGCCTCTTTTACAGGCACGTTGGCCTTTTCCGCAATCACAGCGACCGGAGCTTTCTGATACTCCATCTCTGCGGCCAGGACCGCTTCCTGGGGGGCAAATATTCTTTGTAACAGGCGTACTTCAACACCGCTTTCCGTAGCCGGAAAACGATTAGGCATACGATCCAGTTTCAGGGCCAGTTTCTTGTACACATCGGCGGTCATAAATCATCTCCTAGCGGTAAAGTGGTGGATGAAGAGCCTACGCAAATAACTCAGCTATCTCTTCGATCAACTTGGCAGCAATTTCAGACTTAGGCAGCAAACCCAAATCCTTGCTGCGGCCGTCTGGCCAGATCAGAACAACCTGATTTTGATCTGCTCCGATGCCCACATCCCGCCTGCTGATATCATTTGCGGCAATCAGGTCAAGGTTCTTATGATCCAGTTTTGTTCTGGCATTCTCGAGGAGGTCGTTGGTCTCTGCAGCAAAACCCACAACATAATCAGGGCCAACCCCCTGCTCTTTTTTCCGGTCAGAAACCAGCAGCAAAATATCCTCTGTCTTTTCCAGCTCTAATTGATGCTCATCCATGTGGTCCTTCTTAATTTTCTGATCCGCTGGCTGAACAGCCCGAAAATCAGCTACAGCAGCGGCCATGATCAAGAGATCGGCTGAGCTTGTTTCTTCGAGGACAACTTCAGCCATTTCAGCAGCAGTCTGCGCTGGTAAAAAGCTGGCCCCAATTGGCGGCATCAGGTTCACTGGTCCGGAAATCAAAGTGACCTCCGCACCGGCATCCACGGCAGCCTGGGCAATGGCATACCCCTGTTTCCCTGAGGACCGATTGCTAATCACTCGCACAGGGTCAATTGGTTCCTGCGTTCCGCCGGCAGTCACAACCACCTTTTTGTCCTTTAATATCCCCTCTTTCCCCAACAACTGCCGCAGATGACCTGCCAGCTGTTCGGGTTCAAGCATGCGTCCTTTTCCAGAAAGCCCTGATGCCAGGTGACCGGCAGCCGGCCCCCAAATACGCACACCCCGCTCTCGCAGGATGGTCAGGTTTGCCTGGGTCGCAGGGTGGGAATACATGCCCCCATCCATTGCTGGCGCTACTGCGATTTGAGTTCGGGAAGCCAGGGCCGCCAGGGTGAGCAGGTTATCCGCTAGTCCGTGAGCCAGCTTGGCAATCGTGTTGGCCGATGCTGGGGCGATCAAGAAGGCCTGGTTTTTCTCTCCCAGATCGATGTGAAGGACATGGTCATCCTGCTGCCATAAATCTTCATCGCGGTAGGCCATTCTCCCGGTAAGCGCAGAAAATGTCATCGGTGAGATCAACTCGGTAGCTGCTTCAGTCAGGACCGTGTCCACTTTCGCCCCGGATTTAGTCAAATATGATGCCAGGATGGCTGATTTATAGGCCGCAATCGATCCCGTCACACCGAGAACAATTCTTTTTTCTGAAAATATATTCATAAGATTACCCTTTCCCAGAGATTCCAGTCCCAGGCATTGAGTTAAAGTTTACTGATTCATCTCCCAGATGATCCGCAATCCATCCAAGGTCAACCAGGGAGCGACAATCTCAATCACATCGGTTTCCCGGGCAATGATATCGGTCAATCCTCCAGTTGCGATTACTTTCATATCTGGTCCCAGCTCTTTCTTGAAGCGGGCAACCATGCCTTCCACCAAACCAACGTAACCAAAGATCAACCCCGATTGCATCGCATTCGGTGTGTTTTTGCCAATCACGGATGGCGGCGTGGTCAAATCCACCTTGGGGAGTTTGGCAGCCCTTCTGAATAGGGCATCAGCTGCAATGCCGATCCCGGGGGCGATCGCACCTCCCAGGTAATCCCCCTCCGCTGAGATAGCATCAAAAGTAGTCCCTGTGCCAAAATCCACCACACAGGCAGGGCCACCATAAAGGTGCTGGACAGCTGCCGCATCCACGATACGGTCAGCGCCGACAGCTTTGGGTGTTTCATAAAGTATGCGCACACCGGTTTTGACACCCGCATCTACAATTAACGGATCCAGGTCCAGGTACTCCTGGCAGGCCTGCTGGAACACTCCGGTCAGCTGGGGGACAACGCTGGCCAGGCAAACCCCGGAAATATCCTCAGGCTGCAGGTTTTCATGCTGCAAGAGCCCATCCAGCTGCAGTCCGTACTCATCCGGCATGCGCTGGTGATCTGTGGATACCCGCCAGCGGGGCCCTAAAACATCATCCTGGTATACACCTAAAGAGATATTGGTATTGCCAATATCGATTGTCATCAACATGGGGTTTCCTTTTCTTGATTCATGAGATCGATTGTGTTTCAAGTTCCGCAGATGATGAGACTCCTAACAACAGATTATCGATCAAACGCGTTTTACCCACTAACACTGCCATGGAGATCAAACATGATCTGACTTCTCCCTCCAGCTCAGCTAAGGTCTCCGGATCAGCACAGGAGACATACTGCAAATCTGCTAGCGGTTCACCCTGGACCTGGTCGCTGACAATTCCTTTCAAAACCTCTGCCCTTCTCTCTCCGGCCAGGAAAGCATCCCGGGCTGAAAACAAACCCTGGGAAAGGCACCTGGCAGCAAGACGTTGATCTTGATTCAGGTAGGTGTTGCGGCTTGACATTGCCAACCCATCCTCTTCCCTAACGATTGGACAAACCACAATTTCTATCGGGTAATTCAAATCCCTGACCATCTGCTTGATCACCACTGCCTGCTGGGCATCTTTTTGTCCAAAATACGCCCGGTCCGGACCAACCGCGTTGAATAACTTCGCCACAACTGTGGTCACTCCCCGGAAATGCGTGGGGCGAAAAGAGCCTTCCAATACTGTGGAGAGACCCGTAACTTCTACCCAGGTTTGGTAACCTTCAGGATACATGACTGGCACAGTGGGAATCCAGACCAGATCTGTTCCCTCGGCTTTCAGGAATTCCAGGTCCCTTTTTATATTCCGGGGATAACTCTCCAGATCCTCATCGGGAGCGAATTGGGCCGGATTGGCGAAAATAGAAACCGCCACTGAAGGATTTTCCTTTCTGGCCTGGCGGACCAAAGACAGGTGCCCTTGATGCAGGTAACCCATTGTGGGCACAAACCCAAGGGGGCGGTCAAGACTGCTAAGCGCTGCCCATAACTCTGGAACACCTTCCACTATTTTCATACCTCATTCCCCTTTAAGTCTACTTTACCCCGAATCATCTTCCAGAGCAATTCGTTCACAGGTGTTGGGACAGCGAGTTTTGCACCTTGCCGAACGACCGCTCCACAAACCGCGTCAATCTCGGTTGGTGCACCCCGCTGGATATCTTGGAGCATGGAGGAGAGATTTTCACTGGTCGCAGAAGCGACCCTCTTCGCTGTTTGAGCTGGATCTGTGAAATTAAGCGGCACGCCTAACTGATCAGCCACTTCTGCGGCTTCCCGGGCGGCCATACTCATCAACTCGGTAACAGCTGGGCTTTCCAGGAGTTTGCCGTTCCTGACACCCAAGAGCGCGGTCAGGGGATTGATTGCTACATTGACCACTAATTTTCCCCAAACCATCCCTGTTAAATCCGCGGTGTATTGGACATCAAATCCTGCCTCTTTTAGCAAGGCTGAAACAGGTAGGAGCCTGGGATGGTCCTGAAGGGAAATCACCCCTTCACCTCCGGCCTTGACTTTACCGGGTCCCAAGACTGTGGCGCCATACGTTGTCACTCCCGCTGCAGTCCGCTCCAGACCCAGGGCAGCCTGCAGGATTTCACCATTGCCTAATCCGTTCTGCAGTGTGAGTGCCAAACCCTCACCCGCCAATATGTCCCTGAGCTGGCTGGCAGCCCTTGCGGTCTGCCAGGATTTCACCAGGACCAGGGCCAGATGGGTGTCGGCGAGTTGCTGGAGATCGGTGTAGGCTTTTGCCGGGAAATACGAGGGGCAATCACCCTCCACAATGCATATCCCTTGTTGATTAACCGCCTGGATACAATCCCGCCAGGTGCCCAGCAGGCTGACCTCGATCCCTGCTTTCGCCAAACGCCCACCGATGTACATCGCCATGGCACCGGTTCCCAGGATGGTGATCTCAGACATCGTTCAAGACTCCGAGGCCTGGTGCAGGAAAAGGGCCCACTCTTCATCTGAGATGGAAAAGCTGTGTTCTGCTTTTGGGAATTCTCCAGATTCGACCTCTGCTTTATAAGAGCCCAGCGCGGCGTCGATTTCCTTGTACAGCAGGGCATACTGTTTGACAAATTTGGGTCTGAATTTATCGAACAGACCTAACAGGTCATGGGTGACCAACACCTGCCCATCGCACCCGGCTCCAGCACCGATACCAATGGTAGGAATCGAGATTTGGCTGGAAACGTATTCAGCCACCCGATCTGGAACGGATTCGAGCACGATCCCAAAACAACCGGCTTGATCGAGCAGCTTGGCATCCGCAAGTAATTTCCTGGCTGCATCAGCGTTTGTCCCTTGCGTTTTGAAACCCCCAAGCTGATGAACGCTCTGAGGGGTCAACCCCAGATGGCCTAGCACCGGAATGCCGCAATCAATGATTGCTTCAACAGCCTCCAGGCGCTCTTCCCCCCCTTCGAGTTTTACCGCGTCCATCCCGGCATCTTGCAGGAAGCGTCCAGCGTTGCGGACAGCTTCAGCGGGGCTGATCTGGTAGGACATGAAAGGCATATCCCCTATCAGCAGCGCCCGGGAGGCACCTCTGGAGACAGCCTGGCAGTGATGGAGCATATCCTCCATGGTCACCGGGAGGGTGTTTTCATAACCCAGCATCACCATACCCAGGGAATCTCCCACCAGAATGGAATCTATGCCTGCCTGGTCAACCGCCCTGGCAGTCAGATAATCATAAGCGGTTAACATGGTGAGGGGTTCTCCGCGCTCTTTCTTCAAGCGGAAAACAGCTGTGGTCACTTTGCGTTCGGTATTTGGGGATTTTGACATGGTACCCTCCTCTCGGGTAGGGGCCATAATATGTGGATAATCCTGATTCCTTGCTAATTATCACTTAAAGAAGCAGGAATAGCAAGGAAAGAATTTCCTGGTTCTACTGATTCCGCAGGCTGTCTGCCTCTGCTGAGGAGATGAAGGCCACTTCCAAGGCATTCTGCTGGGCCTGCCTGATCAGGTTTTCATTCAATCCTGCAGCAGGAGCGGCTTGTTCATATTCATGACGCAGGTCGATTGCGCTGATCCCTGGATCATCAGTATTGATCGTGGCCAGGATGCCTCTTTCAAGAAAATCTCTCAGGGGATGATTCGGATAGCTATCCACAACCCTGGTTTGCAAATTACTGGTTAAATTTGATTCCAGCCCAATCCTTTTTTCTGCTAGATAATCCATCAACAAAGGGTCCTGGATCGCACTCACCCCATGGCCGATGCGCTCCGCGCCAAGCTCTTCAATGGCCTGCCAGATACTGTCCGGTCCAGCTTCCTCCCCAGCATGGACTGTGATCTGCCAACCGGCTTTTCTGCCTTCCTGAAAGTGATCGACAAATAAACTTCCTGGATAGTTGACCTCGTCCCCGGCCAGATCCAAAGCTTGGATCTGGTCTCGATAGGCCAGGAGGGATTCCAGCTCAACCCAGCCCTGATCTGGCCCATATGTCCTGCTGATGATACCGATGATATTCACTTTGATTTCAAATGCCTCGCGGCCTTCCTGGATACCCTCCAGAACGGATTCCACAACTCCTGCTGGGTCCAGCTGATGGGGTTCGGCCATAAAATAGGGGCTGAAACGCAGTTCGATATAGTCAATCCCTTCCTTGTAGGCATCTTCCACATTCTCATAAGCAACCCGCCTGCAGGCGTCATAATCAGCCAGGATCCCGATCATGTATTTGAACTTATCTATAAAAGCCATCACGCCTGGTCTAGGTTCAGTGATCTGGACATACGGACGCAAACCCTGCGGGGTATCAGCAGGCAACGGGATGTTATGTTTTTCAGCCAGGCTGAGAATGGTTTCCAGCCTTATACTGCCGTCTAAATGGCGGTGCAGATCTATCAAGGGAAGCTTGGGATCTATCATTAGATTCACTCCAGAGAATTTTCAATCCTGCCCCCATTTTATCAAAGACCCATTATAATAAAACCTGAAAGCATAACCAAAGGAGAAAGTTGGATGAAAAAAGCAATGGCTTTTGTATTTGGGGCTGTCCTGGGAGGTGTATTGGGGGGATTAACTGCGCTGTTCTTAGCTCCCTATTCAGGTGAGGAACTACGTTCTGTCATCAAACAGGGTGTCGATAACATTCAAATTGAAGTCAAAGAAGCCGCGGAGCAGAAAAGAGCAGAATTAGAGGGGCAGCTTCAGGAATTAATCAATCCTCAAGAGTCCTGACCGTTCCCAGGTCCTGACATAAGCAGGACCCAAAAAGATACTCTCTGGGTGCATGGAGCGTGTCTTTTTCTTTAAGGCTGGCTCAGCTCAATCCAATAATTCGCCTTCTGCCGGGTAAAGCGGGTAGTGCCGGTCACTACCAACACAACAGGATGATTCCCTTTTTCTTCAAAATCCAAATCGATTTCGACCTCATTGCCCGCTGACAAAGCAAGGTACTCAACCTGCGGGAATGGTCCCAAATGGATCAAAGCCAGGCGATAGGATTGGGGTAAAGCATTCTCAACCCGGACGAATCCTTCAGCTACCCACCCACCATCATCGGTCTCAAAACCGGTTGAATAGCCAATTTCAGGAATGCTTACCTCGTCCAGCAAGAAACCTTCCCCATGAACCGCTGCATCAGTGATGTATTCAAAACGAACCTGGATGACCTCACCAGCATAACTGGAGAGATCCACAGTTTCCTCAATCCAGGTTTTGTTTCCACCGGAAAGGCCGTTATATCCCCAGCCATAGCTATTCCCAGAGGGGTTCTCTGAAGTACTGGAAGGGGTCCGAATGATCCGCCAATCCTTCCCATTGGTCGAAATCTCAAAGAAAAGGTAATCATAATCTTCTTCCAGATCGTACCAGGTTTTATACGTGAAGGAAATTGGGGCGCTGACATTCCGAAAATCAAATTCCCGGGTCAGGCGCATATTGGAGTGGTCACCTTTATTAGACCAAAATGCGTATTTCCCCTCGATGGGATCTTCTGGAAGCAGCTCTACAGACTGCTGGCCCGAAAAACGGAGTGTGGTGCTGCCAACGCAGTCCAGTTTAATATAATCGGCTGCGTATTGATGCACGTCCCGGGACAATTCACCAGTGTCGCAGTTATGGATGATCTCTGTAGCGTCAAAGTAAGGTGATTGAGGGTAGCTGATGTACTTGAACCTCTCTGTGACGTTATATTCATCTTTGAGATAATTTGTGACAACCCAATCCAGGAAAACATCATCGGCCGTGATCCTGTTGCCTGTTACCGGATCCAGAATAGATAATTCCGCTAAGACCTTGTCCACACTTAATAAACCGTTGAGGTCATCTGCAACCAGTGCTTTGGTAGCTTCACTGCCAAAGCGGTCCATAAAATAAGTCACAAACAGGAACGCATTGCCATAATGAGGGACTGTTAGGTTGGGATCATTGGGCCAATCATTCAATTGGATATCAGGATCATCCGCAAAAAAATGATCATGGGTTGGACCCCGGCGATGACCGGTCAGCAAAGTCGCCAGTTCTGAAAATCCTTCATTCAACCAGGAGGTTTCATTTTTATCCCGATACCAATGGATCATATGCTGGAATTCGTGAGCCAAAACCCCGTAGGTATACGGATTGTATAGATCCGCGTTGTCGGAGTTGAGCATAAAGGTTTCGTGTGAATTTGAGAATTCATGCACATCAGGGTGATATTCATCCACGGAGGAATAATATCCAGCGACATTATTGCCCAACCCTCCGGCGTAGATCACATAGATATGGGGGTCCTCATCCACACCTGGAAACCACTCCTTACCGAAGAATTCCTGATTTGTGGGATAGATATTCTCCTCAAAATCCTCTGCCAGATTATTAAGGGCTTTCTGAGAGAAATCCACACCGTTTTCAACCCAAAAATACAGGTGGTCTGTGACCGCTGCCAGAGTTGCTTGGATCTGAAAATTCTCAGCTGTATCTGTATTGGTGACCCAGAATGTGTCAACCTCACCCACCTGACGATTCAAATTCTCGACAGGCAGGGTAAGGGGAATATTGCTTTTTCCCTCCAATCTTTGGGCGATGTCAATGGGATCATTGATCGGGATATATGAGTTCAATAATGTTGTCAGGGTTTGGTTTGTTGTGGTCGGATCGTACCCTGACGATTGGGATGGATTGGATGGAAGCCCAGTGGGTACAATAAGCTCAACATCGACCGGGTCATTGTTCAGGATGTCATCTAAAACATCATTCTCCTCTACCCAGAGGCCCAGTCCATAAGCAGTGACACCACAGGCAATGCAGGACAAGCCCAGCACGGCAACGCCTACGATGACCAGTGTGATCAATAAGGATCTGTTCTTCAGCTTTTTTCTCCTTGTTGCTCAAAAACCAATAAATGAATATCCGCTGATCTCAGGAGAGATTATTCTGAAATCCATCTGGCTTTAAAAAACCTCGTCCCTCCAGATAGTTGACGATCTCCCGGGCACATTCCTCGGGACTTTTATCAACAGTGGTGACCACAATTTCAGGGCTGACAGGAGATTCATAGGGATCATCGATGCCTGTAAAGCCCTTGATCTCACCACTGCGCGCCTTGGCATAGAGTCCTTTGACATCCCGCTGTTCACAGACCTCCAGGGGAGTATCTACAAACACTTCGATAAACTGTTCCCCGCCGACCATTTTCCGGGCTTCATTGCGCGTTTTCCGATAGGGGCTGATCGCTGCACAGATCACGGTCCCTGTATGCCGGGTGATCTCGCCAGCCACAAAGCCAATCCGCAGTATATTGGTGTCCCGGTCGTCCTTGCTGAAGCCCAATCCCTTGGACAGATGGGTGCGGACCACATCCCCATCCAGGGTGGTGGCTTCCCTGCCGCGTTCCAACAGCATCGGGCTGAGCGCGTTGGCAATGGTCGATTTCCCGGATCCGCTCAACCCGGTAAACCAGATACACAACCCCTGTTTATGCAGCGGGGGATAGGAATCCCTGAGTATTTCCGCTGTTTCACTCCTGGTGAACCAGGCAGGCAGCTCTCTGCCTTTATTCAAATATTCTTCCCTGACCTGGGTCCCGGAAATGAACTTGGCTTCCGCGTCAGCGGGAGCTGTCTCCCGGGCGACATATTTATCCTCTTTTTCGATATAGACTAATTCGTTGAAGAACACGCCTGTAACCCCGGTTTCACTCTCATACTGCTGGACCATTTCTTGGGCTTCATAGGGACCATAGAAGGGTTTGTTGTTGCTGTCTTCGCCAGGACCTGCATGATCGCGGCCCACAATAAAATGGTTTGCACCATAGTTGCGGCGGATGATGGCGTGCCACAGACCTTCGCGGGGTCCCGCCATACGCATGGCCAGTGGCAGCAGGCTCAAAACCGTGTTCTTCTGATAATAATGCTCAACCAAGGCCTTATAGACCCGGACACGGGTGTAATGATCGACATCGCCCGGTTTGGTTAAACCGACCACGGGATGGATGAGAAGACTGCCGCCAATCTTTTCCACTGCCCGTTTGGTGAGGTCCTCATGGACTCGATGCATTGGGTTCCTGGTCTGAAAGGCTGTGACATCGCGATTGCCAATCTTTTCCAGCATCTTTCTCACTTCCGTGGGAGATTGACGAATATCCATGAAATCATAATAAACTGGCAGGTTGATCACTTTCAATTCACCAGAAATGCACAGATCACCCCACTGATCCATCTCGGAAACCAGGGGATGTCTGTGATCCGTGGTACCCAACACCAGGCGAGCTTCCCGGGTCGGATCCCAGCGGTATACTGACTCAATGCGCATTACCGCAATGATGTAATTGCGAGAATCACGCAGGGTGATCCACTCCCCTCTTGTCGGGAGAGCTTCCTTTTCAATAGTGAGTGTGATAGGAATGGGGAACAACACCCCACTCGCCAGGCGCATTTCTGTCAACACCCGGCTGTAATCCTCCTCAGCCATGAAGGTAGTCAGGGGTGAGAATCCACCCACTGCCAGCAGTTCAAGGTCATGCAGGGACCGGTCCGTTAATTGCAGGGAGGGATATTGATTGGCTTTCGCCAACCACTCCTCCCGCTCTGTCTTTGGGACCAGCAGATTGACTAATGCACCGCCATAAGGCTCAATCAACACACCATCTCCTGTCATAAAAAAATACCTCTCCTCACATATTCACATTTGGAGATCTTCTCTCAAAAGGAATTAAATATAAAAACACAGCCCATCTTACCACAAATGGCGTGTCAGGCATCTGGAAAACCTCAAGGGTCCATCTCCCTGCTGCCAACGATCAAAATTGGCAATTCCACGCGATCAACGATCTGAATGGTCAGGTTGCCCAGCAGTAATTCCTTTATCCCCCGATTTACAGCTGATGATCCAACGACCACCAGGTCGTAATTTTCAATCTGGGTCTCGCGGACTACTTCCTCAATGGGAATGCCTCGGCGGATTTTCACCTCAGATTCAACCTGGTTTTCGTTGAGGATCTCAACCCCTTTCCTCAAGTGTTGAGCATAGTAGGTATCTGTCTGCAGAAGCTCTTCTACAGTCTCATCAATCTGACCCAATCCGGTATACATGGTTGGTGGAGTACCCGCACAGACATGCAGCATGGTAACGCTTGCCTTCAAGGATGAAGCCAGCCTTGTTGCCTGGTAAATTAAGCTGTGATCATCCTCATTGCAGGCTGTGCAGAGCAAGATCCGGTCAATTTTTGGTTTGGTGTTCTGCGTGATCAACAGCGAAATCTTGGATTGCTTGATCAAAACCGGCTCAACCTCCACCGTTTTCCGCAATCTCAGGATCCGGTCTGCGTTGACAATGATCATCTCATAGTCTTCTTTTTCAATTCCCTGCCTGATGATTTCCGCAGGTTCCCCTTCCTCAATCATGATCTGATGTTGAGCCTGACCCAGATCCAGAGAGGCCTGCTGGGCCACGGCTTGACTGTCTTCCAAATGTCCGCCTTGAGGAACAACAACCAGGAGATCCACTGATTCCTCAACACCTTCAGAAATCATTTTTCCCATCAGCACCGGGGGATGGTGGTAGGATTCGCCGTCAAGTATGATTAAAATCCTCATCTAAACAATGATCCTCCTCTTAATGAAGGGCGCCACTGGTAAACAGCCTGATCAGCACCAGCACAGCACCTACCAGCGGCAAGGTTGAAAACGCCAGCCGGATTCTGGGGCCGGCGAAAAAACGTGTTGCGGTAGCACCGATCTGAGCGCCAATCGCCGCTCCCGTCTGCATCACCAGAGCCATCAAGATATCCACATTGCCTTTGATCGCATGCGTAATGGTTCCAAACCCTGATGAAAAAACAATCTCAAATAAATCCGTACCCACAGCCACGTGAGTTGGCACCCCCAGAACATAAACCAGCATCGGCATGCGGATGAAACCGCCGCCCACGCCCAAACTGCCAGCCAATAACCCGGTGAAGAAGCCCACGCCCAACACCATCCAGATCGATATGCTTTCTATACCAGAGACTGGGAAACTAACCATGGGAGGAATCTTGACTGATTGAATGCGTCTGGCTAAACCTTGAAAACCAACCGCATCCTCAACAGCGATCTGGTCAGTCCGCACCATCTGAATAGCTTTGATGCTTTCCCAGGCAGTGAAGGCGCTGATGATGATCAGGATGAAGATATAAACGACACCAATACTGAGCTCTAGATTACCTGAGCGCTGCAGAGCTTCGATGATCCGCGCTCCAATTTCAACCCCGATAATCGTCCCCAAAATCATAAAAGAACCAAGCTTGAGATCAACGTGACCCAGGGCGCGGTGACGTCTGGCGGCAACGATAGATTTTCCGGTCATGTGCGCCAAATCGGTCCCAACCACAAAATTCATGGGTACACCAGCCCAGAACATCATTGGACCGGCTAGGAAACCACCGCCCACGCCAAAAAAACCGCCCAGGATACCCACCAAAAAACCCACCACCATCAACAAGATGGGGCTTACTGTGACATCAGCGATCGGAAAATACATCTAAGATCCTCCTGATGCCAAATTGGTCCAGCTTGATATGCTTCATTAAGAAAGTTGTCAGAATATCCAGCAGTACAGCCTGAACAAAGATCAAACCCAACCCTGAAAATGCATAAAGCACTAAATTTGAGTTAAAGATGGAGGCTATCCAGTCCCCCATCCAGCGCAGCACCAGCAGGTAGTAACCAAAGATCAACAGGCTGTAAATCATGATCTCGACCAGCATATTTCGAAACAGCTTGCGGGGTTCCATTTTCTTCATAGTGCATCCTATTGTAAACCGATTAATGCCTTAATGCTAAAATTCCTGACTTAGCTATTGATCACGTCCAATTAGCGTTTTTTCTCCCAAAATGTGGATAACTTTGTGGATAAAGCGGGAAAACCCAGAGATGATTGGGGATAAACCAGAATATTGCGGGGATATTATTATAATTATTTCTACACAGTGACCTGATCCTACCTGCGATACTCTAGCAGGTTCAACATTTGTTCCCTAAGTATCAGGCGATATTATCTAGGGGAATAATCCTTGGCAGGAATCAAACATGATCATGATTGAACGAGAACATGATATTTTCATGTGCTAAGTAATATCTATTTCTAACCCTCAAAAAAGGGAACCTGAGAATCTTGTCTAAAAGGCAAGGAATTTTCCTATGCAATCCTTCCAAATATCACAAACCAACAACCTTTGGATCACCGGCAGCAATCTTCCCCAGCGCATTGCGTGCATCCATGATGCTTTGAGCCGACTGATAGATTTCCTGGAAATCATATTGACTGTGATTAGTGATAATCACCACACAATCAGCATCCTTGACTTCCTGCATCAAGTTATCAACACAGGACATGTCTAGGTCGTAATCATCTATCTTTGGTATAAAGGGATCATGATATTTGACCACTACTCCACCCTGCTGAAGCAGCCCGATCACGTCCAGGGCTGGTGATTCACGAAGGTCATCAATATCTGGCTTATAGGCCACGCCTAAGACCAGCACGCGGCTCCCCCGCAAGGCTTTCCCCTGGTCGTTAAGAGCCTCCTGGACCTTACCGAGCACATAGCGAGGCATACCGGTATTGATTTCTGATGCCAGATCAATAAAACGCGCAGTGTAATTCAGGGAACGCAGCTTCCAGGATAGGAATAGGGGGTCGATGGGAATGCAGTGTCCTCCCAATCCAGGTCCCGGTGTGAATTTCATAAATCCAAAAGGTTTGGTTGCTGCAGCATCGATCACGTCCCAGACATTAATGCCCATGCGATCGCACATGATCGCGATTTCATTCACCAAACCGATATTCACCATCCGGAAAGTATTTTCAAGCAGCTTGGTCATCTCAGCTATTTCTGTGGTGGACACTGGAACAACAGTGTCCATCGCACCTTGGTAGAATTTAGACGCCATTTTCGTACAGTGCTGGGTGATTCCCCCAACTACTTTTGGTGTGTTTTTCGTCGTCCAATCTTCACGGCCTGGATCGACCCGCTCCGGAGAGAACGCCAGGAAAAAGTCCTCTCCAACCTGTAAATCGACGCTTTCCAGAAGTTTAGGAAGCAGCAGTTCTCGTGTTGTGCCAGGGTAGGTTGTGGATTCAAGGACAACAACCATATCAGCATGAATATAAGGAGCGATCGAATCAGCCACCGAAATGATATAAGATAGATCTGGATCCCGGGTTTTCCGAAGGGGGGTGGGCACACAGATGCTGACAGCATCCGCCTCTTTGACCACAGCGAAATCCATGGTCGCCCGTATTTTTCCCGCTTTCACCAGTTGATCGACCAGAGTGGTTTCCACATCATCGATGTAGCTGATCCCTTGATTGAGTGCATCCACCTTCGATTGGTCGGGGTCAATCCCGATCACGTTATATCCAGCCTCGGCCATCACGGTAGCCAACGGCAATCCCACATAACCTAAGCCCAGAATTGCTACCTGGGCAGTGCGGTCAGTAAGTTTTTTATACAAGGAACTGTTTTCAATCATCCTCTTCCTTTCTCCATTAAAGATCTGATGTCAATTAGAACATGCTCAGCTGTTCAGCATGGTTGTCATCCTCAAGGGGCTTTTCAGGTTGATAAACCGGGATATCACCAACATCCTTGATCAAAGCGGGTAATTTAGCGAAGTCTTCCTCCACCACCGAGCGAAGAGAGGGTCGATGCAAGGCAGCCGCTGGATGGTAAAAAGGCATCACCATCATCCCCTTGATCCGCACCGGTTGGCCATGAATGTCACTGATCTTCGCATTGGGGATGAATTTAGCCATTGAAAAACGACCCAGGGTAACGATCACCTTGGGATTGATGATCTGCAATTGCCTTTCCAGGAACGGCGCACAGGCTTGAAGTTCATCTGGTTGGGGATCGCGATTTCCAGGCGGTCGGCATTTTACCACATTGGTTATGAAAACCTGCTCTCTTTTCAGCCCGATGCCAGCCAGCAGCTCAACCAGAAAATCACCTGCTGCGCCAACAAAGGGCCGGCCCTGTCTATTCTCATGAAAGCCTGGACCCTCACCGATGAACATGATCTCCGCACCTGAAGGACCTTCGCCGGGCACACCCTTGGATCTAGAATGGTGCAACTCACATTTTTTGCAGGCAGAGACAGCATCGGCTATTTTTCCAAGCTCACGTTCTGCATCCATATAATGACTAAACTCCTTAAGAGGAAAGGGTTATCCTGGTATTGGATTCCCTTTATGAAGATAATACGGTTTTAAACTCAACACTTCATCCACATCCCCGGCTCGCCAGCGTTCCCAGGCCAGCTCCGCCAGATATTTAGGACTGCGTAAAGCCAAAGTAGGCTCAACAGGGGTGATGGATGGATGATCCTTGACAGCCTGGCGGATTTCCCGGGACAATTCACCAGTCAAGATAGTAGGTTGATTGATTCGGTTAATGAGCTCTTCAAGGGACAGATTTTCAATTTCCCCATCCTGAGCCCAACCTCCTTCCCCCGCCTGATACCAGCCCACCGCCAAGCGTTTCCTGCCAGCACTCAGCACTGCCGCCAGCTGCTGATCCTGGGGGGGAACAGCCTTGGCTGTGATGTCCAGGGTAGGCACACCGATGACAGGAATTTGGTTGGTGAAAGCAAGACCTTTTACCAAGGCCAATCCAATCCGCAAACCAGTGAATGAACCGGGGCCAATGGCTACTGCCAGCACATCAAGGTCAGCAGTCGCCAGACCCGCTCGGGACAGATTTTCGGAGACCGCTTTCGCCAGCTCAACGGTATGAAACCGCCGTGAAATCCAGCTCTCTTCGCAGAGCACCTGATTGCCATCATAGATGGCGATGCCCACTGCGCGCGTTGATGTGTCAATTCCCAACAGCATATTATTTTCCGTAGATATCTTCCCGGAATTCCTCCAGGATCTGTTCGTGCCGCTCCCCCCTGGCATGGACGATGAAATCTCGCTGTTCCTCGTTGATCGTCCGCATTTTCATCCATAAATGATCGTCCGGGAGAGCTTCTTTGATCTTGTCTGCCCACTCCACCAGCAAAGGTCCCTTGTTGAGCAGAGCATCAATATCGAGGTCAATCGCTTCCTCCGGACCTGAAAGCCGGAAAGCGTCCAGGTGGAATAACCAACTTTGATCCAAACGGCGATAGACATTCACCAGCACAAAAGAAGGGCTGGTCACTGTATCATAGGAACCCCAACCAGAAGCGATGCCCTGGGCAAGGGTAGTTTTCCCCGCTCCCAGGTTTCCCTCCATGCAAATCACATCTCCGGGAAGCAGCAGCTCCCCCAGGCGCATGCCTACCCGCCGGGTCTGTGTGGGACTCCGACTGATAACCTCAAAAGAGCCTTTTTCGATTACAGCCATGTGGCTTTCCCTTCTCACCAGAAACAGATCTTCTGCTGGTATTTTACCATTGCCCTTCAGGTAATCTTTTTGAGATTGCTGAGTGAGGCGATCAATTTTTTATTCTTGTTCTTTTCCGCTAAATCTTCAAAGAAGACATCGACCACTTCATCGTCATCCTGCAGCTGACTGCTGAGCACAAGCCCACTCCCCCATTTGGGATGTTGGACACGATCTCCTGGATTAAATTCTCTTTCCAGCGGCTTATCCCGGTCACTTTCAGCCTGAAACTCCTTCCAGGTCCGGCCAATCTGGCTCCGGTTATCCTGTCTTGGCCCTGTCCCTCCATAAAGATTATTCTCTGCCCGCAGCTGGGGCGGAATATCATAGTAAAAAGGCGAAGCTTCCAGCTCCCGGGAACGTCCAAAACCACCTACCAGGGAATGCAGCAAGTAAAGCCGATCCATTGCCCGCGTGACTCCCACATAGAAAAGCCGCCGTTCTTCCTCCATCGATTCCGGGTCATCCATGGAGCGGATGTGGGGCAGGATCTCGTTGTTCAAGCCCACAATCATCACCTGTTTGAACTCCAGGCCCTTAGCCGCGTGCAGCGTTAATAGGGTTACCCCTTTCACATCGGCATCAATGGTATCCTGATCTGAGACCAAAGCCACATTCTCAAGGAATTTATAGAGCCCAACGGTCTGATATTCAGACGCCAAGCGCCTCAGTTCATCCACGTTTTCCCAGCGGTCATACCCTTCTTCGCTGCCATCTTCAATATAGATCCGGTAATCGATATCTTCCAGGACCTGGTCAATCATTTCCACAGGGGGAAGCTTATCAACCAGTTCC
>Ga0207796_1000066_pt1 | contig 44000 bp, 33 predicted proteins | sample Pon1CUnioCityCA_6_FD_187274 | JGI IMG/M metagenome (GOLD analysis project Ga0207796, IMG submission 187274) | Marine sediment microbial community from Union City, CA, USA - Pond 1C Sediment 1 (SPAdes) | ecosystem: Environmental > Aquatic > Marine > Intertidal zone > Salt pond sediment ... | reverse complement strand
GCCAGATTGCGCTTTATGAAATCCAATAATAGTTTCCAGCAGGGTGGTTTTCCCGCTTCCGTTTGGTCCCATTAAAGCCACAAATTCGCCGGGCTCAATTTGTAAATTAATTTTTCGGAGAATGATTTGATTGTTCCTAGAAATCTCAATATTGGTGAGGTTGATAAACGAATTTCTAAATACTGGTCGATCTTGTTGGAAATTCGAGAATTTTTTTCCCTTTGAAGTCACCTGAGGTGGGAAAGTGCTTTCTGGCTGATGAGGTTGCAGTTTGCCGGCTTCCATAGAATACATTTCTGCTTCGAATGCCTCAAATTGAGCTAATTTATGTTCAATAATAATGACCGTTAACGCCTGGTTTTGTCTGATGTAATAAAGCGTTTCGAACACATTTTGTGTAGATATCGGGTCTAAATTCGAGGTTGGTTCATCAAGGATTAGAACGTATGGTGATAGGGCTAACATCGAGGCGATTGCGACTTTTTGTTTTTCACCCCCTGATAAGGTAGTTAATTCCCGGTCCCTCAAATCCAATCCATTCACAATTTCCAAAACCTCGTCGATTTTCTGATTGATTTTTTCTGGTTCAATTTTCTTATTTTCCAAACCAAAAGCAATTTCATCGAGAACGGTCAGAGTACAGAATTGATCTTCTGGATTTTGCTGTACATAAGCCACGCGTTCACTGGCTTGATATAGTGGCAGAAGGCTCATATCCTGGTCATTCACGATAATTTTTCCAGAATAGTCAGGGGATTCATCTTGAAAAAGAAATCCTGCCAATGCCTTTCCCAGGGTTGATTTTCCGCTTCCAGAATTGCCTGTGATGACCACGAATGCTCCCATTGGGATTTGCAGATTGATGTCTTTTAATGCTGGATTTTGCTCACCAGGATAAGAATATGTAAAATTTTCAACATCAACCCAGGACATAGATTAGTTGATCTCCATTTCTTTCACAGGATAAAGTTGTGCTTCGCCTGACATCTCAGCCAAGGCAAAAGAGATACTTTCACTTTCGATAACAATAAAAATACGCAATTCATCGTTGCCCTGAATTTCCGCCCATGGAAGGGACAAATCTTTCTCATTTGATTTGAAAATTACTTCTTCAGGTATCTCATCGTCGATATTTTCCTTTATAATTTTCCAGACGGGTACACCCTGAAGCTTTTGTGAACCCTGTGGAAGGGCAATTTGTGTGCTATCCATCTCTGCTAGCCACTCATCCGGATCAAACAAGGATTGTTCTCCGGAGGGTTGAATGATTGTTAATCCTTCGGTTGGAATAACAGTCATTTTTGTCACATTTCTCACCCATGCTTTACTGCTTTCAGGGCCGACAATGTCAAAGGAAGCGTCTTCACCTCGACCCTGTGTCACCAGTAGAATATCGGGGTTGCTTTCCAGCTCGTCAAAACTAATTAAGAAGGCGTATCCATCCGATGCCTCAATCAACAAGGTATTTGCGTTGGGATCGGGTTCAGCGTACTGAATCAGTTCTTTGAGCTGATAACCAGTGTATTCCGTCATAACACCACGGTATTCCATCTGTTTTGTTACCATTTTTGGCTGGAAATCCTCGAATGGAAACTCATATTGACGATTGACAGCACCACTGATCTGGATTGATACGGGTCCTCTTAAGTTCATGTGTAAAAAAATTGCCAATAAAACAGCAAGGAGAAAAACACCCAGGATGATCCACCATCCCACTTTTCGTTCATGCGTTGACGGTGAGGGTGTTTTGACAATACCTGCTTTCGCCAAGCGGTTAACCAATAAATAGGGGATGATTCCAGCAAAAATCAATCCAGAGATCAAAGCAACAACCATTAAAATGAGGATTGCTGTTATGCCAAGAATGTTCATCGGGAGCGTTGCAAATATCTGGAAAACGAGGACATTTGAGGCTGTGGCTAAACCACCTGCGACCAAATAGGGTAATACAGTTCGATTTTTGTGAAAAAGTAAAAATCCAAAATCGACAAGCAGACCTGCAACGAGATCAACCAGGAGGATAATCACGCCATGGGTATTTCCACTCATCAATTCAACAGCCCCCTTAAGAATTCCTATGAAAGTGCCTGCGCCAGGTTTTCGAATGATTCCCATGCCTAAAACAAGCCAGAGTACATGCAGCCCTGCTGCCCATTGCGTTGCACCGGGAAGACCTAATGCAGCATGCACAGCATCTCCCAAGGTGTTGATATACGTACTGGCAACACCGCCAAGGGCTGCAAATACAGCCATCAATAATAAATCGCGTGTTGAAAAATAAAATGGATTTTTCGTTTGGTTTAATTCCGACAAAGAAAAAGCTCCTTATACTTATGAAAGGAGCAAACATCTCGATCGCATTTTTTCTACGCGATCAATGATTACATCTCCTTTCCAAGCACGGGAGGCAAGAAAGTTTCCCTTCTTACCCTATCGGTCTGAACACCCTGGCATTGCTTTAGGCAGACAGACTCGAAGATGTGGTTATTTTTTTATCTTGTTTATTCTAACCGATCCACACTGATTATCAAGGTGAAGAAAATCATCTCTTTGATGTGAAAATATGAGAAGTTTGTTCATATAACAAAATGAGATGTTCTAATGTTTAGAGCATCTCATGTTTTGAGAATTATCCGATCGTAATTTGAGAGAATTTTCTATCGTGAGGTTGTGAATTTAATGAGTTTGCCACTCTTGTTGAAGGTCATCCTCGCATAGTGCTGGTGAACGGTGTGTTCATTTTCATCAAAGGATTTTTGTAAGGTCACTACATATCGTTGATTTTCAATTGATTTCCCGTTACGATTTATCCCTTCCTCGGATGATGTATTGACCTGCATCTGGGCATTTTTCAGACCAGGCAGGTATTTTTCCACAATCTTTTTAACTTGTTTATCAACTTGATGGGGAACTTTTGTCGTTTGATCAGCCATTTGCATGTCGGAATCGCTAACCGTTCGAATTGCAGGATGTGTTTTTATCCTAGCATGGGGTTTTGGTAGGGCTTGATGGATATTATGAACAGCCAATGGATCACCATACAATACAAAGGATAAGATTGTTTTTTGATCTTCACCATCTAGGAAACCTTGCAATCCAACCATTTCCTCCGCCAAGCTTAACTTTGCCTGTAATAAGGCATAACCCGCGGGCTGGCCATCAAGGACAAAATGCCAGAATTTCTCAGCAAGGTAGTCTGCTGCAATGAGGGGTAGTGTGACAGCACCATAAGCAATACAGGTCGAACCAATGAATGAAGAGGTGCCCGAGTCAAGAAATTTGAGGGAGAGTGCTTCATCGTAATGTTTTTGAAAGATATTCGCCCCATAGCAGGCTTCGGTGAGAACCAGTTCGGGGGAGCGTGACTTTTCATTGAACATCTCCGGGCTGAGGGCAATAGGATAATCAGGGCCTTGGGCAATTGAAACAAAATTTTTCTGTCCATACCAGTGGGGGCCGTCTTTTACACCGTGTAAGTTAAAGTACCCCAGGTTCAATCTATGCCCATTATTGACGGTGATGTCTCCTGCGTTGCGTGGCGGTGATAATTGCAGGTCTTTAGCTCTACCAACTGTTTTATAGACACCCCTGGAGGGTTCCTGCCAGATTTCAGCAGCATAACCCAATTTGTGTTTTTCCTGTACTTCCTGAGAGAAGCGAGAAAACAGGCTTATCACCCAATTGAAAATAGCCTCCAGGCTGAATTTGCCTAGTTTAGCTTGCTTTGATCGTTTCTGATATTGATAGAGTAAATGTCTGATTTGTGTCAGCAGTAAACCTGCATCAGAGCCCGTTTCACCGGGAAGGCGACCAACTGGCCATTGGGGGATCAAATAATTCTCATCTATTGTCGCATAGGGATTGTCCGAAGCCACATCCAAATCATTATCATTGGTTGGATTTGGTAAATGGTGAAACGGAACAATTTCGGGTCCGCCAACAATAAGCAACGCGCCGATCATCTCACCTTGTTTCGCCAATGTTTTATCCAGGTCAGCTAATGACAGTTTGATTTGCCAGGCATCATTTGGAATGATAGGTTTCATACCCATTTGCGCCATTTGGATGGGATCATCGGGATAAAATAAAACTGCTCCCCAATCTGGCACTTTTTGAATAAGGTCAACAAAAGAATGCAACAAGTCATCAATAATCGCTGTCGTGTTGGGACCATAAATCGCTTCCATTTGTTTCTTAGATGTCATCACGACATAAATTGGGAAACGATTATCCGTTCGATCTAAATCCTTCTTTTTTAACTTCTTTGCCAATTTCGAGAAAGCTTTCTGAATTTCTCCGAGGTCTTCCTGGGAGGCAAATTCTTCAATCTCCTCTTCGTTTTCAGGATCTGAAACCTCTTCAGCTTTTGATAGTTGTTGGTTTGTCTCATCATCGGTATCGATTCTTATTTTTTGGGTTGCCTCATCTGAAGGATAATCCGTCAAACTTTTTTCAGGCGATTCCTTAAAATCTGGTGACGGCACTACGCCGGATTGAAGTTGATTCCAACCAAGAAGTGTGCTGACGCTGGCTGGGATGGCGAGATCAAAATAGATTTCCATGCGATCAGGCCATAGATTTTGAAAACGATGTTGTTGTCCCATCAGCCTGGTTATGACCTGACCAGCGCTATCATGAGCTGCAACATAATGTAATCGCTCAACTGCTGTTGATTCTTTGCCAAGGTCCATTTCAGAAATTGCTTTGATCACGTTGATTTGCAAACACTTTGGCCATTTTTGAATATAGATATCGCTCAAAGTATTAAGCATCTCCTTGTTTCCCATCAAGTAAGCCGCTTGTAGATGCATTACAGCTGGGATTGCGGATGGCGGATTGTTAATCACAGCTTGATGGATTAATTCATTTGCCCTTTGATAATCATCTTGATCAAGTGCCTCACGGGCTTCCCAAAGGGGCAGGAGCCAATCATCTTGAGAAACGCCATCTGCAGAACCTTTCCTAAGAAAATTCAGAACATGATCGTAAAAAGTGCTTTTTTCATTTGAGGATAAATCTCTTAAGGCTTCAAGAGGTTCAATGAAGAAAGGATCTTGTTCGATTAACTTCTCAAATTGCACCATGGCTTGATCTTCATTTCCAAGTCTATGCAATGTAAAAGCTTGGTGATATTGGACATAGAGATCACCAGGATAATTCACAAGCCAAAGCATAGCAGCTTGTTTTGTAAATTGATATTCCTCACATTCTCCTGCAGCTTTAAGGATCGTGAGAAAGCGATACCGATCTAAGGTGTGTAAATAATCTAAGGGTGGATTGAAAATTGACATCGTTAACGCACCTCTCGTAAGTTATTGATCAAATTAAGCGCTGTTATGACACCTAGCTGCCGGATGATATTGGTATCATTTGGCGCATATTTCTTTGCCTGTCTCAACATCATTTCAGCATTAGAATAGTCTTTACATTCTTTCAGCGCCATCCCTGCATGGAAAAACAATCGCGAATCTGTCCCATTGTTTTTTGTGCCCTCTTGGAAAATCTTGATAGCTTGCTCCAGATTACGACGTTCTTGATAGGTCTTACCCATTTCAATATATGCTTCAACCATTGTTGGTTCGATTGCTATGGCATCAGCAAAATTTGCAATGGCCTGGTCCAATTGCCCCTTTTTCTTTTGTAAACGACCGAGCATCAGGTGGACCACTGCTTGATCAGGTAATACCTTCAAGATGATTTGTGCAGTTTCTTCAGCCTTATCTAAACGATTTGTTTGGATCAGCCAATCTGTTAAGGTGATTAAAATATCTGGATGATGGTGATATTCCTGCGCAAGATTGATAAGTTGGGGGAGGACTGATTCAATTCCGTCACGGGTCTTTTTAATCTTAAGGTACTCCAATTTTAGAATTGCCTCATCCCGATTTTCACCCATTGCTTTATCAAGTGAATTGAGAGCATCTTCAATCTTGCCTTGATTCGCAAGGGATTTAGCAAGGATGATGATTGCTGTATTATTCTGCGAGTGAGTGGCCAAGATTTTCTCAGCTTTTTTCTGTGCCTCAGTGTATTGTTGTTGTTCAAGTAAAAACTTGGCTTCATGCTCTGAAATCTCAATATCATCAGGAGAAAGATCGCTAGCCTTTTGGATGTTTTGGAAAGCATCTGTCAGATTCCCCAGACGGCGATTGATATCGGCCATTTGAATCCAAATTTTTGGATTTGATGATTGGTAGGTGGCACTTTTTTCTATTGCCTTCTTTGCTTCATGGAGATCATTTTGCTGGAGCTGGATATCGGCATTTTTCTGCCACAAATGAGCATTATCTGGAGAATATTTAATTGCTTGATTGATATGATGTTCGGCGGAATCAACATCACCAGTACGTGCGTAAAGGTCAGCAGATAAGGCATGCCATTCTGGTTCGTTTTGCCAAAATTCAAGTGCAGTTTTCAAGGATTTCAATGCACTTTCAGGATCATCTATGTTGAGCATCGCTAAAAGGGCATGGTTGATTGGATTAGCAGTATCCAGTCTCAATGCTTTTTCTATAGCATTTCGACCCTTTGTAAGATCATGCTTCAAGGAATAAATAGCAAAGGCTTGCAAAACCTTTGGTTCCTCCGGATAAGCATCAAGGATTTCCTGAGTAAGGTCTGGATCCTCACTCCCGAGGATTATGGCGGCAGCTTCTTCCGGGCTGTTGAGACAGGAATAGGCATTCAAACTGAGCGGCCAATGATGCGTGAAGGCTGATTCTGCCCTCGCCCTCAAACATGCTATCTCTTCATGTGAAAGAAAGCTTGCTGAGCTTTCCAATAAAGTTTCAATTGTTTGTTGTTTTTCTGGGTGTAGTATTGACTTTCCCGGTGCATGATTTGTCACTGAAACATTATCGGCAATATATTGGTTTTCAGCGGCTGTGATTAACCCCAAGGCATAACGCCAGTTGGTTAATGGTTGGTTATCTAAATTACTCCAGGCAAGTTCAAAATATTCTAATGCGTTCCCATACTCACCAAGGTTTAAAGTCGCTTCAGCGACTGTGCTGTAGGTCATTAATTGAGCGAAAACCGAATCAAGCACATGCAAAGTCTTTTTTGAAGGATTATTATCAATATTTTCTTTAGCTTGAGCTAAATAGTCTCTGGCAAGGCTATCGTTTCCTTGAACTGAGGCAATTAAACTTTGGACAGCCAGGATACGTGGGTTTGTTAGCCGATCATCGAAATATTCTATGTTTAAAGTAGAGAGTTTTTCATGATCTTTTTGCAAAAAGAAACAGATTGCTTGATTACAAAACAACTCTAATTGTTCTTTTTTGGCGCTCTTCTCGGTCACCTTATTGGCAATCTCATTTGCTTTTTCAAAATCCAGACTTGCAAGACATATTTCAACAGCGGCATTGGGAAAACGAGAATCGTCTGGTTGATCAGCTAATGCATTCAGAAAAATATTTTTAGCAGTCTCAATTTCACCCAGCACACGGTTGAGTTGACCAAGACGATAGAGATAACCGCCAAAAGTGAAATCAAAATTGTAGAGTAAAGGTGAGGGGGATCCCAAACCTTCTTCCTGGTCTTTGGATGTCAATGTTTTTTCAAGATTTGTTTTGATCGCAAGAAGTTCTTCTAAAGCGGTTTGGTATTTTCCAAGCTTGCATAATATGTCAGACCTTAGAAGGGTCATTTGGGGAAAAGCAGAAAGGTACTTTTCAGGAAGGACCAATGTGTTGAGTGCTTCATCCGGTTGATTTAGAAGCGAATAAATGACTGCTAAATCCATTAAGAGTATTGGGTTTGGCTCTTCCTTTTGCTGGTGTGCATTTTGAAGCGCCTTAGTAGCCAAGTCCAAATCATTCAGGTGAACACAAATATAAGCAGCCTGATGTAGGTGTTCGGCATCCATTTCATTGGATGCGATTATCTCCTGCAGCAAACTTGTTGCTTCATCCATCGATCCTGTTGAGATCAGGTTTTTAATCAAAGAAAGTTTCAGGTCACCGTGTTTGGGGTTGATGAGGAGTGCTTCTTTAAGTGCATTGATTGATTCATCAGGTTGGTTTTTTTGAGCTTCAAAATTTGCATACCAGAGTACATTTGTAGCATTCTGGGGATCCAATTTCAGGGCAGCTTTCGCAAAATGCTCAGCTTTCTCAACTAAATCAACCTTCTGGTAGGCTGCTGCCAGGGCTTGAGTCACAATTAGATTTTGCTTTGACTTCTGGTTAGCATCCTGTAAAGCTGCAATGCCTATTTCATGATTTCCCAGAGACATCGCAGCCTGACCAAGTCCGAAGGGCAAACGCCAGTTGGATAAAAGTACCTCTCGAGAAGCTGTTTCGGTTAGGTTACTGTAAGCATCGAAAGCTTTTTTGTATTCTCCTCGGAGCCGATCGATATCTGCCAAAAATATATCCAACTCAAAATTGTCAGACCCCAAAGATTTTGTTGTTGTGATAATCTCATTGAGCTTTTCCAATGATATTTGATCCGGGCTACTTTGATCAGGTTCCAATCTTTGGATGATCAATTCCGCGGTATCAAGGACCACTTCGACATCATCCGGAGATTGCGAAGCAGCGCTGAGCATAATTGGTTCGGCTTTGCTTTCTTCCTTCAATCCAAGTAGGATGTAGCCAAGCAGTTTGGCAACTTGTGGCTGATTGGTGTAGATATCGATATCATTTTTGAGTATCTGATACGCTTCCTCGTATTGACCCAATTGATAATAGACCTGTGCCAGATCTAATCTCCCATCAAAATGATCAGGTTCGATATCGTATGCTTTGTGCAGATTAGTCATAGCATCTGCTGGTGCATTTTGATTTAAATAAGCTTTCCCAATCGCACGCAACAGGGTGGGTGCATTAGGAACTGCTACGATCCCTTGGTTTAGAATTTCCAGTGAACGATCAACCTGTCCACAATTTTCCCAAAGCCGTGCTAAAGTAAGCCAGGTTTCGGGATCTTCAGGGATCATCTCAACAACCTGCTCCATATGTTGAATGGCTTTAACGACATCACCCTTGAGCATATAACCTTCCCCAAGTGTGATCAATGCCTTTGAGTTTTTTGGATCTTTTTTAAGGATGTTTTGGCAGATGGAGATTGACATATCCACGCGGTCAATTTTCAAAGCAGCAACAGCGAAATTTTCAAGATCCTCTTTTTGGGGAGAGTGTGCTGATTTAATTAACTCCTGTGAGATGGAAAAGGCTTCCTGCCATTTTCCCGCAACACAATAGAGCCGCACAAGAGATCGTTTTTGCTGGATGTCTTGGGGTTTGAGTCTTTCTAGATATAAGGAAAGTTCAATTGCCCGATCAATTTGGTGGACCTTTTCAAGATAATCTCTTGATAACTCTAACATATCTGGTTCCCCGGAATTGCTCTCGAGGGCTTTTTCCATTTGATCCTGATTGATCATCAATGGGTTGCGATTTACAAATGACCTTAGAAGATTTGAGTCCGGACGAAATTTTGGCTGAATTGCATAGAAATTTGGACGAGTATATAAATCTTCATGTGAAGGCATGAGGACCGCAGGTGATATTTTTGTATCAGTATTTTTTGGTTCACCCTTTTCGTTTTCAATTTGCGCAATTAGGAAATCCTTTACATCAGAAGGTGGGAGTTCTTCAAGGTGCTTTTTTGCTTCCTGAAAATTCTCTGACTGTATGAGTGATTCAATATATAAGTACCGAGCTTGCGTAGAGTTTGGTAGGCGTTGAATCAACTTAAACCATTGCGACGATGTTGAATAGTTCTGATCAACTGCTAGCGCTTGATAAAAGGTTTGTGAAGAAAGATTTTCCAGTAAGTTTTGGGATTTATGATAATATTCATGCGCTTTTTCAGGATTTCCACTGAAATAATAAAAGGCGGCAATTTTATTGATATCTTCTGCTAATGAATAGGGGAGGGTTATCTCCAGGGGATCACTTTCTTCTAAAGGCGATTCAATCTTTTCGATTTCCGAAAAAACTTTAGCGAAGGCATCAATATTATTTTTTGTTTGGAGGAGGTTTTTAGCTAATTTAACCTGTGTTTCAACTTGGTTATTTTCTGACATCCACTTAAGCAACTCTAATTGGAAATCAATCGGAAGATTTTGCGTGAGAGTGAATAATTTATCCGAAATATTTTCACTATCTCCTGGATTTGCCAGATAAGCGTGGATAAATATTGGAATGGATGTTTTTGCTATAAAAGGTGAATTTCCGAAGATAAACTCACCGAAAAGATCATCAAAATCCTGGCAAAGCATCCTCAAACAAGCGAAGGGGGTTTGCCAGATTTGTATATTTTTCAAGATTGTTTGATGGTCACCCTTGATGAAAATTTCCTTTGAGAGTCCTTTCCAACTTCCCTTTTCTTTACGAATTTCCCGAAGAGCTAAAGCTAGCAAGCCAGCCGTCATAAGATCCGCGGGGGGTAAGGTGGTATTTAAGACTGTATCTAATGCTTTTCTAGATTTTTCTTTTAATTCACTTGGAAGAACCGTCTCGTAATTCTCAAGGTCCTTCAAGGCGATGTCCATTGAATCTTCAATGAGCCAAATTGCGATTTTTGCTGGTGAAAAAACATTTACCTCATCCTTAACAGCAATAAAATAAGGATGGCTGATAGCATTATCCTGGACAAATTGCCAAACAAGGGGATCCTGGCGAAGGCAAGTCAAGATTATCTTGCCATCTGAATCAGAAAACCTTTGTTTGATGATTTCGATAAGGGGCGCGATAGACATAAGCTTATCCAATTCTCAAAATTGCGTGGATTAGGGTGTTATACCAAGATTCTTTGATATGAAGTAGGCTGTTGTAAGCAAGGCGATTCCGAGAAAGACCAGAAAAACGCCGATCCCAGTATTGGACTTTGAAAGGTCATGCAGGGCATTAATCAGGGCAGAAGCATTCCCTACCAACCCAGCGATATTTTCTGTAATCCCTTTTTCAGCTAATTTGGTCGTTTGCTTCGCAATGGTCTGCAATTCTCGACCAATCGCTTGTTTCGTCAAAATAAATATGCTGATTGCCAGGACAATTAACCCAAGCAAAAAAAGGATGATCGCCATGGTCATTTGAAAATCGAATGCTGTTGGGAACATAAATACACCTCCTGAAATTAGTTTCTGGAGGTGATGATGCAAGATGTATGCCAAACAAAAATTTTCGTAAAAGGGTATTATTTTCCCGATGACTCAATAATGTCCCTTGGGAGGTGCTGAATATCGATTGCCGGATCGTCACAGAAGATGACAGCACGTTCAATGGCATTTCGTAATTCCCGGATATTTCCCGGCCAATCGTAAGACATCATTGCTTCCAACGCCCTGGGTGTTACATCTTGGATATTTGCACCAACAGCCATGTTAATTTGTCTTAATAACATACCAACAAGTTCAGGGATGTCGTTGCGTCGTTTCCTTAGAGGGGGAATGTCAAGATCCACCACTTTTAAGCGGTAATAAAGATCCTCCCTAAAATCCCCATCTTTTATCATCTTTTTTAAATCTCTATTGGAGGCAGCAATAATTTGGACGTCGACCCGTATCAATGTGGTACCGCCTACACGCCGAAAGGCATGCTCTTCTATTGCGCGTAAGAGTTTTGCCTGCATGTCTAGGGGCATTGATGAGATTTCATCAAGAAAAAGGATTCCCCCATCTGCGACTTCCATCAATCCGTGTTTCCGTTTGTTTGATGCGCCTGTAAATGCGTTAGCTTCATGTCCGAAAAGCTCCGACTCAAGAAGTGTGTTGGCAATAGCTGCACAATTAATGGGGATGAATGGCTTTTCCTGGCGGGGACCAGCCTGATGGATATAATTTGCCACCACTTCTTTACCGGTTCCTGATTCACCTGTGATCAGTACAGAAACAGAGGTTTCCGCTGCCCTTTGTGCCAGGTTGACGACAGCTTGCATAACAGGATTTTGGCCAACGACAAATTTAAAGGATGATGTTTGAGCATTTCTAAAGTGTTCCAGTTCACGCCGCATGGCGACCAGGTTTTCAGCGCGTTCAATAGATTTTTTCAGCGTCTTAATATCAATAGGCTTAGTGATAAAATCGAGGGCACCTTTCTTCATCGCTTCAACAGCATAATCAATTTGCCCGTGAGCTGTGATGACAATGAATTTTGGCTGCCAAGCCAATTGAATAACTTCATCCAGTAAGGATAAACCATTTCCATCTGGTAAAAGGATGTCCAAAATGCAGATATCAGCAACATTTTTTTCCAGATACCTTTGGGCTTCTTTCAGGGTTCCTGCTTCTAAAACTTCTTTGCCGTCTTTTCTCAAGCTATCTGCAATAGCTTCCCTAGCTGTATCGACATCGTCAATAACGAGAATGGTTGCACTCATAACTTCATTTTCTCTTTCATTTTGACCAGGAATACTTTAAAAATTGTCCCGCCTGTAAAGGTGTCAACCTCAATTTTGCCTTTGTGGGCATTGATAATGCGTTGTGTGATCGCCAAACCAAGCCCTGTACCGCTGCGAGAACCGGTTACAAAGGGCTTAAACAAATGCGCTTTTATATCATCAGGAATACCATGACCAGAATCTGTAATCGTAATCTTAAGGAATTTCTGATCCGCTTCATCCTCACTATGGGAGATTTTTATGCCAAGCGAACCACCATCCTCACTCATAGCGCTGACTGCATTACTTATCAGATTTGTGAAAACTTGTTCCAAAGCCCTGGGATCACCTTCAACAATAGGATTTTCTATCTGGGTTTCAAAATAAGGATCAATGTTCAAACGCAACAGTCGTGGCCGCCATCGGGCAAGGAGCTTATTGATGATTTCCTCCAAATTCACACTGGACATTTTATATTCAAGCGGTTTGGCGAAGGAGAGGACATTTTCCATTAGATACAACAACTTATTGCATTCTTCCCGCATGTTTTCTATCCATTTGAGATTTTCAGGATCATCGTGAAGATTTTCCTCCATGACCTGGAGGGATAACATGATCGCATTGATTGGATTCCGCACTTCGTGCGCAAAGATTGCTGTCACTTCGCCAAGTATCGCGCGTTGTTCCAGTTGTTTTCTCGCCGCCTGGCTTTGTTGTTCTTCACTCATATCACGAATTAATACAACTACAGAAAGAAGCTGATTTTTATAAACCACCGGTGTCATCATCACCTGTGCTGGAAAAGATTTTCCATTGCGGTGATGTAAGGTTAAATCTCCTGCATTAACCGTTGGAATACCCTGTTGGGCGGATGAGAATGCGGATCGCAATGATTCTGATCCTATGAGTATTGAATCAACATGGTGACGCAAAGCTTCAACATTGGCATATCCAAGAATCGCCTCTGCTGCCGGATTGATTTCAGCTACGGTTAGATCGGGTGAGAGGATTAACACCCCTTCATCCAGGTTAGATATTATTTCATTTTGAATTTTAACAACTTGTTTGATCCGGTTAGCCAGGTTTCTCAGGTTTTGGGTGGCGATTTGATCTTCAATTAAATTCCCTAAATGGATTGCGATTAATTTTGAAAGGGCGAGGGAGTTTGGCCTGATAGGCTCACTTTTTCCTGCAGCGAGGAACAGCCCGAATTTTGCTTTCTGGTGCCCTAGAGGCACGCTTATTAAGAAATCATAGCCTGCACTGGCAGCCATCTTTTGTAAATAAGTCTTTATGGGTTTCTGGATATTCCAGAAAGAAGGCGTCGAACCATTGATAAAATCCTCACTTGTTAGGATATTTGGGAATTCAGAAGCATTTCTCTCATCATTCGAGGCAAACTGAACAAGTTGCGGTCTATCGCCACTGGCTTTGTAAATACAGGTCAATTCTGTGGCGAGGATGGAAGCTGCTCTCCTAAGTTTGACCTGTAGAATTTCTCTAACTTCTTTTCCTTCGCTAGTTTCTAAAAATTCTCCAAGATTATCAATAAGCGCAGTTTCCTGATTGATGGATTGTTTAAGCGGTAAATTGATTGTTTCAGGTGTAAAAGTTATCAGAAGGATATCGTTGGATTGTGTTAAAGCGAAAATGCGTACGTTAACAGGAATGAGTGGTTGAATTTTGTGACGGAGCAGGGCTTCTTTGTTGTGACCGCTAATGGGATCAGTGTCATTTATATTCGGCAGAAGCTCATTAATAGATTTACCAATAAATTCCTTTTCGCCGAGATTGGTTAATAAAAAAAGGGGATTATTCGCTGTTATGACCTCATCTTCAGCGCGTTGATAGATGATCGCAGGTTCAGGAATTAAATTTAACAAAGTAAGAATGCTTTGGATGCCTTCTTTCCTTGAAAAATCCAAATTTTCTAATTTATCTGGTAGATGATCGATCACATTTTACTCAAGTCGTTGCAAATTTCTCGATTCGACGTAAATGAGCCGGTAAGATCCCTTCCATGGCTCGATATTTAGCCACCGTTCTTCTGGCAACATTGATGCCGTGAATTTCAAGAATTTTTCTGATCTCTGTATCATTCATCGCGTGATTTTCATTCTCGATTATTTTCTTCATAATTGCACGCACTGCTAAACTTCGATCAAAAAAAGTTGCCATGGGTATGATTTTCTTGTTTGGTAATTGAACCGTTTTATTGGCAACAGCCCTGGAGATGGTTGACTCATGAACATCCAACTCCTCAGCTATTTGCGCCCTGGTTAGGGGTTCTAAATGAATCTCTCCATGAATTATAAATGATTTTTGAATCGCCACCAATCGCTCCATAAGTTGCCGCATTGTATTGTTGCGTTGTTGGATGCATTTAATCAGCAACGCTGCTTTATCAATATCCTTCTTCCACTCCTCCTGCTTTTCACCATTTTGATTTTTCAAAGCTTTTTTAAAGAGGGGATTCAAGCGCAATGTTCCACGTGAAGGGGTGATGATTTCCACAACCAGTGGATTTCCTGGCTTGTTGTTTAGATAATTGATGATGACATCGGGATGATTGTACACCTCTGGTGTATTCTCATTCGGTTGTCTAAAATTGCCCCAATTTGCGCGGGCAGGGAAGGGGTTAAGGTTTTCACTGATAAATTGAGCAACTAATTTTATCTTTTGAAGGGTGGTATCCAGATTTTTTGCGACTTTAGCGTATTGTCGCTTTGATAGCAACTCAAATTCTTCGATAATTGCTCTTCTGACAAATTTTGGAATTTGTGTGGTTTTAGAAAGGTAATCGACCTGTGTCAATAGGGCTTCTGGAATATTTCGGGAAGCTACCCCAACTGGGTCACACCGTCGAATCTTATCCAAAACCTGCTCGACCTGTTCGGAAGTCACATGATGAAACCGGCAAATCTCGCTGACTTTGATGGCTAAAAATCCATCCTCATTGAGGTTTGTCAGGATCATCGCGGCGACATTTCTTTCGTCTGATTGTAGTTCAGGTGCAACTTGGCGGAGTACGTATGTTGGTAGATCAAGGTTGGACGCAGAAAAGGGGTCTTCTGGATAGTCGTCTGAGCTTGAGGTTCCGTGCCCTTTGTAGGTATAGAAGTCATCTCGAGGAGAGATGAACACAATGGTTTCATCAGGATTAACGGATTTGGGCTGACTGCAAATTGGGCAGGGACCTTGGGGAGGTAATTTTCTGCCGCACATTGGGCAGCGCCGTTCATTGATCAGTTCAAGAGCCGGATTTTTTGATAATTCAACATCAATTGTTTGGAGTAATTCCGTGGAGGTCATGTAAAGGAGCGTCATGGTTTGCGCGATATGCGCGGAAGTCATTGGACTTTGCGTTTGGTGCTGACCCTGCAAATGGCGGATTTCCATGATTTTTGCTCCTCAGATAACCTATTATAAACTGACACGCTAAATGTTGCAAGTTTTATGCCAGAGGAAAAAAGGTTATATTTTGAGATTTTTCTTTGATGGTAGAATGTTTCTAGATCAGATCACAAGGACACTTTATGGAACTCAATATTATCGGCGGCGGATTAGCAGGGTGTGAAGCCGCCTGGCAGGCTGCTGAACAAGGCATCCATGTTAATTTATTCGAGATGCGACCTATTCAATCAACCGGTGCTCATCGAACTGGGAAATTGGCAGAACTGGTGTGTTCGAATTCTCTGGGTTCAAACCTTCCAAACAGGCCTTCAGGTTTGTTAAAGGATGAACTCCGTCGCCTGAGTTCCTTGCTCATCCGTTGTGCTGATGCAAGTTCCTTACCAGCCGGTGGTGCTTTGGCTGTAGATCGTGAAGTATTTTCAGATCATGTTGAGAAGAATATCGAATCCCATCCAAAAATTCAGGTCATCCGAAAGGAAGTAACCGATATACCCGAGGGACCAGCCATTCTAGCGACTGGACCACTTACCTCATCTCGATTATCAGAATCCCTTATTGCCTTCACAAGCGAAACTTTCCTCTATTTTTTTGACGCCATTGCTCCGATCATCGAGAAAGAATCCATTGATATGACGATTGCCTTCCGAGCAAACCGTTATGGACGGGGAGAAAGTGAAGTTGGGGATTATATTAATTGCCCAATGGATAAGACGGTTTATGATGCATTTCGACTGGCTCTGATCAAAGCTAAGCGTATAAAACTCAGTCAGTTAGATAAGGATGTGGATCAGGGCGTTGATACAGGCCTCGACAATTTTTTCCAGGGTTGTCAACCCATAGAGGTGATCGCTGGACGAGGGGAGAAATCCTTAGCTTTTGGACCATTACGCCCGGTCGGATTAACGCATCCAGGAACAAACCAACGATCCTATGCTGTGGTCCAATTGCGCCAGGACAATCTGATCGGGGATTCTTATAACATGGTTGGGTTCCAGACGAACCTGACTTTTTCAGAACAAAAACGGGTATTTCGAATGATCCCTGGTTTAGAAGGTGCAGTTTTTGTTCGCTATGGGCAGATGCACCGGAATACCTTCCTGGCTGCGCCAAAGCTGCTGTCAAATAATTTGTCATTTAAGCAACGGCCGGATTTATTCGTCGCTGGTCAATTAGCAGGTATTGAGGGGTATGCTGGGAATATAGCTTCTGGATTGTTTGCGGGATTAAACGCTGCCAGGTTGATTAAGAAAAAACCCCAAATGGTATTTCCAGAAACAACAATGGTTGGAGCTTTGATTAATTACATCACTCATGCAGATATGAAGATGTTTCAGCCGATGAAAGCAATTTTTGGTTTGTTACCAAAGCCTAAGGATGAGAATAGAAGGTCTAAAAGCGACAGGTATGCGTACTACGTCAATCGAGCCCATCAAGATTTGGAGAATTATTTATCTGAAAACGAATATCTATCATGATTCGAGGCATATTAGGAAGTAGTAACTTCATTTCCTCCAACGATGAAGTTTCTTTTATAATAGTGTTCTACTCACCATCCTTTTATTGAGGTATAAAGGTTTTATGAATATCGAACCTGCACAGAGAGTATCTACAATCAAACCTTATTTTTTCGCTGATCTCGAAACAAGGATCCAGCGTTTAGAGGAATCTGGGAAGGATATTATCCGCCTGGACATGGGATCACCTGATCTGCCGCCCGAGGATTTTATTATTAATGAACTTATCCATTCGGCACGCCGATCAGATATGCATGGTTACAGTCAATCAGGCGGCTCTGATTCCTTGCGTTCTGCATTTTTGCAATATTACGCTGACCGCTTTGGAGTCAAGCTTGACAAAGATGAAGTGATTGGACTGATTGGATCAAAAGAAGGCGTTTTTCACCTCAGCCAAATCCTTCTTAACCCTGGAGACCTGGTTTTGATACCGGACCCTTGTTATCCAGTCTATGCTGTTGGAACGTCCGTTGCTCAAGCAGAGGTAATCAATATGCCCTTGCTGGCAGAAAATGATTTTTTACCGGTTTTCGAGGATATCCCGGAAAATATTGCCCGTCAGGCTAAAATGATGTGGCTGAATTATCCTAACAACCCTACAGGTGCGATCGCTCCAGTTGAATTTTTCCAAGAGGCTGTCACCTTTGCCAGGCGTTATAACATCCTGATTGCCCATGATGCGCCCTATGTTGATGTCTGTTTTGATGATTATCAACCACCGAGTATCCTCCAGGTGCCAGGAGCAAAGGAAATTGCTGTAGAATTTAATTCGATTTCAAAGACATACAATATGGCAGGGTGGCGAGTCGGGGTTGCAGTTGGACATCCGGAAGTCATCCGGTTACTACGAATATATAAAAGCCAGCTTGATTCTTCTTATTTCAAACCGGTAATGGCTGCTGCAGAAGCCGCTTTACTGGGCGATCAATCGTGGGTCCTGCAGCGAAATCATGTTTATCGCCAACGGCGTGATGTCATCATTCGAACATTAAAAAGCCTGGGCTTTTCCTTTGAGATCCCAAAGGCATCATTATATGTTTGGGCTGAGTTTCCAAAAAGTTTTGGTGATAGTATCACCTTTTGTGAAGCATTGTTACAAGAAACCGGTGTTAGCGTTACACCTGGCGTTGTCTATGGCCCTTCAGGAGAGGGGTATATTCGGATCTCTTTGGTGACACCAGTACAACGTCTATCAGAAGCAATGGAAAGAATGGCCCTCTGGATGAAAGAGAAACTTAGCATATCTTATGACAAAAACTAATTTAATCAAAACCGAAGCACCAACTGAAAAAGCACTCTTAATGGGTGTCAGTCTTTTTGGGCAAGATGACCTTTTAAATTTAGAAGATTCGATGAAGGAATTAGCGCGCCTGGCAGATACTGCTGGCGTCAAAGTTGTTGGATATGAAACCCAAAAACTTGATAATCCTAATCCAAAAACCTACATTGGATCGGGCAAAGTAGATGAAGTCAAGGAAATGGCTGAAGCTTTAGATGTTGACATGGTGATATTTGACAATGAACTTTCACCCCGACATCAACGGGAATTAGAACGGGCTTTTGGTGAGTCAATAAGGGTGATTGATCGGACTGCCCTTATTCTTGATATATTTGCACAGCATGCACAAACCAAAGAAGGCCGATTGCAGGTAGAGCTTGCCCAATACGAATATCGTTTACCAAGGTTAACACGAGCATGGACACACCTTGCCAGGCAGGCTGGTGGTGGGGGGGGAAGAGCTGGTGGGGTGGGTGGTGTTGGCTTACGTGGTCCTGGTGAGACTCAGCTTGAGGTTGATCGAAGGATGATTACACGCAGGATTGAGTTGCTCAAACAAGAATTAGATAAAATCCGTGCTCATCGCGATCGCTATCGTCAGCGGCGAAAAAAATCTCGCATTCCTGTTGTTTCCTTGGTTGGTTACACCAATGCAGGCAAATCTACCCTATTAAATCGTCTTTCCGATGCAGATGTTTATGTTGCAGATCAATTGTTCGCGACTCTTGACCCTACGACAAGGCGGGTCGAATTACCTGGCGGCCAAACTGTTTTATTTACGGATACTGTCGGATTCATACAGAAATTGCCTACCGAGTTGATCGCTGCCTTCCGTGCAACGCTTGAGGAGATCACAGAAGCAGATGTACTTTTACACCTTGTGGATATCACCCATGAAAATGCAAGCGCCCAGGCAAAAGCCGTACATGAGACCCTGGTAGAGATTGGTGCAGGAGATCTGCCAATTGTCACCGCTTTTAATAAAATTGATTTATTAAAGGATCCTGATGCTGCGATTGCCACCCTGGATCAATTTTCTAATACTTACCCAATTTCAGCCATGACTGGCAATGGTTTGGATCGGTTATTATCTGCTGTTGAAGGAGAATTATTTGAATCATTTATTGATTTGAAGGTTTTAATCCCATACAACAAAGGGGAGTTGCTTTCACAATTTCATGAGTTTGGTCAGGTACTGGAAATTGAATCCAAGGAGGATGGCACTGTAATCATAGGATCCCTGCCAAGGCGATTGGTTTACAAATTTGAGCCCTATCTAATTAAGAGCAATGTGCTGAAGTAATCAGGATTGAGAAAATAAAAAGCTGGGTTCTTTGATATACAGAACCCAGCTATCTTTTAAAAATTTTGATTAGTTTTATTCGCGTTCAGTTACATCAAGAACTTCTCTGCCCTGATAATGACCGCAATTTGCGCATACGCGATGGGGTAACCGAGTCTCACCGCAATTTGGGCATACGACAATATTGCGCGCTTTCAATGCGTCATGAGCACGTCTACGGTCTCGTCGACCAGAGGAAACTCGTCTTTTTGGAAGAGGTGTCATCTTATTTCTCCTTACAATTTCTTATAATTCCATTACAAGAAGAAGATTATACCGGTATGAAAACATCACGTCAAGCAAGAACTACAAAAAAGTTAGTGATTTGCGTCAGGAGGGTGATTTTCTCTATTATGATTTTCGTTATTATAAATCGAGAATTTCCCAGCTTCAACATCCGCTAATAGTGCTTTTGCTTCAGCCTCTTGAGATTCATTAACCATGACATCGACACGTCCCAATCGACCTGCTGAAAGGCCTATGGTTCGTCCAATACTTTCCTGGTTCAATACAACTTGTATTTCTTGCGATTCTAAAAATGCTTTGACGATTTCTGCTTCAAGCTGTCCTGCTGCTGAGTAAATGCTAATCAGCTTCATCGTTTACCTCCTCAAGGAGCAATGTTTGAATCGCCTGGCTGTAGGCAGTGAGAGCCTCTTTAGATTTTTCTTCTTTGATGGCAATATCACCTAGCAACTCCCAGACATGGCTGCTGATATCTGTCCCATCTTTAATGTATTCTTGCAACCAGGTTTTTATCTCCTCGACACAAACATCCTTTTGAATATAAGTGTCAAAAATGTTGGCAGCATCCGAAATATTTTTCTCATCGAGGAGTGTTTTTGCCTGTAAAAGTTCTTCTGGAAGATCTGGAATCTCAGGTTCTCGTAGTTGATCTTCGTTTGAATCCCTTATTTCGATCATTGATTCAGCGGCGGGTTCCTCATCGGAGAAAGGTTGCTCTTCTGATCTTACTTCAATAGGTTTGGTGGGTTCGTCTTGGGATTGGAAAGCTTCCGAGTTGTCAGAAGATAGAGGTTCTTCGTGTGATTCTAAAGGTGGTCCAATCATTTCTTTGAGCCATTCAGGGAGGTCTTCATCATTCTCCTTCAATTCGATTGAATTTATATCTTCATTGCTGAAGGACTTCTCAAATTCTGATTCCTCAATTTCAATAAACCCTTTTTCCGCTTGAGGCTCACTTTTTGATTCGTCGCTGGTTTCAAATAGCTCTTCATTTATCAATTCGACTTCATCTTCAGATTGTTGATCCCTGGGTCCAGTTTCCATGTCACCCACAAAGGTTTCTTGATTGTGAAATTTTTCTTCTGAAAGTGTTTGATCAATCCCATCCTTATCAAAATGTTCATTCTTTTCTTCAGATACTGCATCCAACCATTCAGGAAGGTCATGATCTATTGCATCATTTTTTTCTGTCGATACTGGTGCACTAGAAGTGTCTTTATCGACTTCTTTGACCCATTGGTTGATAGGTTCCTCTTTTTTAGGATTTCCTGGTTCATTGTTAGTTTCAGATTCGTCCAAGCCTTGCAACCATAACGGTATTTCGTTATCCTGTTCATTTTTGGGAGATTGAGAGTTTTCTTCTTTCCCTTTATCTTCATGATTATCCATCGGTCCATCCAATTGTTTTGTGAGATCGAATTTTTACCTACTCGTCATCCATAAAAATATCATACGCTTTTTAGGTGACCTGGTCAAGCAAAAACCGCCCCGAGATTGGGACGGTTCATGGTTTTTATTGATCATTCATTCACTTAAATAATCTCTGAGTCTGCGCTTGATTGTGGGATGGCGCAAACGGCTGAGTGCCTGCGCTTCGATTTGGCGAACGCGTTCTCTTGTTACACCCATTTTTCTCCCGACTTCCTCTAGAGTGTATGATTGACCGTCAAGGAGACCATATCGAAGTTGTAAGATTCTGACTTCACGGGGAGGCAGTGAATCTAGAACAGAGACAAGGTGTTCTTTCAGCAGGTTGTAAGTCGCGGAATCATCAGGGGGCGGTGCTTCATCATCTTCGATAAAATCTCCCAACATTGAATCCTCTTCATCATCCGTAGGGAGTTCGAGTGAGAGGGGTCTGCGAGCAACCTGGATCATGTTTTCCACTTTCTTAGGTGGAACTTCCAGTGCTTCGGCTAATTCATCCACTGTTGGTTTACGTCCGAGATGCTGGGTTAATTGGTGCTGTATCCGTAACAAGCGATTGATTTGGTCTCCCATGTGAACTGGAACCCGAATGGTTCTTCCCTGGTCGGCAATGGCTCTTGTCACGGCTTGCCTGATCCACCAGGTGGCATATGTGCTGAATTTGTGACCGCGTCGATATTCAAATTTCTTTGTTGCTCGTATTAATCCAATGTTGCCTTCCTGGATAAGGTCAAGAAAAGGAACCCCACGCCCCATATATTTTTTAGCGACACTGATAACCAACCTGGAATTTGCTGTGATAAGATGTTCTCTAGCGGACCAACCATCTTCAATAAGATGACGCAATTCGATCCTTCGTCTGGTTGTGACATTTCCCCTGGCAAGTTCCTCACGCGCCATACGGCCACATTCAATTCTCTGTGCCAGTTCAACTTCCTCTGTCGCGGTTAATAGAGGCACCCGGCTCACCTCTTTGAGATACAGACCGATTGTGTCATCGGTGTCGATGTTCGCCAGGTCATCTGAAACTTTTGCTTCATCTTTTTCTTGTTTTTTGATCTCTTTTTCTGCATCCTGAAGGTCTTCATCAGATGGTTCAGCCGAGAGATCAGCATCCTCGATATAAGGAATTCCAGCACTGATGAGTGCGGCAAAAGCTTTTTCAAGTAGTTTTACATTGTTTTCTGCGTCAGGGAAAAACTGAAGGATGTCATCGAATGTTACATAAGATTTGAGTCTGCCAATTTGGATCAAACTTGCAATAGGTGAGGACCGCTTACCGCCGTTTGATTTTTCACTTGTCATAGTATTTATACCCATAGAATTTGATTTGATAATTTTTCTGAGATACGCACTACTTTTACCAATAAATAAGACTCATCCTGTTGATTTACCTTGCCCAATTAATTAGCCTTGAGAATACTATTTTTTAAATAAAAAATCAACAATCTCAAGATGAGAGTTTTTTTGCAATTGGGTAGGTTATTGAATGAGTATCCCACACGGTTTTAGAACATTGATACTACAGTTACCCAAGTAATTTCTGAAAATGATTAGGTTTCAACTATCGATAGGCTCCAAATTAGATCAATGGAAGCTGTGGATCGATATATGAAGCAAAGGATAATTTTCCTGAGTATGAATTAGGCTGATTATAGCCATGAGACCGGAACCTTACTATAATGACTGACTCAAGACAATTGAAGATAAATCAATCACAAAGGTAAAAAAAAATAGGTAAAATTGACCATCTTGCTGGTGACGGGTAGAATCCCTTCGCCATTTTAGAATCTAATGAAAAGATACCGTCGAACTGCCTTACCCCAATATATCATCCTGCTCCTCATAATCCTAGTGATTATCGGGATTGGTTTCTTATCAAAATTCGTGATGGAGAGCGTTCCTTTTCTTGATTATTTTGCACTTCCATGGGCTGCAACCCGCAGCTGGTTGCTCGAGGGGAGCAATCCTTACGGTGCAGATATAACACAAGTCGCCTTGACGAATATTTCCGAATCAGGATATCTGGCAAGGCTACCTGAGATAACAGAACTAAGACATCCAATTATCAATTTATTCTTTTATTTACCCTTCAGCTTGATCCCTTATTTCTATAGCAGGATATTATGGATGACGATTTTATTTATCTCGGTGATCCTGCTGAGTTATTATGCCTTTCATATGATCCGATTAAAGCCAACAAAGATAGAAATAATTGGTTTAATAATATTAAGTGTGATCTGGCTGCCCAGTCTGTATGGCATTCTCACAGGGCAATTATCAATATTGATCATGCTTATCATGGTAGTGAGCCTTTATCTCATTTCTGTGGAGAAATTTCAGGCAGCAGGTTTTCTTTTAGCCCTGGTTTTTGGATCTCTGCCAACGAGCATTTTTTTGATAATTTATGTGTTCATTTATGCTATCTCACGAAGAAAATGGTCCATTATCACGGCTTCTCTATCCGGTGTTGCCTTTTTGATCATTGTTTCACTATTGATGTATCCCTCTTGGCTGCTAAATTGGTTTGGTGTAATTTTCAACTTGTTTGAAGACCTGGATTGGGTGCAAACACCATTAATGACGTTGGCATCCTTCCTACCTGGCATCAACCGTTTCCTGTCAATCTTCTTTCATGCAACGTTAGGTGTTTACTTGCTATTCATGTGGATTAATACAGCACGTCAAAACAACCGCAATTTGAATTGGAATGCTGCGGCTATTCTCATCATAAGTTTCATATTTCATATCCAGGCAGACTTAACACTGCTAATTTTGCTTATCCCTTCGATATTTATGATATTTCACTTCTCGCAAGACCGCTGGAAAATTGTTGGTGTTGTGATTAGCTGGATCATGGTATTAGCAATTACCGTTGGCAGTTGGCTGCCGATAATTGAGGATCCTGATTTTACAAGAGGGATCTCCTCTCTTGGTTTGCAGATTGGACTGCCTTTATTCTTGTTATTAGCGATGCTATGGATCCGTTGGTGGGCAATTAAAATTCCACGCTTACCATCTGAAAACTGAATCTATAAGGCTGAAATTAACATTAAGCGAATTAGTTATGCTATACTTTGATGGATTTGCGTCTGAGATATTTTGAAATCTAAAATGATATTAAATACTTTATTTACTTGTTGATCAGATTGGAGGAGAAATTTTAATGAAAAAGCGAATTGGCGTCTTGACGGGCGGTGGTGATGTTCCCGGATTGAACCCGGCAATGAAGGAAGTGGTTCTCAACGCACTTGAATTGGGATACGAAGTACTGGGGATCCGTCGAGGATGGGGTGGTTTGTTATGGTACAACCTTGATGAACCATCCACCCACGATTACTACATTCGAAATCTTGGTAGAAACGATGTACGACGGATTGATCGTACTGGTGGGACCTTTCTACACACCTCTAGGACCAACCCTCAAAAAGTTCGTGCGAGCGATGTGCCTGGTTTTCTTTCTAACTCATCACTTGGACAAGAAATTGATGATAAAGGAACGATGGATTTCACCGACCATATTCTACAGGTCTTGGATCACCTTGGCATCGATGTCCTCATTCCAATTGGTGGTGATGACACCCTCAGTTACGGCGTTCGATTGAGTCGGGAAGGCTTTCCTGTGGTTGCGATCCCTAAGACAATGGATAATGATGTTTTTGGGACAGATTATTGCATCGGTTTTTCAACCGCGGTCACTCGTTCTGTTGATCTGATTACACAATTACGAACGTCAGCCGGCTCTCATGAGCGCATTGGTGTTTTCGAGTTGTTTGGACGGAATTCCGGTGAGACAAGTTTGATCAGCGCTTATCTGGCTTATGTTGACCGGGCAATCATCTCAGAAGTGCCCTTCAATATGGAAAAATTAGCAAATTTCTTATTGGAAGATAAGCGAAATAACCCATCTAATTACGCGATTGTCACCATTTCAGAAGGCGCAATGCTGGAGGGTGGGGAGATTATCGAATCAGGTCCAGCGGATGCCTATGGTCATCGAAAATTGGGTGGAATTGGCGAAATTACTGCCAATCAAATTAAGAAATTGACCAACCAACATATCCTTTATCAAAAGTTTGCCTATATCATGCGATCTGGTGCACCAGATTCTTTAGATCGAATGGTGGCGATGTCCTATGGTAATTTGGCAATGCAGCTTGTTAAACGAGAAGAATATGGCAAGCTGGTAGCCCTTCAGGGGGGACGTTATACAACTGTACCTGTTGAGATTGTATTAACAGGAAAGAAACGCGTCGATGTTGAGGCGTATTATGATAAGGACAACTATAAACCCAAGGTTAAAGATTTCCTTGGCGTACCAATGTTTTTGACTTAAGCAATCAGCCTGTGAAAAATCTTTTTCACGGGCTTTTACAACTAGGAGAACATTACATGCCATCGGAAGATCAAGCATTTAATGGTCATCGCTACGTTATCATCCCAAGAACCTTGATTTTCCTTTTTAACACCGAAGGAGATGTGTTGTTATTAAAAGGGGATAAAGCAAAACGTTTATGGCCCGGTTTATATAATGGCATAGGGGGGCATGTTGAACCAGGGGAGGATTTATTATCGGCAGCAGAAAGAGAGTTATTTGAAGAGGCAGGTATCGCTGGCGTATTTCTCTATTTATGTGGGCAGATTATGGTTCATGTCGAAGATCGAACTGGGGTTGGTGTTTTTATTTTCAAGGGGAAATTCGATGAAATGCCATTAAGGTCGTCATCTGAGGGTGTTCTTGAATGGATTTCCATGACGAAATTATCCGATTATCCCCTTGTCGAAGATCTTAAAATCATCCTTCCACTGGTTGCAAACCATCACCTTGGGGAATCGCTATTGATCGGAAAGTCCGCATACAATGAACAGGATGATTTAGAGATTTCATTCCGGGGGTAATTTTTCATAAAATACCAAAAGGGTATCCCCATATTTTCGCTGGTCAAATTCTCGATATTTCGCATAGTCAATTTTACTGCTGTACTCCTTCGGATGAATTTGAACGATAATTTGACCATTTTCATTTACCAATTCTGAGTTTTCATCAAGAAGAAGCATTGTTTTCAGCCAAAGTTTCTGATATTGAGGTGGGGCGACATAAATTACATCGAATTGTTCGTTGTTCTCTTCTTTGATGTAAGCAAAGGCATCCTGCTTTAATACGGTTGCATAAGGCGATAATCCTGTTTCCTCCAGGTTTTGTTGTATGATTTTATAGGCTCTGTAATTAATTTCCAGAAACACAGTATGGTCTGCGCCACGCGAAAGTGCTTCAATCCCAACAGCACCCGTACCACCAAACAAATCCAATACCTGCTGCCCTATTATTTCATCTCCCAAAATATTAAACAGAGCTTCTTTTACCTGGTCCGTGATGGGGCGGGTGGATTTCCCTGGCACGCTGGCTAACCGAATACCCTTTGCACTGCCTGAAATCACCCTCATCTTTCACTTTCCTCCACAACTTCACGAAGCGCCATGATGTTGCCGTAAGGCGTATTGAGCGGTAACACGCAACCAGTACCTAAAATCAAGCGCTTCCCGGCAGTTTGTTTGATCGCTTCTATGGCTTCTTGCTTAATTTTTTCAGGCTTTCCCAAAACAAGGTTTTCAATCCGACTGATCCCTCCACAGACAACTCCCGGAAACTGATCAAGCCCTTCAGAAAGCGAGGGAGGTGTTTCGCGGTCATGCCAATTCAGTATTTGAACTGGATAATCAGCGATCAAATCAAACATAATCGCATCACCATGGAGATGCACCATATTCAACCACAGATCATCAACTGCTTGAAGAATGGGAAGGTCATAGGCAGTACCAAATTCACGATATTCTACTTTGGTGAGGATGTGGTACGAAGCATGTTGGATTGCAAAAAAGATACCCGATATGTCATATGCTTTGATGGCTTCAATGAATCGTAAAGTAGATTCCATAATTGTATTAAGTCCAGCATGAAGCGCATCCGGGAATTTGCGTAAATGTATGGGTAACAAATCCGGTCCAAGTAGATTCTTTGCCTGGGATATCGGATTAAAAATCGTCTGGATGAAGGGCGTGTGGTTAGAGAATGAAGTTTTCAAGTAGGATAAACAATCCAACTGCTTTTTGAGGTAACCCTTATACGGGTTAAGAACATCCAGTTTATACCAATCTTCTGGGTTTTGAATGGGACGTCGGGTGTAAGTTCGGGTACCTTCCAAGTTCCCTTCCCACTTATCTTCCGCACCCCAATCTTTCAAGCAATAAGACGATGGCGGCATGACTTTGACAAGGTCGAAATCAAATTGATCTTGAAAGGCGATAGTGGCTTTCGCCAAAGAATGGGGTTCTTGGTCGTCAACAGGAAAGTGATGCCACAAAGACCAGGGAATGCGATCGGGTCTCTCCCCAGACAACGTTTTTTCCAAGCGCGTGCGATGTTCAATCATCATAATTTTTCTCGATTTTCTACATCATTAACAGGGCTTTGATATCGCTCAATATTGCTTGTTTTTTCTTCAATGGAGATGTCGTTGTAGGTCCAATAACGATTTGCGAAGTAATTCCAGAATAATACAATAAGAATTGCTATCGCCAGTGCGAGATTTTGACTGATAACGGTATTACTGACCGATAAATTAAGGTCCAATCGTGACAGCATTTGCCCGATGATCTGATCTAACCATGGAATGAGCGGGGTTCGGATCGCAATCCCAATAATATTTATGATAAAAAATTGGAGGACTTGCTTTGAGACAGCTTTACTGCGTGAATCAGGGTAGGTCCAATACCTGTTCCACAAGAAATTATTTAATACCGCGCACACAAAGGAGATTGCCTGGGCCAAAACTAGGGGAAAATTAAGAACCAGACTGAAGAGATTCAAAATCCCAAAATCAACAATAGCGCCTGTTATGCCAACAAAGGCAAACTTAAAGAAGCGGATCCGTTCTTGTTTACTTTTGATAAGGCTCATATCCCCAATTTCTGTTTAAAATATGGGATGGTTTTTTGCAACCCTCCACGAATGCTGACTTTTGGTTCCCAATTCAGGATCTTCCTAGCCCGTGAGATATCGGGTCTGCGTCTTTGCGGATCATTACCCAAACGGTTCTTTGATTTCATCGTAACTCCCACACTACTTGGTATTAAGCCATTGATGAGATCAGCAAATTCCTGGATGCTGATCTCATTGGGATTACCGATGTTGACGGGCTCATGATAATCGCTCAGCATCAGGCGGTAGACACCCTCGATCAAATCCTCAACAAAACAGAAACTGCGTGTTTGCGACCCATCTCCATAAACCGTCAGAGGCTCTCCCCGCAGCGCCTGTTGGATGAAATTTGGAACAACGCGACCGTCATCCAGGCGCATGCGAGGTCCATAGGTATTGAAAATGCGAACGATGCGTGTGTCAATGTTGTGGAACCGATGATACGCCATTGTTAGAGCTTCAGCAAAACGTTTGGCTTCATCATAAACGGATCGCGGTCCAATAGGATCAACATTGCCCCAATAAGTCTCTTTTTGTGGGTGAACCAAGGGATCGCCATAAATTTCACTGGTTGACGCTAGCAAAAACTTAGCCTGATAGGCGCGGGCAACCCCTAAAGAGTTATGCGTCCCTAATGCACCCGCCTTAAGAGTCTGAATGGGTAAATTTGGGTAGCCTAAAGGAGAGGCGGGGTTAGGGCTTGCAGGGGAGGCGAAATGTAAAACATAATCGATTTCACCAGGGACAAAAATGAAATTGGAAACATCATGGTGAATAAAACTAAAATTCTTATTCCCAGCTAGATGTGCGAGGTTTTCCTGGTTGCCTGTAATGAAATTGTCCATACCAATTACTTGATGGCCTTCAATTATAAGGCGCTCAGTAAGATGGGAACCCAGGAAACCTGCAGCTCCAGTTAATAAAATTCGCATTTTTGCTCCTGAGGATTAAAAACCTTTGTGATTAAAAAATCATATTTATATAGATCATATTTTACCAGCTCAGTGCTAAAGGGTATTAAAAAGAATGGAGTATAATCACAAGGCAACTTTGGAGCCAGGAATTTTATGGAAAATCACGAAAACAATAAATCATTTTTCGCTGAAATTGAAGGCTTACTTTTTGTTTCATCAGGAATGGTTAGTGTATATCAAATCTCAAAAACATTGGAGATTACGGAAACTGAAGTCGAAGCCTATCTTGAAGCATTGGATAATCATTATAAAGATTTTGGGCATGGTATCCGCCTGATGCGGGTCAAATCCAGGGTTCAACTGACAACGGCACCGGAGATCAGTAAAACCATCGAAAATTTCCTGGAATTAGAAGTTTCGAGTACCCTATCGCAAGCTGCTTTGGAAGCATTAGCCATAATCGCCTATAAGCAGCCAGTAACACGTCCCGAAGTTGATGTTATCAGGGGTGTTAACAGCGACAGTGTTCTGCGTACCCTCTTATCAAAAGGATTAATTGAAGAATTGGGTCGAGCTGATGCTCCTGGCCGTCCAATTTACTATGGAACTTCGCCAGAATTTTTGCAATATTTTGGTTTAGAGAGCCTGGATGCATTGCCATTTATTGATTTTGAGGCGCTTGAAGAACAAAACAATGAAAATGGTCACAGGGAGGTGTTGAAAACATAATGTCTGAAGATAGAGTTCAGAAAATCCTATCCCGGGCTGGCTTTGGATCTCGTAGGGGGTGTGAAAAATTCATTGAGGAAGGACGTGTGACAGTCAATGGGAAAAAGATTGCATTGGGCGCGAAAGCGGATCCTCAAAAAGATGAGATCCGTTTGGATGGCAATCTTATCGGCAAACCAGAGAAAAAGGTTTATATTGCGTTGAATAAACCCCGAAATATGCTCTCTTTAGATGCACCTGAAGATCCGCGACCTTCGATTTTTGACCTGGTAAAAGATGAACGTCATCTTTACCCGGTCGGACGTTTGGATTTTGACAGTGAAGGGTTGGTTCTGCTCACAAATGACGGCAGACTTGCCAACCGTCTCAGCCATCCAAGATATGAACATGATAAGGAATATGAGGTACGGGTCACCCGGCGACCTGATGAGGAGCAACTTGCCATTTGGCGGCGGGGTGTTGTTTTAGAAGATGGTTACCGTACGCTCCCTGCAGAGGTTGATGTCAAAGCCTATACCAAATCGGGAGCTTGGTTAAAAGTCACCTTAAGAGAGGGGAAAAACAGACAGATCCGCCGAACAGGTGCCAGGATTGGGCTGCCTGTGCGACAGATCCGGCGTGTTAGAATTGGGCCTCTCGAATTGGGTAAACTCCAACCAGGTAATTTTCGTTATCTTAAACCTGAGGAAATTAAAGCCCTCCGCGAATATGCTGGATTGCCAGTGGATTGACAGCTATCAAGCGCTGAATAAATTGTGAATTCTCTCTAAGGTTTCTTCAGGGATCTCCTGCTCAACCTTTCTATCTACTTTTCGAATGTGTCGTCTTAATCCATCCACTTCAACAATCGTTATCGGGGCGTTTTCAACATCCCCGATTGTACCCTTGGGGTTAAGTGAAACCAGGATGCTGTTAATTGAGGGGATATTCTCCTTTTCGAAGTGTTTTTCCATGAATTCACGCAGTTGTTTTTCATTGGCTTCTACATCCAATTGAGGACGCCCAATGTTTTCTTGTCCAAATAATTTCAATAGAAAACCTCCACCTCTTTGTTTCCATTTCTTGTCATAAAAGATCTCACCGCTGGCTGTCACAGGGATAGTTATCCAGAAACCTGCAGGACCGACCAGCAGCATGGGCACTGGACTGGTATAAACATAGAACGCGTATTTGTTATTAAGCTTTGATAGATTTTCAGAAATAATCTCGTCAAAACGTGGGCTGCGGCTGAATTTATTGACAAAATAGGTGCTAATCTGGGCAACAATAAATCCCACGATCAATGCACCGAAGGAAATGAATGTCTTGGTGGGGGTGGGATTGAAGTTGAGGACCAAACCAACACCAAGGATGGCAATTCCAACGATGGATAAAATGTTGCCAATTTTTTTATTCCGTTTAATTAATTTTTCATTGGTTACTTGTTTCATGTTTTTCCTTAATCTTGAATATTTTGTGAAATAGCGTGGCGTAACGCTTCAAGGAGTTGATGGTCTACGCTTTGTTTTGCCGCTTTGATAGCGCTCACAATGGCGCGTGCATCTGAACGACCGTGTCCGACGAAAACAGGGGCGTCGATCCCTAAAAGGGGAGCAGCCCCGATCTCTGCCGGATCAAGCATCTTTCGGAGCTTTCCAAAAGCTGGTTTGGCAAGTAGCGCGCCAATTTTTATTTGGAATGAGGCGGTCAATTCTTCCTTCAGGATGTCTATGATCAATTTCGCCACGGCTTCTGTCGATTTAAGCATCACATTACCTGTAAATCCATCTGTCACAACAACATCGGCTTGTCCGCCAAAAAGTTCCTTCCCTTCAACATTGCCAATAAAGTTTAGGCCGGCGTTTTCCAAAAGAGGATAGGTTTCTCGCACAAGGTTGTTTCCTTTGCCCTCCTCTTCCCCATTAGAGAGCAACCCAACACGGGGATTATCAATCCCCAGCATGGTTTGAGCATAAATCTTTCCCATCAAAGCAAACTGGACTAGGAATTCCGGTCGGCATTCTGCATTTGCACCGATATCCAGGACAACAGCATGGCCGTTGCTCACCGGAAACAATGCACACAAACACGGCCTGATAACACCTTTAATGTCCCCAAAGGTCTTTTTTGCGTAATACATTGCCATGCCTGTATTGCCAGCGGTTACGAAAGCGTCTCCTTGACCGGATTTGACAAGATCCATCCCTACCCGCATGGAATTTTGTTTTTTTGCACGAGCTTCCATGATATGGTCGCTCATATCCAGCGCCTGAGGCGCATGAACGAGCCATACCTTGTCGTGATTACCAGGTATATGTGAAAGCCTTTTTTGCAGGTCGTTTTCATCCCCAACAAGGAGGATTTCTTCATTCAGTTGGTTGGAAGCATCGACAGCGGCCTGAACTTCAGGTTCGGGTCGATCATCGCTCCCCATTGCGTCTAATACTATTGCCATTTTTTCTCCTCAAAATAATTCTTCATAATTCCATTTTATTACTGGATTGACACTGTTTCTCGAAATTTTCCGAATATCCAATAAGTTGATGCGCAATAATAGATAATTCAGATTTGTGAGCGATGTTTATCATTACCTTTGCTTGACAACACTCCTTGGAGGGTTATAATTACTTTTGCTCAAGCGCTAGTGCTGGAACTGGCAGACAGGCGTGGTTGAGGGCCACGTGCCGCTGAGGCGTGAGGGTTCGACTCCCTCCTAGCGCACACAAAGACAAGCACAATCGACGTGCTTGTTTTTAATTTCTGGTGCTGCTCGCATGAAACCTTTGAGAGGTTATTAAGGTACAGGTTGAGGAAACTCTTGTTCCAACCAGGTTCTCGGGTTGACGGGTGTTCCGGTGACATCCATCTCAAAGTGCAAGTGTGGACCTGCCGAACGACCGGTGTTCCCTATCTGACCGATTAAATCACCTGTTTTGATAAAATCGCCGGTTTGAACATTGAATTCTGACAGGTGCCAGTATCCCGAAAGGACACCCCACCCATGATCAATCAATACAGCTTTTCCCTTGATCGTCAACTCCTCTGCAAGAACAACTTCGCCATCTGCCGGGGCGTAGATATTCAAATTCTGAGCGCATACACCGAAATCCATCCCGGTATGATAGAAGTATAAGCCACCGTTGTTATAATCTCGTCGTTGACCGAAACTACTGTTGACGCAGGGTTCGTCCACTGGGTATTGGAACTGACCCTGCCAGTGGCGTTCAGGTGAGACACGGTTCAAAATAGGTTCAAGGTAGGCATCTTCCTCAATAATGACCGTTTCATCCAGGTATTCTTCAGGAACGTTGACCCATTCGTTTCCATAGCCTCCTTCTTCAACCAGCACAAGTTGGTCAATTTGCTGTGTTGTTCCATCATAAAGGCCGGCGGTGATTTGAAGTGGATAGGGTCCCGGTTCAGTTAGAGCATGGATCCCATGGAAGCTGAAATAATTCTCTTCATCATCGCTAAAGAAATTTAACTCCCTATCTGCGAATGTACCAGTAAGTTCCACAGCGCTCTCGGCCAAGACAGCGATTTGTAAGGTTTCGCCTTGGATCACAGGTAAGTTATTAAGTGAAATAGATTGGATGAATAAGGGATTGGGCTGATCCTGCGCTTCTTCTTTCAAATCAAAAAGCGTTTCACCTAGAAGGATATCCCAGGCAGCAGCAAGCTGGTTATGTTCAATAAGTTTCCAGGGAGATGTTCCTGTTCTAATTGCAGTCTCAAGTAAGGTCTGGTCATTTTTTATAGGTGTCAAGGGGGTGAGTGGATCTTGACCTTCATTGATGGGAATGATAAATGATACCCCGGCGATGGTCTCGGAAGGGCTGGTCAGGCGGTTGAGGAAAATTAAGTTGTTTTTACTGAGTGAATATTGACGGGTGAGGTTTTGTAAGGAGGCTCCTATTGGGAGAGTCTCCGAAGTTAGCAAACCTGAAATATCCTCAAGACCTGGGATAACCAGTCGCTGCCCAATATCGAGGGCATTCGGATCTGTAATGCCGTTTGCTGATTGAAGATCATCCGCCGAGATTCCGAATCGCAATGCAATGGAATTAAGCGTATCACCGGATTGGACAACGTAAATCGGTCCCTCTTGTCTTAGGGATGCTGCCCTTACTTCCGGGATTATGAGGAAAGAGAATACGAATACTGCAATAAGCGCGATTTTAATACGCTTGTGCAGTAGAAACCTTTGTGATTTCATCATCTCCAGTGTGAATGATCCTTTATAATTGATGTCATACTGAGTAAAAACAATATTTTGTTTTCAACAATTCAAACAACAAGTTTACCATAGGGTAATCCATAAGGGAAAGGAGCATAAATGAAGATCACAACCTGGAATGTGAATGGCTACCGTGCTGTATTAAGGAAAAAAGCATTGAATTGGGTCTCTTCTGTGGATCCGGATGTGTTGTGTTTACAAGAAACCAAAGTTCAGCTTGATCAAATCAGTGATGAAGAGGCAACGATCGAAGGTTATGATGCTATGTGGAACTCTGCAGAGCGAAAAGGTTACAGCGGGGTGGTTACCTTTCACAAGATGGAACCCCTTGAAGTAGATAAAGGGATTGGTTTTGACAAGTTTGATGTGGAAGGGCGGGTGATCCGTTCACATTACGAAGATTTTTATCTTTATAATATCTATTTTCCCAATGGCGGCCAGGAAAATAAAAGAGTGCCCTATAAACTTGAATTTTATGAGAAATTGCTGAATATATGTGATGGTTTACATCAAGATGGAAAAAAGATCATTATCACAGGTGATTTCAACACTGCCCACAACGAAATTGACCTGGCAAACCCACAATCCAACTCAAATAATACTGGTTTCCTACCAGAAGAACGGGAATGGATTGATAAGTACCTTGATCACGGATTTGTAGATGCTTTCCGAGAGCTCTACCCCGATCGTGAAGATTATACTTGGTGGACTTATCGCTATAACGCGCGTAAAAAGGATATTGGATGGCGCTTAGATTATTTCCTGGTGTCTGAAGATTTAATGAATAGGATTGAGGATGTTACTATCCACAGTGACATTATGGGGTCTGATCACTGCCCTGTAACATTAATTCTCAATAGTTGATCCCCTAAATTTGTTTGTGGCGGTGGGAAGTCTTCCCACCGCCATTTTTTGTTGTGTTAATCTGGGATCCAGCAGCAAAGAACCAGGTCCCTAGCTGCCTTGACTTCATCACACCGCCGGACCGGGGTCGTATGCGGTGCCTGGTGTAAAACTTCTGGCGCTTCTCGTGCTTCATTGGCTATGGCTTTCAAAGCTTTGGCAAAAGCATCCAGTGTTTGTTTTGATTCGGTTTCTGTAGGTTCAATCATCAGCGCTTCATGAACGATTAAGGGGAAATAATTGGTGGGTGGGTGAAAACCATAATCCATCAAACGCTTGCTGATATCCAAAGCGTGGATTTTTGGCACGTCTTTCCAAGCCCCTTCCACAACAAACTCATGCATGCAGGTGCGATCATAGGGCAGGACGTAATCCTCCTTCACTTTTGTCATCAGATAATTCGCATTGAGCACTGCTTTTTCTGCAATATTTCGAAGACCTTCGGGTCCATGCATGGCGATATAGGCATAAGCACGAGCATGCATTCCAAAATGACCGTAAAATGCTTTCATTCTTCCAATGGAGTATCTAGGATAGTGAAAACCATAGAAAGGTGGTGTATCTTCGTCACCTTCTTCAATCATGATGACAATGGGGCCAGGAAGGAATTCTGCAAGCTGTTCTGATACGCCTACAGGTCCTGATCCAGGTCCGCCACCGCCGTGTGGTGTGGAGAATGTCTTATGTAAATTGAAATGCATGATGTCAAAACCGACATCGCCAGGCCTGAGAATTCCCAGGAGTGCGTTAAGATTGGCACCGTCCCCATAAACCAATCCACCTGCATCATGTACTAAATCAATGACCGTTTCCACATTTTCTTCAAATAACCCAAGGGTGTTGGGATTGGTCAACATAAGCCCAGCTAGCGAATCATCACATTCGGTTTTAAGCGCTTCCAGATCAACATTCCCACGCTCGTCTGAAGGCATTGGGACGACCTTAAAACCGCTCATTGAGGAGGTGGCTGGATTGGTGCCATGAGCAGAGTCGGGAATGAGTATTTTATTTCTCTTTGGATCCTCATTGATTTGATGAAACTTTTTGATAATCAATGCACCTACCAATTCACCTTGTGCACCGGCTGCTGGCGTCAAAGAAACGGTTTGGAAGCCGCTGATCTCCTGCAGCCATTCCTGCAACTGGTACATAATATAGAGATTGCCCTGGATGCTGACGATGGGCTGCAATGGATGGGTGTTGGCAAGGCCAGGAAGCCGCACAATTTGTTCGTTGATCTTCGGGTTATATTTCATCGTACAAGATCCAAGAGGATAAAAGCCGCCATCGATCGAATAGTTCAACTTTGACAGGGTGGTGAAATGCCGAATAACATCCAGCTCAGACAATTCAGGCAAAACAAGATCCTCTCGGGCAAACGACTCTGGCAAAGGCGTGTTGGGAACATCCGGATCAGGGAATGTCACGCCAGAGCGGCCAGGTTGTGAAAGCTCATAAACTGTCTTTTCAGTCATTGGTGACCTCCTGTAAAGCTAAAACAAAATCATCAATATCCTGTTTTGATATTTTCTCTGTAACTGCAACCAGCATATGATGTTCCAATTCCGGGTAAGCTTGATTCAGGTCATAACCACCAAGGACCCAATGATTTTGCAAATGAAAGTTCATCTCAAAGACTGGCTTTGGTGTTTTGATGACAAATTCATGGAAAAAAGGCGTATCAGGGAAAGCCAACTCAAAACCCTCTAATTTGGATATCTTTTGTGCAGCATAATGTGCCTTTTGATAACACAGGTTAGCAACTTGTTTGAACCCTTTTTTCCCTAACAGGGATAGATAGACGGTTGCTGCAAGTGCCATGAGCCCCTGGTTGGTGCAAATATTTGAGGTGGACTTCTCACGCCGGATGTGCTGCTCTCGAGCAGTCAAGGTGAGAACATAAGCTCGTTGACCTTCTTCATCAACCGTCTCACCGACCAGCCGGCCGGCTAATTTCCGTACATATTTTTCCTTTATTGTGAAAATACCTAAGTAAGGTCCACCAAAGGAAAGTGGTATCCCCAGTGGCTGACCATCACCAACGGCAATATCCACATCAAATTCACCTGGTGGTTTGAGCAAACCAAGCGCCGTTGGATTAAAAACCATACAGACAAGTGCACCCCGGGCATGGGCGATTTCAATTAATTTCGTATAATCTAATATTCGGCCAAAAAAGTCAGGGTATTGCACAACAACAAGGGCAGTGTTGTTGTCTATCTGGTCAAGCGTATTTTGTAAATCTGGGGAGAATCCAGCCTGTTCCTCATCCCCGAACACGACAACATCTTCCAGACCATACATATAGGTACGAATAGTTTCACGATATTGAGGATGGACAGCACGGGTTACCAATATTTTATTTCGTTTTCCCCGGAAAAAATGGTAAGCAAGGTTGGCGGCTTCTGCGGCAGCAGTGGCACCATCGTAATGGGAGGCGTTGCTGACATCCATGCCAGTTAATTCAGTCATAAGGGACTGGAATTCAAATATCGATTGAAGTGTTCCCTGGGATATTTCTGGTTGATAAGGGGTGTAAGCTGTGTAAAATTCTCCCCTTCTGAGGAGCATATCCACAGCGGCTGGAATATAGTGATTATAGGCACCAGCGCCTAAAAAGGAGATAAAATCGTCCGCTGGGGCATTGGCAGAGCTGATTTCATTGAGTTCTACAGCCAGTTCCATTTCGGTTAGTGGTTCTGGAAGATCAAGTTCTGGGAAACGGTGTTTCTCCGGAACTTTTTCAAATAGGTCCTCAATGGTGTCAACCCCAATAACCTTCAGCATCTCCTTAATTTCATTCTTGGTATGGGGTGTAAACATTATCCCTCGCGTTCTTCGTTATAAGATTCATAGTCACCAGCGTCCATCAAATTTTCTAATTCAGAAGGATCATCAAGTTTGATTTTTACCATCCAGCCATCCTCATAAGGGTCATTATTGATGACTTCAGGCTCGTCAATGAGGGCTTCATTTATGGCTGTGACAGTACCAGAAGCAGGAAAATTAACGTCGGATGCTGCTTTAACCGATTCTACCGTGGCTAGTGCATCACCTTTACTTACTTGATCATCTTCATCAATTAGAAATTCGATGAATACTACGTCGGATAGTTGATCTTGGGCATAATCGGTAATTCCAATGACTGCTTGATCCCCCTCCACTTTAATCCATTCATCGGTTTTTGCATATTTTAATCCCTTGGGCGTGTTCATGTTTAACTCCTATTCATTATTTTTTTTGAAATCGAAAAAAGTGGGTTCTCTGTGAAACATTTTTCTTGAAAATGCATTTTCAGAGCTGTCTGTTTAATGGGTTTTTTTTACCTGAGAGATTCGGTTTATACCCTTGCCCCTTCGGTGCCGATTGAAAATGTCGGTCTCTTCCCATTAACATCTAACTGACTACATTTTGATTTTAAAAGCACCCTCGGTTTATGTCAAGCAAAGAACGCGGATATTATAATGATCGGATTTTTCCATTATTGTTCATTTTCGTTGTTTGATCAAAGGAGATTTTCGAAAGGCAATTATGGTATACTCTCTGCATTATCAAGGAAGATTGGAGTCCAAAATGGCAAGAATCAAGGTGAATACTAGCGATGAACCAATCCGGTTATTTGAATCGGATATTTTGGAATTTTTTACTCATGTCAGTCCTATTGCTGTGTTAATCATATGGCTGCCGGTTGTTGGATTCTTTATTTATCGTGGGATCGTAATGAACATGGATAGGCTGTATGTATTACCTCTAGGTTTACTATCCGGGTTGTTTTTATGGACATTGGCTGAATACCTCCTTCACCGTTTTTTGTTTCATTTTCCAGCAAAAACAAAGTGGCAAGAAAGGCTCTCATTCTTGTTCCACGGGATCCATCATGAGCAACCAAAAATTAAAACACGTTTGGTCATGCCGCCTGCAGTCAGCATCCCCTTAGCACTGATTTTTTATGGTTTCTATTTCCTGGTTTTTGATGTGATACTTAACCTACCGCACTGGACAGCCCCCATATTTGCCGGATTCATTTTAGGCTATGTTTTTTATGATATGACCCATTATGCCACACATCACATCCCTATGCGCAAGGGCTATTTGCGTATGGTACGCCAGCAACACATGCATCACCATTTCCAAACACCCAACCAACGATTTGGTGTAACGAGCCCTTTTTGGGACTATGTTTTCAACACGATGCCAAATAAGTAATCAGTCTATCAAATTTCATTAAACAATATATTAAATCCTGCAGATAATCTGCAGGATTTTTGTCTTAAATACAAGTGTTATTTCCTTACATATTTTTTTGCTTCTTCCACATATTCAAGGGATTGGTGGCGGAAGTAGGTATTGTAGAGCTCCGCATAATGTTCACCTTGAGCCATCAGTGCTGAATGGTTTCCTTCTTCTATAATTTCTCCTTGACGCATAACCAGGATCCGATCAGAGGATTTGACAGTTGATAAACGATGGGCAATTAATATGCTCGTAGTGTCAGAAAGGATTAATTCTAGAGCTGTTTGGATTTGTTTTTCTGTGAAGGGATCAATACTAGCGGTCGCTTCGTCCAAGATAAAGATGGAAGGGCGCTGAATCAAAACCCGCATCAGAGCTACCAGTTGGCGCTGTCCCATAGATAATTGTGATCCACGTTCGCCAACCTCTGTATTCAAGCCATTGGGGAGTGTTTCCAACCATTCGCCATCACCAATCTGATTGGCGATACGGATTAATTCGGGACGATTACATACTGGGCACCCATATTGGATGTTCTCTTCAACGGTGCCGGAGAAAAGGAACGGTACCTGGGAGACGATCCCCATTTGTCGTCGCAATGCAACTAAATCAAACCTTCGGATATCTTTGCCATCAATCAGGATCTCACCATCTTGAAATTCATAGAATCGCGCAATTAATCGACCAATGGATGTTTTTCCAGCACCAGTGTGACCAACCAGGGCAAGTGTCTCACCAGGTTCAATATGTAAAGAAAAATCTTCAAGAACGGGCTCATCGGGCGTGTAACTGAAGTCAACGCTTTGCATATCAATTTGACCCTGTAAATTCCTTGGAAAAATGGAATCGATTTGCTCGACAGAATGCTTGGCATCAATTAGAGCAAATATCCGTTCTGCAGCAGAGAGTCCGGTTTGGACATTGGTCCAAAAAGATGAGAGGCTCATCACTGGGAAAAGGAAACGGTCTAATGTCGATAGGAATAAATACCAGGCACCTGCGGTGACGAAACCCTCAGTAACTGTCATGGCGCCAAAGTAGACCAGGAGGGCAGTCGCAATGCCACCTATGGTTCTTAATACTGGGAAAACGATGGAGAGCGCGAACCCACGTTTGATATTGACTTCGAAGGATGTTTGATTAGCGTCTTCAAACTCGTCATAAATTTTATCTTCCTGGCGGAAATTTTTTGCAATAGCAATGCCGCTCACAGTTTCTTTTATGGTAGCGTTGACATTCGCCATTGCACGCATACCCTCACGCGTAATTTTCCTGGCAACATGACGGTAGCGCATAACCAAAAGGAAAAGCAAGGGAACGAGAATAAAGATGGCAAGCGCCAAACGCCATTCAGTTTGAACCAGGATCACCGCTAAGATGATTGAGCTGATGAGCTGCATGAGCACATCTGTAGAGAGGGTGATCAATTGGCCAAATTCCCTGGTATCTGAGGTGATCCTGGAAACAATCTTTCCAGATTGAAAACTATCATGGAAAGACATATCCTGACGCACAGAGGCTTTGAAGGCATCTGTTGCCAGCTGCTGAATGATTACAGCAATGATTTTTGCTGAAAACCGACGATAAATCAAATTTGCAAACCAGCTTAGGATTCCTAAACCGAGAATTATGCCTGATAGGATAAAAATAAATTCCAGTGAAATCTCTTGTTGCGTAACCTGGTCGAGGCCTCTGGCAACAATAACTGGATTAAAGGCTTCTATGATGGATCGAACAATCAGCGCAATCCCAATGACGATCAGAGAGTTAGATTGTTTTTTAAAATAATCAAAAATGCGATTTAACAACCGTTTATCTGAATATTGGCGGTCATATTTTTCTGCTGCTAAACCTGAAAAGAAACCCATAATTACTCTCTAAAAATTTGTCGGTAAGATTTGGATTTTTCCATCAATTCCTCATGTGTTCCCACTGCTGCGATTTTACCTTTTCTCATCACTACAATAAGGTTTGCCCAACGAATTTGGGAGAGCCTGTGTGTGATAATTAGGGTTGTTCTTCCCTCTGCTGCCCTGAATATCGCCTTTTGAATCCGATCCTCAGTTTCACTGTCAATGGCACTGGTTGAATCATCGAGAATCAGGATGTGCGGCGATGTGAGAAAAGCTCTGGCAAGTGCCAATCGCTGTCGTTGACCGCCTGAGAGGGTCATCCCACGTTCTCCGATGACCGTTTCGTAGCCATTATCAAAACTTTTGATAAATTCATGGGCTTGCGCTTCTTTTGCTGCTTCAATCACTTCTTCTCTTGTTGCATCCTGTTTTCCAAAAGCGATATTGTCTGCAATGGATCGGGAAAAAAGAAAGACATCCTGTTCAATGGTGGATATTTGGTTTCTCAATGACTCAAGATACCAATCGCGTACATCGATGCCATCAACCAGAATCCGTCCTTCATTGACGTCAAATGTGCGATTTATCAATTTGACTAAAGAGGTTTTCCCAGACCCTGTTTGACCAACAATAGCTACCGTTTGTCCTGGAAAGATCTCCAAATTAATATTCTCGAGAATATGCTCCTGGTCATCATAACTGAAGAAGACATTCTCAAACTTAATGGCACCTTTAATAGGTTGTGCATATCCTTCGGTGTTCTGATCGAGTTTATTTTCGGTCTTGATTAAATCTAAAATGCGATCAGCGCTGGCAAACCCCAATGAAATCTGTGAATAAGCAAATATGGACACGAATGTGGGAAAACCCAACAAAGATAAAGTTCCGAAATATGCAATGACATCACCGATGTTGATCAATCCTTGACGCAGCAGAAATAAGGCATGGGCTAAACCAACTGCCATTGTAATGCCCAAAAGCAGCATGGGAAGGAATCTGCTTTCCACTTTTCCCTGCTCAATCGAGGCATCTCGGTAATCCACCGCATTACTGCGAAACCGTTGAATTTCTGCTTCTTCCTGTGCTGATCCTTTGACCACCTCAACCCCGTCAATGGCTTCAGACAGTCGGCTGTTCATTTTTCCAAAATTTTGTCTGACTTCTGTGGTTATTGGATTAAGAATTGAAAGGTAATGCCAGAGGGCGAAAACATATAAGATAATAAATGCTGCAGGTGTGGCTATGAGAGAAATATGAAAGGAAGGGCCAACAATTAAGGGGATAAACAGGAAATTAAGTGATCCAATCACGAGGTTAAATCCCGGACTGAACATATAATTTACTTCTCGCACATCATTGGTCGCACGTGCCATTAAGTCGCCAACAGACTGCAGGTTGTGAAAGGTCATGCTTTTTCCCAACAGGTTGACATACAGTTCCTGGCGTACATATTTTTCAATATTTTGAGCGATGATTTCAAAACCGAAATTTCGGCCGAATTGTAATATGCCTCTTAGGGTCTGGGATAATCCAATAATGAGTGCAAAACGCCCAATGAGTGCTAAAGAGGGTGAGGGGGTCAAAATCTCGTTGAACGCCCTGCCAATGTATATTGGGACAACGCTCGCCAGTGCAGCGTTACTGATCGCGCCAATTAAAGCCATCAATATCCATGGCCATTGATGATTCGCATGAGAAAGAATCCAGAGTGAAGGACTGCGACGATTTGTTTCATATTTGGTCTCAAAGCTGAACTCTGTGATGTTATCGGCTGTGCTGGTAGTCATCTCGTCTTTCTTTTATTAATTCCCAAACATACACTAAGAAATGATTTGGAAAAGCCGCCCGGGATTGATCATGTCTTTTAATATGAAACACTATATCTTGTTATGAGAAAATTATTACTCAATCCTAAGGTTATTTTCTCTAATAATTTAATTAAACACCGATTTTATTGTACCCATAAAATGGATTGGTTGTGTTCAACCGCGATCAAATCAGTTTTTCGCATTTTTTGTTTGTCGATTTGTAAATGATAATTTCAATAATTACCAGATTTGAGTTAAAAGGTAATAATAAATAGTAAATGGCTTACTACAAAGCCTAGAGTGCTTGTTTAATCACTAAAAAATTTGACCTGAAGCAATTTAAGTGATATACTGTGATTGATTAATCATATTAATCCGATTAATAACCTTATGAATTCTTCAGTTATCAACAACCATCTCTCTGATTTCTTAGCATTTCTTGCCAATGAATCCGCAAACGGGGAAGACTCGCTGCCAAGCTTGAATGAATTAAGCGAGCAGCTTGGTATGAGTGTCTCCCGTTTAAGGGAAGAATTGCAGGTGGCTAGGGCAATGGGGTTGGTCGACGTAAAGCCTCGTACTGGGATTAAATGTCTGCCCTACGCTTTCGCTCCCAGTGTTTTAAAAAGCTTAGCATATGCTGTCAGCGTGGATAAGGAGCTGTTCCGGCAATTCTCTGACATGCGAAACCATATTGAGGCGTCTTATTGGTACCAGGCAGTCAGCAGTCTTACAAAGCAAGATATTGAAGATTTGCGCAATATTATAAATGAAGCCTTCCGGAAACTCGATTCGGATCCGATGCAAATCCC